>JAEEGH010012925.1_pt1 | contig 18630 bp, 22 predicted proteins | sample 9134181 | NCBI WGS metagenome assembly JAEEGH01 (sample SAMN16246544, study PRJNA631951) | gut metagenome | biome: gut microbiome; feature: rumen; material: DP-attached | host: Bos | place: Iran: Karaj | collected 2018-10 | reverse complement strand
ATTAATTCCTTATCAAAAGAGTGACTTTAAAGCAATGTATAAAGAGTTAAAAGGAAAACCAATGACTGTAAGATACATTGACCCACCTCTACATGAGTTTGTTCCTAAGACTGAAAAAGAAATGAAAGACTTAGCTAAAGCTATGGGAATGACAGTTGAACATATTAAAAATGTATGTGATGAACTTCATGAATTTAACCCAATGATGGGACATCGTGGATGTCGTCTTGCTGTAACTTATCCAGAAATAGCTAGAATGCAAACAAGAGCATTAATGGAAGCAGCAATCGAAGTTAATAAAGAAGATGGATATGATATCGTACCAGAAATAATGATCCCACTTGTAGGAGAAGTTAAGGAATTAAAATTTGTTAAAGATATAGTTGTTGAAACAGCAGAAGAAGTTAAGAAAGAAAAGAAATCTAAGATGGAATATCATATTGGTACAATGATTGAAATACCAAGAGCTGCTTTAACTGCTGATGAAATTGCTAAAGAAGCTGAATTCTTCTCATTTGGTACAAATGACTTAACTCAAATGACATTTGGATTCTCAAGAGATGATGCAGGTAAATTCTTACCAGCATATTATGAGAAGAAGATTTATGAAGAAGATCCATTTAAGACACTTGATCAAAAAGGTGTTGGACAATTAATTAAAATGGCTGCTGAAAAAGGACGTAGTACTCGCCCAGAACTTCATTTAGGAGTTTGTGGAGAAACTGGTGGAGATCCTAAATCAATTGAATTCTATCATAATGTAGGACTTGATTATGTATCATGTTCACCATTTAGAGTACCTGTTGCTAGACTTGCTGCTGCACAAGCCGCTATCAAGTCTGGGGCGAAAAAGAATTAATTCGTAAAACCTTTATTTACCTATATTCTTAGGAATATTCAATAAATCCAAGAATTATTAAAGGCACAAAAGAATTACTAAATTATTAAAAATTAAAGACTAAGATGACTTAAATGTCGCAAATCTTAGTCTTTTTTTTGTATTGTGCGATAAAGAAATGGAGGAATTGAATATGCGAATGTTGTATATGAAACCAGAGTTAGATGATTTATCTCAAGGATCTAGAATTGCTTTTGCAAGGCAATTTAGATTTATGACACAAGATAATGTATCGGATAAATTAGGATTAACTGGTGTATGTAAAAGAAGAACTATGACAAGATATGAAAAAGGGGATAGAAACCCTAAAGATGAAAGAACAATGGTGATAGCAAAAATATTAAATGTTAGTTATGAAGCTATCAAAAAATATGATATGAAAGATCCATTAGATTTATTCTATATATTAATGTGGTTAGAAGAATATATACCAAATTATCAAATAGATATTTCCAAAGTTCCAAATATTAAAGAAGAACATATAATTAAATTTAAAAAGTTTATTAATGAATGGGAACAGATGAGAGAAAAAAGAAAGAAAAGAGAAATATCATATGAGGAATATATGGAATGGAAATTAACTTATGAGGTGATTGCTCATGAGTAATATTAAAAAAATAAAATTAGAAGATATTGATAGTTTTGAAAATCATCCATTTAAGGTTAATAATGATGAATCGTTAAAAGAATTATCTAATAGTATAAAAGAAAATGGATTGTTGAATCCATTAACGGTTAGATTGAAGGAAGATGGAAGATATGAATTAATATCTGGTCATAGAAGAAAACTAGCAATGGAATTGATAGGTATGAAAGAAGCAAATGCATATATAAAAGAATTAACAGATGATGAAGCAATTGTAGAAATGGTCGATTCTAATATGTATAGAGATAAGATACTTCCTTCTGAAAAAGCATTTGCTTATAAAATGAAATTAGATGCCATGAAACATCAAGGAAAGAAAACTTTTGGCACCGAGTGCCACAAGTCAAGAGATAAAATGGCTGAATCAACATCTGATAGTTCAAGGCAAATTCATAATTACATCAGATTAACAAATCTAATTCCTGAATTATTACAGCTGGTTGATGATACAGTTTTAAAAGATAAAAGAACAGTATTAACAATGGGAATAAAACCTGCTGTTGAATTATCATATTTAAATAAAGAAGAACAAAAATTAGTTTATATGGGAATTACATATGAAGATCTAACACCTAGTCATGGACAAGCAATTAAGATTAGGCAATTAGCTAAAGATAAAGATTTAACATTTGATTCTTTAGAAGAAATATTATGTGAGCAAAAAGGAAATCAACATGAACAAATATCATTCAATAAGAATAATATAGAAAAAGCTCTTCCAAGTGAATTATTAAAGAGAGATAAAAGATATATTGAACAATATATAATTAAAGCAATAGAGAGTTATAAAAAACAAGAACTTGAAAGGGGTGATGCATATGATCTAGATATGTAGCACCCTAGAGATCTTGTTTTACATGATATAAAATATAATTGTAAGAGGTGGAAAGGAATGAAAAAGATATTAATATCATTATCCATTGTATCTCTTATTTCTGTAAGCATTTTGTTTTTTATCTTATTGAATAATGGAAATAAGAATAAAATTACTATGAATGATGAAAACAAAAATGAACTCATAGAATCTGATAATTCTATTAAAGAAGAGGAGGAGATATTAGATGAAAGTATTACAGATATTAGCGAAAATATTGAAAGTGACAGTAGTGTTATTCATAACGATGATGTTCCTTCTAATAAAAATAATAAGAAGGTCAATAATTCAAGTAACACTAATGTCGTAAAGAAACAAGAAAAGGTTGAAGTTAAACCGGAAGAACATATTAAAGTAGAAGAACCAAAACAAGAAGAAGTTAAAGAAGAACAACAAGAAGAAATACCTAAACCAAAAGAAGAAGTTAGAGATGATATAGTAGATACAAATAGTTTCTTTTATTCTATTCATCATGGAAAAATAGAAATGTCATCTCAAAGCAAATGCCTATCTGCTGGTGAAGAAATAGCTTTTCTTGATACAGTTGATATAAATTACTATAGATGTTATGAAGTTACCTCAACCACAGGTAAAGTTCTAGGGTATTATTTAAATATCTTTTGCAATTCGGACAATTGTAATAGGTATAAAAATCAAATTAATATGTCCAAATATAAATAAATATTTAAGCACCTATATGGTGTTTTTTTAATGCAAAAATTTAAGGAGGAAAGTATGAATAATAAGATTAAATATTTATTGTTTGTTGTAGGTATATTATTATGTGGGTTTATAACAGCTCCAAATGTACATGCCGCAACATTACATCAAGAAAACACTCAATATTATTATGATAGATACTATCCAGATGGAAGTGAACACTCATGGTATTATAAACATTATACGATGGATAACGAAGTAGCTTATTGTATTGAACCAGGTGTTGTTGAAGGAGTAAATTATCCTCAAACAAGTTATTCTGCAACTGGATTACCAAATTCAATTAAAGAAAGAATTCTATTAATTGGTTATTATGGTTATACTTATCCTGGACACAATACTGAAAAATATCGTATGGCAACACAAGGTATGCTTTGGGATACTATCATAGGTATTGGTGATAACACAAAATTTTCTACTGCTCGTTGGGGAGGAGGAACAGTAGTTGATATTTCAGCTGAAAAAGCAGAAATAAATAGATTGATTGCTCATCATTATGATAAGCCATCTTTTAATGGTCAAGAATATACATTACAAGTAGGAGAAACTCTTACAATTACAGATACTAATAATTTATTAGGAAATTATAATATTTCTGTAACTGGAGCAAACTATTCTGTAGATGGTAATAATCTAACAATCACTCCCACTATTAATGGAACAGTAACTGTAAAACTAACAAAACAAATGCCTTACAGTAGCGAATATAAAATATTTACTGTAGAAGGAAAGCAAAACATGATGGTTCCAGGAACTGTTGATCCTGTAGTAGCTAGTTTTAAAATAAATTCTTATCTTGGAACTCTTGAAATGACAAAAGCCGATAGAGATACAGAAGTAGCACAAGGACAAGCAACTTTAAAAGGAGCTGTATATGGAATATATAAAACAGATGGAACTGAAGTAACGAGAATTACAACAGATGAAAATGGATATGCTAAAAGTGGAAATGTATTAAGTTATGGTTCATATTATTTGAAAGAGATAACACCTTCAAATGGTTATTATTTAGATGAGAGTAAGTATGATTTTGATTCTAAAGGTCAAGCTAATGTTTCAATGAATGTAACTGAAGAAGTTGTTACTAATTATATAAGTATTTTAAAACAATATGAATATATAAATGGTAATACTGAATTTCTAACTGCTGAAAAGGATATCAAGTTTGAAATAAGCTATCCTGATAATACTTTATTAACTACCATTACAACAGATAAAAATGGATATGCAACTTTTGATCTTCCATATGGTGTATGGAAATTTCATCAAGTAAATAGTTCTCCTAACTATGAAAAAATATATGATTTTTATGTAACAGTAGATTATGAATCTGAAAAAGAACAATACTATAATATTTTAAATAACAAATTAGCAGCTTATGTTGAAATAGTAAAAAAAGATGCTGAAACTGGAAAAGTTATTAAGTTAGCTGATACATCTTTTAAAATTATAAATACTGACACAAATCAATATGTTTCACAATATGTTGGAGGAAAAGTATTAGATACATTTACAACAGATGAATCTGGAAAAACTCAAACATATTTAAAATTAGAAGCAGGTAATTATAAGATAGTGGAAATAAAAACACCTAAAGGTTATTTAATAAATAAAGATGGTGTTAATTTCACAATTGGTGATGAATCTAATTATAAATATACAAGTTATGGATTAATTGTAACAGTAGATTTTGTAGATCAAGCTATTAAAGGACAAATTGAAATAAATAAAAAAGGTGAAAAAGCAGTAATTGAAAATAACTCAATTAAATATGAAGAAATTCCATTAAATAAAGTTAAATTTGAAATTCATGCAAGTGAGGATATTTTATCATCTGACAAGACTGTTCTTTATTATGAAAAAGGAACTTTAGTTGATACTTTAACTACAAACGAAGATGGATATGCTATATCAAAAAAATTACCACTTGGAAAATATTATGTTATTGAAATTCAAACTGGTGATAAATACATTCTTGATTCAACAAAACATGAATTAGAATTAAAAGAAAAAGATAATAAAACACCAATCGTTTATGAAAGTGTTAGTAAAATGAATTATCTTAAAAAAGGAAACCTAGAGTTTACTAAAACTGATTTATCTACTGATGAACCTTTGCCAAATACTCTAATTGAAGTATATACAGAAAATGATGAGTTGATCTTTAGTGGTAGAACTGATGAAAATGGAAAAATAATAATTAAAGACTTAGTTGTTGGTAAATATTATATATTAGAAAAAGAAGCACCAGAAGGTTATACTTTAAATGAAGAAAAGATGGTATTTGAAATATTAGAGAATGGTGAAGTGGTTAAATCAACAATGAAAGATAAAAAAATTACAGGTTCATTAGATTTTACTAAATTAGATTTTTCTACCGATGAAACCTTACCAAACACTTTAATTCAAATTTATACAGAAAATGATGAATTAGTATTTGAAGGAAGAACTGATGAAAATGGAAAAATAACAATTGATGAATTAACCTATGGTAAATACTATATATTAGAAAAAGAAGCACCAGAAGGATATGAATTAAATACAGAAAAAATGTGGTTTGAAATAAGAGAAGATGGTGAAATAATCAAGTCTGTAATGAAAGATCACAAAATTATTAGAGTTCCAATAACTGATGCTACAGATTATAAAGAATTAATCTTTAGTGGAGTAACTTTAATAATTGCTGGTGTAGGTCTTATTGTATTAAGTAAGAAAAAAAATAAAGGTGATTCAGATGAAAAGAAATAAGAGCTGGTTAATTATAATCGGCTCTTTTCTAATTCTTGGAGGAGCTGGTTTAATTGGATATGACTATTATTCAAATAAGTTAATGGATAATGAAGAGAATAAAGCTATAGAAGAATTTTATCAAGTTGAAGAAGTAGAAGAAATAATTGAAGAACCAAAACAAGAAGAAGTTAAAGAAGAAAAGCAAGAAGAAAAAATTAATTATATTGCAGTTTTAAAAATACCTAAGATTAAATTAGTCAGAGGTTTAGTTGATCGAAATAGTTATTTAAATAATGTTAAATATAATGTTGAAATATTAAAAGATTCAGCGAGTCCAGAAGAACAAAATGGGAATGTAATTTTAGCAGCTCATTCTGGCAATGCTAGAATATCATATTTTAGAAATTTAGATAAACTTGTTTTAGGAGATGATATCTCATTAGAATATAAATCTAAAATATATAAATACAAGATAGTAGATATTTATTTAATTGATAAAACTGGAACAGCTGAAATAATTAGAAATAAAAACAAAAATACTTTAACTTTAATAACTTGTAAGCATAATACAAATAAACAAATTATTATAATTGCAGAGTTGCAAGCATAAGAGTAGGTATTATAATTTTCTTTGAAGGAGGAAATTAGATGCCAAAATATGATTATACTAACTCAACAATTGATAGATCTGACAAAAAAAGACTACACTTTTATGAAGAACTATATACTATTTTAGAACTACATGAAAGTGTTAATGAAGAAGTAAATGAATTGATTGGCTGGCTAGGTGTTGTTCTTGGATATTATACAAGACTTCCAAAATCTATTAGTGAAAAGACTTTAGATAATTATTTAAAGCCAGATAAAAAAATAGATGATTATACATATATTAGAAATGTATCAATTCAAGATATTAGATTATATAGTATCATTTCATCAATAATAGAATGTTCAGCATATCATTCTGATGATTCATTGTCAGATATTACAGAAAAAATGTATTACTTATTAGACAAAGTAGTACATCCATATCATAGAAAGAATTTAGATTTAGAAGATGTTAGATTCTATGTAGAATTAGAATATATTTCTAAAGAACAACAGAAAGAACTAGAAGAAAAACATAATATTAAATTTGATGATATGGAAATATAAGAGCTTTAAGCTCTTTTTATTATGTCAAAAGATAGGAGGAAATTAGATGCCAATATTAAGGAAACAAAAAGTCAGAGAATATACTACTGTAGATAATTATTTTGTTAATGATTCTAATTTATCTCTTAAAGGTAAAGGAATGTTATTGTTTATGTTAAGTAAACCAGATGATTGGAAATTTAATTATAAGAATTTTGATAAAACTTTACCAGAAGGTAGAAGAAGTATTCAAAGTGCTATTAAAGAACTTAGAGAGCTTAAATACCTCAAAATGGAGCGAATTAAGGATGAAAACAATAAGTATGATTGGATTTACTATGTTTATGAGAAACCGTTTGATATGGTGCTTAAAATGGATAATTTTGAACAACCACATTTTGAACCTATTCAAAGTGAATCAATTCAAAACAGCTCTATAATACTAAATACTAATAATAATAAAGATAAAGAAGATAAACCTTTAAAGGAATATACATCTTCTTTTTTTAATCGTGAAGAACACAATAGATTAACTTTAGAATTAATAGATTCTGGTTACATAGATAAGGAAGATCTACAGCTTTATTATTATGATGATTTTTTTGAAGAATTAATAAATCAAGGAAATTCATATAGGGATTTGATAACTGTTTTAAATTATGTTGTTACAAGAGTTATTAAAAGGAATTTTATAGATGAAGAAGGTTATGAAATAAAAAATAAATTAGGTTATTTAAAAAATGCAATAAATTCAAATTTAAACAGAATTAAAAATATGCCAGATGATTTATATTCGGATGATGAATATGATTGGTTAAATGATGAGGAGGATTTTGAACTATGAAAAATAGTAAATTTGAAGATCTAAAAATAGCTGAAGTCGAAGCACTTAGTGATTTTAGTGATCAAATAGGTGAATTAATGAAAAGTATGGATGAGTATAGAGTCTTTTTAGATAAAGAAGATTTAAGAAAATTTGATAAGACTTATAAATACTTAGGATACTTTTGGGATAAAATCCAAAATCAATTAATTTATCTATGGGATGCAGATGAAAGAAACAAAAATTAATATAAATCACTAAAGGAGGTGGTGCTTATAGATAAGAACATTCAGTTATAGATAACCTGAATTAAAACAAAACTAAATAATTAGATAAGGAGGTAATTTATGTTGAATCAATTTGTCGGTGTTGGAAGATTAGTAGCTGAACCATCTGCAAAAGAAATGGAAGATGGAAAAAAAGTATCTAATATTACAATTGCTGTTCCAAGAAGTTACAAAAATGAAAACGGAGAATATGATACTGATTTCGTTGATGTAGTTCTATGGAATGGTATAGCTGAAAATACAGCTGAATATTGTCATAAAGGCGACATAATTGGAGTAAAAGGAAGAATCCAAACTTCAACTTATGAAACTGAAGATGGCGAAAAAAGAAAATCTACACAAATTGTTGCCGAGAAAATAACATTTCTATCATCATCAAAAGAAAAAAATGATGAAGTAGAAAAAGATGACGACATGGATATGTAGTTTATTATGAATAAAAAGCAAAGAAAAAGAGTTACATCGCCAGCCAGCAAAATAACTCTAGGTACATTATACCATTTCTTTGCTTTTTAATATTATTTTTTTAAGGAGGAATGGAAAGTGAATAATTATTTACAATTATTAAAAATTGAACATCTTGAAGGTGGAGGATACAATGTAGATTCAATTATAAAAGCAATTCAAACATTTTCTACTTGGGCTTTAAGAGTTGGTATTGCAGCAGCGGGTGTTTCACTAATTGTTGGATTTATTTTGTATGCAGTAGTTGATGTAGATCAAAAACCAAGAGTTAAACAAAGAATAATTCAAACTATGTTTGGTATTGTTGGTATTATTCTTGCAATATCAATCGTAAATCTAATTATAGACTTATTCTAGGAGGTGAATAAATGTTATTAAAAGCATTAGATTTATTAAGAACATTAGGATGGGGTGTAATCCACTTCATATATAATTTAATTGATTCTCTTTTTGATATTTTAAAAGGATTAAATGCTTTTGATATTATAAATTCTGTTTCTGGTGATAATAATTTTATAACATTCCAAAAAGGTGTTATTGCAATTGCTCTGACACTTTTAGGATTATTTGCTATTGCCAGATTTGCAAAGAAAATAATTGATCCAGAAGAAGGATTAAGTACAGAAGGAATAGTGAAAGAAATAGCTAAGTGTGGAATTATGATTTTATTAAGCACTTTTCTATTTGTTCAAGCTTCTACATTCTCAATTAAATTAGCTGGATTCACCTCAAATATTTTTTCAAGCGATAAAGTAACTATTTCAGATTCAATGCTAACTATGTTTATTGATTATTCAGATGGATATAAAGATAGTGATGAATTTAAAGGTGAAAATATTGCTAAAAATGTAGCAAATGGTAACTTTCATGGAAAAGAGATGTATAACGATAAATATGTAACATCTGCAAGATGGATTTTACCAGATAAAAAAGATTATAAATATTCAATTAATTGGATATTAGCAATAATTGTTGGAGGATTCTTCTTATATTCTTTATTCTTTAGTGGAATGATGTTAGCAAGGAGACAAATTGAATTTTTATTCTTATTTGTAATAAGTCCTGTTATATTTGCTACTTCAGTAGGTAATAAAGAAAGAAGAAGTGCAGTAATTCAACAATTAGTTTCATTAATGTTACAGGGGGCTGTAATAATGCTCATAATATCCCTAACAGCAATTGTAATGGGACAAATAAATGAAACAACATTCTTCAGTAATACATTTAAAGATATTGTAATCAAATGTATTTTATATATTGGTTGTGGTTCATTCTTATTAACTGGTTCACAAGTAGTAAATAGATTTATTGGAGGAAATGTATCAGCAAATTCTGGAAGAGAACAATTAATGGCTATGATGGGATTTGGTCAAAGTATGGGTGCTGTTGCAACAACTGGAGCATTAGGAATTGGTGGTGCTGCTCTTATGGGAGCTGGTGCTGTAACAAAAGGAGCTTCTAAAGTTGGAGGAGCTGGAAATAGTGCAGTTGGAAAAGCTGGAAAAGCAATTTCATCATTTGGTTCTAAAATGGGTGGAGATTATTCATCTGGAGGTATAGCTGGTAATTTGAAAATGGTAGGCGATTATATGCAAGCATCTTCAAATTTAAATGCTATGAAGAATCAACAAAATGGTGGAGGAAGATTATCAAGATTTGGTACTGGTATGATGAATGCTGGTAGAGAATCAATGGCTTCTGCTATGTCAAATGTAGTTCCAACTAGAAGTATGTATCGTAGAAGATATAGAGGGAGAGATGATTAATGTATATAACAATACCTAGTATTAAAAAAACATTGGGAAAATATATAGAAATGAAAGATTTATACATTGGATTACCAATGTTATTTTTATTTCTATTGTTATTCTCATTTACAAATCATAAAATCGCATCGTTAATATTTTTAACTATATGTGTTTTTTTAATGATACCAGTTAATGTTTCTAAAAAGAACAGAATGTATAAAGTAGTAATACTATTTATTAAATACATATTTAGGTGCAAAGAATTTATTTACAAAAAGAATGGAGATGATATCAATTGGAAAGAAAAACTAAAGATGAAAAAAATCTAAAGAAAATTACTAAAACTGATTCAAAGAATAAAAGAAAATATTCATCTATGTTTCAAATGAAAAAGAGAGTAAAAAATTCTAGATCATTTACGAATGTAAAAGAAATAGATGATGAAGGTCTTATTCATTTAAAAACTGGTGAGGTAGCAACTTTAATTGAAGTAAAAGCAATTGATCTTTCACTTACAGGAGATCATGAAAAAAATATCTTTTATGCAATGTTAAAAAGTTTATATCAAATACCTAATTTATCCATGAAATGTTATAAGTTAAATGAGATGTTAAACTTAAATGCAAATAAGATTAATTTAGATAAGAGAATTGAAAAATTTGCAGATGATGATAGTAAAAAACTATTACTTGAAGAATCAAGAAATCTTATTGATGAATTAGAAGAAAAGAAATTTACTATTTCAAGTGTTTATTATTGGGTATTAATTGCAAAAGATACAGCAATGTTAAATAAACAAATTGATGAATTAGAAGATATTGCTTTTAATTTAGTTCCAAGATTATATATTGAAAGTATAACTAATAAATTACAAATTTATAAGTTTTTATCTAACTTATATTTAACATCAAATTCACTTGATGAATTAGTATGGAGTGATTTACCAAGTTTAGTTAGTCCTATGAATATTTCTGAAAGAACAGATAGATTGATTTTTGATGGTGAAGATATTCAAATGGTAACGGTTAAAACAATTCATCCATTTGTAAATGCTTTATTTTTTGAAAAGATATTTAATTATCCAGATGTAAGAGTTTCATTAGGAATAAAAGATTGTATTACTCAAGAAGAATTAATAAGATTTGTTAATTCACAATATCAATTCTTATTAGCTGATAGAAATACTACTAAAAAGTTAAGTGATGTTACTGAATTAGATACAAGAAAAGAAACATATCAAGCATTAATGCAAGATATTAAAAATGGTAATGAAAGAATTAAAGAAGTATCGTTGGTATTAATAATTAAGGGTGAAAAAAAATATAGAGAAAAAGTTTTAAGAGATTTAAAACTAATTGCAAATAATGAATATATTAAATTAGATATACCTAGACTACGACAAATGGAAGCATGGCAAAGTTATGATATTAATCCTAAAACATTTGATGATTATTGTTTCTATTTACCAACTCTAACATTGAGTTCAGGATTTCCTTTTACAATGTCATCTTTTAATGATCCGAATGGATATATGTTTGGTGTAGATATTAATACAGCTTTACCAATATTCTTTGATCAATTTACTTTAAATAATTTAAGAACATCACACAACATGGCAATTATTTCATCAACTGGTGGAGGTAAATCTTTCACAATGAAAAAAATGATTGTTAATGAATTTAGTAGAGGAACAAAAATATTTATATTTGATGCAGAAAATGAATATAAGAAGATAGTCGAATCAAATAATGGTGAATATATAGATTTATATTCAAAAAATGGAGGAATTATTAATCCTCTTCAAATTAGATATATTCCATCAGATGATGAAAATCATGATACTAAAGAAACAGATTGTCCTTTAGCAAAGCATTTGGGATTCTTGGAAGCTTTCTTTAAAACAGCTTTTGAAAGTATATCTGAAAAAGAACTTGTAATGTTATTAGCAGTAGTTGAAAAGTTATATAACAAAAAAGGCATTTTCAAAAATACTTCAATTAATACATTACAGAATATGAAACCAGAAGAATATCCAAAGTTTTCTGAATTATATGAATTCTTACCAGAATATAAAAAAGATGTTAGAAGTAAAGAAAAAGAAAAAATCATAGAACAATTAGATATTTTATTATCTAGATTCTTAACTGGAACAGATGCATATTTATTTGATGGATATACAACAATCAATCTTGATAATGATTTAATTGCATTTAATCTTCAAGAATTATTGTATAGTGGAAATCAAAGATTAATTAATACTCAAACATTGAATCTATTAACATATTTAAATAACAGTATTGTTGCTAATAAGATTAATAATGATAAGTTAAATATAGAAGATAGAAAACATGTGATGATTATTGCAGATGAATTTCATTTATTTATAGATGAAAATAATTTTGAAGTTTTAAGGAATTTCGGACAACTAGCTAGAAGAATTAGAAAATATTCTGGGGCTTTAGTTGTAGCTACACAATCAGTTAAAGATTTTGTTGGTAACCAAGCAATATTAAGACATGCTACAGCAGTTTTTAATAACTGTCAGTATCAAATGATAGGTATGTTAAAAGAGGATGATTTATTAGCTTATCTTGAATTATTTAAACAAAATCCTTTAACAGAAACACAAAAGAATTTCTTGTTAGAAGCAAAAAGAGGAGAATTCTTATTAAGTGTAGATTCTAAAAATCGATTAAGAATTTGGGTTAGAGCTACAGAACTTGAAAGAGAAATGATGGGAGAAGGTGATTCAAATGGGAACACGAAGTAAAATAGGAATATTAAGAAGAGATGGATCAGTAGATCATATTTATTGTCATTGGGATGGTTATCCAGAACATAATGGTTCTATTTTATTTAATGAATATAATAATATAAACAAAATGAATCAATTAATAAAAAATGGTGATATGTCAGTTTTGTGTGAACATATTTTTCCAGATCCAAATAAACCCCATAGCTTTGGTGCTACAGATGAAAAACAAGATGATGTATGTATCTTTTATAACAGAGAAAGAAATGAAGATTGGAAACATACTTGTCCTAGAACATCTAAGAATTTAGATAGGTTTAAAATTGATTGTAAAAATAGTGATTGTGAGTATGCATATTTATATGATGAGAATAATCAAAATTGGTTATTTTCTCCAATCCCATGGTCTAAAGAATCTGATATGGATTTTACTAGTTTGAAATATGAATTAGAATCAAATAATTTTGAAGTAGATGATTCATTAAAAGAAGATTATATAATTTTTGATGGAATAGAACTAATGAAAGATTCTGATTATTATGAATTTATGGATTGCTATAATTCGGATTCGGATGCATATTTTGAAATTAAAAAGATGTTTGATGAAAAGAAATTTGATGACTATATAAACGGATTGAATTCATATAAAGAAGAAACCGATGATCTAGATTTAAAAGATAGAATGACAGTTAATATTGCTGAAGTTAAAGATTATTTCAAATTAGATCCAGAGTTGGAAGTATGAGATGAAACACAAAAAAGGTAAGAGTAAGATATTAAAAATAGTCATGGGAAGTACAACTGGAATGGTTGTTATGGGATTAGTAATATTAATTCCCATTCTTATGGTATTAGACTTTTTCGGAGCGAACATAACAGATAATTATGTAGAAAATAATATGGATTATGCTGATATGTATAAAGAAACTTTAAATAAAGCAATCAAAGCTGGATATGGATATGTTCCATTAAATAGAATTTTATATTTCTATTTGGAAGATGATAAATTATCATTTTATGATATTTATAGAGATAATATAGATCTAGAAGATAATAGATTAAAAGAAATTAGTGAAGTATGTACTTTACCTAAATATAAAATTTATGATGGTTGTAAAGAGATAGATAAGGATCAAGTTGATGAAATACAAAATAAACCTTTTTCACCACCAGTAGATTTTTCAAAGGTTACAGTAACTTCTTTTTTTATGGAAGAAAGAATTGTTTTTGGAAAACAAGATGTTCATTCAGCATGGGATTTAGCAGGAGGGAATAAAACACCAGTTAAAGCTGTATGCGATGGAACAATTAAAAAAGTTAGTTTTCCATTTAAAGAAAATGTAACTGATAAAAATGGTGGAGGAGGAAATCAAATTTATTTAGAATGTCCTGTAGATGATGATGTTACATATACAGTAATATATGCACATTTATATCCAGGTACATCAAAAGTAAGAGAAGGACAATCTGTTAAAACTGGTGATGAATTAGCTGGAATTGGTACAACTGGATATTCTACAGGACCACATTTACATTACCAAGTTAAATATAATGGAGATAATGTAGATGGAATGAGTCTTATAGATTTTTCAGATAAAAAGCCACCATTTACTCCAGGATATAATCCAGGAGGATTCACACCACTTGAACCATATAATCCTAATCCAAACTTTCCTAGACCATAATTACAACCATAATTATTACTTATAAATAAAGGAATGTAATTCAATATCGACCATTTCTATGGTTTAATTTTGCAAGTGCAAAATAAGTTTGTCCCTATAAAGAACCTAGTATTTATCTAGGTTTGAATAGATTTAAGGGACAATCTCTTATGCTCTTTAAAATTTTGTATCAAAATTTGTAGTAATTATGGTCGATATTGAACCAACATCAACCAAAAGTTAGGAGGTGAAAATATGAGAGTAGAATTAAAATTATATGTACCAGAAAGATTAAAAAATAGAATTAGAATGTTAGCAAAAGAAAAAGGAATTAGTATTAATAAACTATCTAATTTATTATTAGAAGATGGTCTTTATAAAATGTTAGAAGAGGAGGTAGAATATGGAGAAGTTGAATCTAAATAAATTAATAGCTAATGATATAGTTAATTATGGAATGGATAAAACAACTAGTTTTAATTACATAGTTAGCCTTAATGATTTCTTAGATGAGTATGATGATGAATCAAGAGATTATATTAAATCTCATATTACAGAAATTATAGATGCAGTTCATAATAATGAAAATGTAGCTCAATTAGATTATGATGATAAAAGACAAGAATTTGATATGGTATTCTATTTTGATGGATTATTTAATAAACTTGAGAAAAAGATTTATAGTACATCACAAGATATGGGAATAGATTTTGAGCCAGAAGATGTATGGCAAATATCTTATGATATTGAGAATTCTGAAGAATATGATAATTTAGTAAAAAAACAAATTAATGAAAAATATAAAGATAGTGGAAGGGAATTATAATGGCAGATCCACATATATCTTTATCAAACGAAACTGATACTAAAGTAAGAAATTATTGCAAAGTAAATGGATTAAAATATTCTCAAGGAATTCGAAACTTAATAGAATTAGGTTTATATAATTTGGAAACAAATAGACAAATAGAGTTGAATAGTTCTTTATTATCAAAACTATATTCTAAAAGTATTTATACAATAGATCTAATTGAAAAACTATATTCTGATTTAGGAATAACAAACAATTCAAATCCAAAAGATAATATAGTGTTACAAGAATTTAAGAATAGCAGATATAGGGATAAATTTGATGACTAGTCCTAAAGTAGTTGTAATGAATAAATACACACCTAGTTATAAGAATTTAAACTTTCATTATAAGACAAAAGAAGCTGTTCATAATTCTACAATGAATATGTTTGATTATTATGCCGATAACAAAAAGAAAGCATTTTTTATGCTTGATTATTTTAGTGGAAAAATTGGAAAAGATAAAGAAATGAATATTATGTTTGAAAACGGAGAATATGCTACTAAAGAACAAATAGAACAAAGAAAGAAACAATATGAAAAGTTTATTGAAAATTCAAATATTTATAAATTGGTTATTTCTTTTCCTGAAGGATACTTAGAAGAAAATGTAGATATAAAAACATTTGAGAAAAAACTAGCTAAAGAAATAATTCCTAGCTTTTTAAAAAAATGTGGTTTTGTAGATGTTAAAAAAATGAGTTATCAATTCTCATTACATACGAATACAAAACATCTACATTTTCATCTTTCCTTTGCAGAAAAACAACCTAACTATAAATCTTATGGAAGAATAGATTATAGGAATAAAGGTAAATTAACTAGAGAAGAATTAAGATATTTTAAAGACTTAATTATTCATTCAATTAATAGGGAAAAAATATATACACCTTTATTAAAAGAAACTAATAAAAATATTGATGAATTGAAAAAATTCTTTAATCCAAAAGATAAGAATTTTTTACTTAATAATAAAGATGATATTTTATTAGAAGATAAGATATTAAAATTAGGTGAATTATTAAATCAAAAGAGAGATAAAGATCAAAAAATAAAATTTAATTCAATTAAAGATAAAGAAATAATCCAATTAACTAAAGATATTAAAAAGTATATTTTTAGTAAAGATGATCCAGAATTTAAGAATCTATATAAGGAATTTCAAAATAATTTAAAAGATATTAATTCTTATTTTGAAAATATAGCAAAAGATAATCATTCTGATACAGTAGATGATTCTTTAATTAAGAACAAGAAAAAATATTTAGATAATTATATTTTAAATGCTATAGTTAATCATGCTGATTATAAATATAAGAATCCTAAGTTTAAAGAAAATGAATTATTGCAAGAAGTCATTTATAAAGAATATAAGAAGAGTAGAATAAAATCCAAATATGATATTGTAAGAAATGTTTTATCTAATACTAGTAGAAATTTACAATTTAAAAACAAATATCAGATAAGACAAGCTGTAAGAAATATAAATGATGAATTAGAAGAAGCACAAAAAGATTTTGATAAGTTATTTCAAGTTGATAAAGAATATTCGTAATTTATGATATAATAATATTGGTGATAAAAATGAATGAAGGTTATATTTATATTTATAAATGTGTTGTTGGTTCTGGATCTGATGTTTGTAAAATTGGCATAACAAAGGATTATCACAAAAGAATGCAACAACATGTAAGAACACCTTATTATGGATTTATGCCTTATATTGAATTTACAACTGGAAATCCTATTGCAACAGTTTTTAAAATTAATGATTATTCTTCTGCTGATAAAATTATTAATAGAATATTTCATGATGTTCAATTTGGGAATTTTGAAATATATTCTATAGATTATGATGAAGCTATACGAAAACTATATAATGAATTAAATAATAATAATCAATTAGTTGAATTAATAAAAGATAATTATAGTTTATATAGTTTCTTAGATAATAATATTGAAGAATCAAATATCAATACAAATAAAAAAGAATTTGAAAGTGTTAAAAATCAATTACTAGAAAAATATAATAATATACTTCCAGATGCATTAATGACAATGTTGAAGGATAAAGATGATTTTATTGAAAATTGTCATTCACATTATTCTACTGGTAATTATATTGATTTTCCATCAAATTTAGTGTTGGATTTGAATTATAATAAAGAAAAGAGAATTGAAATATTAAATAAATTAAAGGAATTGCTATAAAATGAAAAAACAAAAAGAATTAACATCAGAAGAAAAAAACTTAACAAAAACAGTAGTTGATAAAATGGAAAATGAAGATTCTGAAAGATTAATAAATCTATTAAGAGAATGTAATATTAGTGATGGAAGAATTATGATGGCAATGTTTGGTATAGGAACACATACAGAGTATTATAATGTTTTATATAATAGAATTAATAATCAAAAAGCTAAAATGAATGAAGAGTTATTTAAAAAAGAAGTATTAGATATACTTCATGAAATAGATAGAAATGAAGATGAATAACATCTTTTTTTTATGGAAGGAGGTATGTATGAATATATCATTAATAATTTTATTAGTGATATCCGTTTTATTTTTATTAGGATTCATGTACATAGAACCAATTTTAATGAAACATAAAGTAAAGAATGATAATGAATATGGGTCTGCTAGATTTAGTACGGAGAAAGAAATTAAAAAGAATTTTAAAAAAGAAAATGTTAATAATATAAAAGAGGCAGGTTTTCCCGTTTTTTTTTAGTAAAGATTTAAAAACAATTTATTTTGATAGAGAAACCCCTCATTATGTATATTTAGGTTCTACTGGATCTGGTAAATCAGTAACAGCTGTAATACCTTCTTGTGCTTTTATAGCTAATGCTAAAAAGAAGAGAAGTGTATTTATAACTGATCCAAAAGGTGAGATATATCAAACTACATCAAAAATGTTTCAAGATAATGGATATCGAATACTAACAATAGATTTTAGAAATCCAGAAAAGTCAAATAAGATAAATATACTTGAACCAATAATTGTCGAATATGAGGAATATATTAAATACG
>JAEEGH010012921.1_pt1 | contig 18634 bp, 5 predicted proteins | sample 9134181 | NCBI WGS metagenome assembly JAEEGH01 (sample SAMN16246544, study PRJNA631951) | gut metagenome | biome: gut microbiome; feature: rumen; material: DP-attached | host: Bos | place: Iran: Karaj | collected 2018-10 | reverse complement strand
CCCTCACATTCGGAGGTAGCGAAACGTACGGTGGAACTACAAGTGGAGTAGTTAGTGTTACAGCCACAAACGTTAGTTTGTACAATGGTACGTTTGGATGGCTTTTGGCTGAAGAAAGTTCCCTGTCTGTTACAGCGAAAGAAGGATACACTATCACCAAATGCGTATTCCGCCAAAATGCTAAAACTCCTATCACGGATACCGAGGCACCATTTGAGATACATACTAATGATTGGGGGGGTATCATAGAAGATCCATATGAGGAAATGAATGGTGTCACATCAATCGAGGTGTATGGATATGCCAATGCCGGCGGCGGTTCGGCAACCACCGTGGTGACCATTACCGACAGCGACTTCCCCGCGTGGGGCGATTCTTTCACTAAAGACGGCGTAACCGTTTCGGCTGAAATGCTAGACGGTATGTATGGCAACATAAGTGGTCCGGGTTCCTTTAGCACTACGCTTGGCAACTTCACCAAGATTGAAATATTTGCAGAGGATGTTTTTAATTTAGGCGGAGAAGGTTGGTCTATCGATTTCGGAAAAGCTACCTGGACAGGCAATGCTTCCAGCGTATCGTTCACTGGCGATATTAATGGTAATGAAGAGGGAGTTACTCTCAAGTTCACCATCGAACCCGCATCCACTCCCGAACCGGCAGGAGAAGTTACGGTTGTGTTTGCGGCTAACAACAATACCGTAGAGAGAACAGTCACCCTCCCGCACGACTTCTCGTGTAGCTACTCCAACAAAGATGGCGAACTGGATGCAATCATCAAGGAACTCTACGAAATATCGGCGGGTCATTGCAGCGACGATAACTATCCGGTAGCAAGCGGCAACGAAGCAGTAACCGCAGGTAGCAATGATTTTGACAATTACATCACCATCAGTGCTGCTTTCGAAGGCACAGCTACGGTTAGCGGATGGTATTGGAACTCGGATGCTTATGACGGTGATGGCGACTGGATGGACTACAGCCTCACCATCTCCATCAAGGGTGACGAACCCGAACCGCAAGGCGAAACCATCACCGTCACATGGAACGGTTATGACTTGCCCAGCTCCGGTAGTACGTTTACTAAGGACGGTGTCACGCTTACCTGTGATATTGATGATGATCTGTATGGCCCCGGAACATTTACCACCGACCTCGGCAATTTCACACAGATTGTAGTATCTGGGGATGAAGCCTGTTACATTAATGCCACTGGTGGCTGGTCAGGTAATATTAACCAAAAGACATGGACCGGCAATGCCGCCATTGTACCGTTCGATGGGGATATTTATACTTTTAGTAGCGATGTCACGTTTGTGTTCACCATCGAACCCGCTTCCACTCCCGAACCGGCAGGAGAAGTTACGGTTGTGTTTGCAGCTAACGACAAAACCGCAGAGAGAACAGTCACTCTCCCGCACACCTTCAAATGTGATTGGGCGGCTGGTATGGATGAACCCGACGAACTCGACATCATCATTCATGAGCTATATAATGATTATTATTATTGCAACAACAACATTCAAGCATCGGGTAGCGACCAAGTTGAGGTAGGTACCGAAGAGGATCCGCAAAATGACTATATCACCATTAAGGGTGTCTTCGAAGGTACTGCCACAGTAACGGGAGATTATTTTGATTGGATGACTAGTGAGGAAGGAGCACATAACTATAGCATCACCATCTCTATCAAGGGCGGCTCTGCAACCGCAGTGGAGAATGTACAAACCAACCATGTACAAGCTACCAAATTCTTCCGTGACGGCATGCTCCTCATCGAGAAGAACGGCAAACTCTTCAACCTGACCGGCGCACAAGTCAAGTAAAGTGACTAAGTGACAAAGTACAATGTACAATCAAGCATAGTGGCATTGGCTTGCCGCTATGCTACTAAATCAAATTAACAATAATATTAACTTAAAAATTCAAAGATTATGGAAAGACATTTTCTTATGATTAGTCGGGCACTCAATGCTCGCAAACGAAAAATCTTTGCCCTGTTCTTTGCCCTCGCGGCAGTAGTCACGGGCGCAATGGCACAGACGGAGACGCTGCTGACCACCCTCACATTCGGAGGGAGCTCCACGTACGGTGAAACTACAAGTGGAGTAGTTAGTGCTACAGCCACAAACGTTGGTTCGTACAATGGTACGTTTGGATGGCTTTTGGATGAAGGAGGTTCCCTGTCTGTTACAGCGAAAGAAGGATACACTATCACCAAATGCGTATTCCGCCAAAATGCTAAAACTCCTATCACGGATACCGAGGCACCATTTGAGATACATGCTAATGATTGGGGGGGTATCATAGAAGATCCATATGAGGAAATGAATGGTGTCACATCAATCGAGGTGTATGGATATGCCAATGCCGGCGGCGGTTCGGCAACCACCGTGGTGACCATCACCCAAAACGACTTCCCCGGGATGGACGTATCTTTCACTAAAGACGGTGTAACCGTTTCGGCTGATTGGATTGACAATATGCAAAGCGGCAACTTAGTAGCTCCTGGTTCCTTTAGCACCACGCTTGGCAACTTCACCAAGATTGAAGTAAATGCAGGAGAAATTGGATCATTAGGCGAAGGTTGGTCGGGCAATTCTGAACGCCAGACTTGGACAGGCAATGCTTCCAGCGTATCGTTCAGTGGCGATATTTCGGGTTTGGGTCACGGAATCACTATCATGTTCACCATCGAAGCCGCGACACCCGCACCGGATCCGACAGAGGGCATTGAGGTGCCGGAAGGCGGTGAGATCTTCGTGTTGACCGATTCTATTATGAAAAGGGAAGAAGGCGAGTTTATGTTTGCTTATGACGGTGAAGGTTGGGTTACCGAATGCCAATACATGATTTGGCACACGCAAACCATGAATGCTGAGAGTAGGTGGAATAGAACTACTATGAATATGGTCGGCACAGACGGTCCGGAATTCGGTAGCAATAAAGCGAACGTCGTTCGTCTGGAGATCAATTTCGCCTCTACCACAGGCGGTGGAGCGCTGGCAGAAGGCTGGAGCCTAAGCGGCAACAAGTATATCTGGACAGGTTCGTCCAAATCAGCCCGTTTCTATCACACAGGCGCAACAATCAGCGGAATCACCAGCGTGGTATATGTCTTTGACGGCAAATGCAACACTCCCGAACCGGATGTTCCTTCGATTGCTGAGAATGGAGTATTGCCGGGAGTGTTCTCGATTAGTGCAACGACACAAGCTAAATTCTCGCAAGGTAACTTGCAGTACCAAGCCAGCACACAGACCTGGCAGTTTGGTGCGCATCAGTATGACGTGATTGGTGCTGCCAACAGTAACATCAGCAGCACATACGACGGTTGGATCGACGTCTTCGGATGGGGCACGGGTAACAACCCGACAAAGACAAGTATTAATGATAACGATTACATCACGTTTGTGGATTGGGGTATTAATGCCATCAGCAACGGCGGCAACATAGCCAACCAATGGCGTTCGCTGTCGAAAGATGAATGGAGCTATCTGCTTATGGGACGTACCAATGCTGCATCGTTGCTTGGTACGGGTAGCGTAGGCGGCATGAACGGCTTTATTATCCTGCCTGACGACTGGACTGCTCCAGACGGCATCACGTTCAATGCAGGCCCTTCGATGGGTATGTCTGTAGTGAATATAGAAGGAACCAATATTTACAATAACGCTAACGAAGACAACTTCACGCACAATACCTATACCAAAGCCCAATGGGCTGCTATGGAGGCTGCTGGCGCTGTATTCTTCCCCGCTGCTGGAGACCGTTATGGAAACGAACCAAGCGGATTAGGGTTTAAAGGCGGTGTTTACACATCTACAAATAATCCTAACGATAAGCGTGCGTACTCGATGTACTTTAATTCGTGGGATTGTGGACCATTGCTTGCAAGTGCTTGCACTGGTCTTTCTGTCCGCTTAGTCGGAGAAGTAGTGCTTCCAAAGACGCTGACTCTGCCCGAAAGCGTGAGCATTGTTGCTCCTGTTCCTGCTGGTATTACCGACAAGGGCAACGGCGTGTATGAAGTAGAAGTAGGTACCGAGTTCCAAATTCAGGCTACCGTTCCGGAGCATTACAGCTTCGTAGGTTGGTCAGACCTCGCTTCAACCGATCCGAATTACACGGCTAACCCGCGTACGATCGTTGCTGACAAGAACCTGACCATCGAGCCGATCTTCGCCATCGACACGTATATTGTTACCCTCGCGTCGAACGACACGACCATGGGTACACTGCGTGTGGAAGGTGCAGGCGGCAGCAACATCAGTCCAAGAGAGGAATTAAATCTTGGTACAGATTATCCTGCAGGTGAGCATTATCAAGTGTTAGGAGAATTCTCCGGTCCTTCTTGGATTGGCGTTGGAGATATTAATAATGAAACTATTACGGTAGAGTCCCTCAACGGCGAAATTATTGACAACATTACCTTGGAAGTGTATATGCCATTACATTGGACAGGTTATTCTATAGCTGCTACCAGCGGTGAAGTTAGTGGCGATGTTGCTTCATACCAAGACCTCGTTATTACCAACATTAATGCAACATCAGTAACTCTTAGCCGCGTAGGAGAAGGAGAAAATGGTGGCTCCGTCTTATTCTCTAAAATCATTGTCAATGGACGCGATGCACAGCAAGGCGGACAGGCAGAGCCCATTACCGTCACCATCACTAATCAGGATTTCCCCAGCGAGGGCAATTCTTTCACTAAGGACGGTGTAACCGTGAGTGCCGAAACGATGAGTGCAAACTATATCGCAGACGGCACATTCTCGACCACGCTCGGCAACATCACCAGAATACAGGTGACATCCGATGCAAGAGATGCTTCCGGCGATGGCTGGGTGGGATCTGGAAAGACATGGGTTGGCAATGCCTCCAGCGTACCGTTCAGCGGATACTTTAGTGACATGTATGGCGTCGTAGGTATCAAGTTTGTAATCACCATCGAACCTACCGCTGCTCCCGCTGCCGCAACCGGTATCGTGGATAACGGCGACGGCACATACACTGTGGACTGGGGAACGGAGATGAGCATCATCGCCGAGCCGAAAGAGGGGTATATGCTCGCAAGCTGGAACGGCGAACCGGCATTGAGCGACACGCTCAAACAGACCGTAGAGGGCGCACTGAGCGTCAATGCCACCTTCAAGCACATTCCGGCAGTCATCACCCTGCCCGAGGGCGTAAGCATCGTAGGTATGCCTATTGAGGGCATTACCGACAAGGGCGAAGGCGTTTACGAGGTAGAGTACGGAACCGAGTTCCAGATTTCGGCGGACATCATTCCCGAGCACTACCACTTCGGTCATTGGGCTGACCTCAATAGCGAGGACGAGCAATACGCTGCTAACCCGCGTACGATCGTTGCCGGCGAGAACCTGACCATCGAGCCGATCTTCGCCATCGACACCTATACCCTCACTCTCGCTACCAACGACTCCACCAAGGGTGTTGTCAGCCTTGAGGGCGCAGGCGCAGGTCAAGACGAAGGTGAAGGCGTGGACATCGTATGGGATGCCGATTTCTGGAATGGTATTCAGGCTTATATGAACGGCGAAGATTATGTTCATGCCAACAACTCGAAGGACGGTATCACTATCACCTTTGATGGTGGAGACTTTGAAAACGGTCTGAAGGATGGTAAAATCAAGCTTGATAATTCGGATAATAAACTGATATTCACTTCTACCGTAGGTAAAATCAAGAAAATTGAAATCCGCGGATATGCCTCCTACAAACCTGAAGGCTGGTCACGCGATGGCGGACTTATGTGGGAAGGTACACCGTCTGATGTGGTGGAACTGTTCGGTCAAGCAACATTTGTTCATTTTGTGAGCGCCACCTTCACCATCGAGCCCGATGCTACCACCGGTAAGATTGTGGATAACGGTGACGGCACGTACACCGTAGATTATGGTACAGAACTGACGTTCGTAGCTAAGCCGGCTGAGGGCTTTATGCTCGAGAGCTGGAGCAACGGCGCTGAGGTAACCGGCGACACACTCAAACTCACCATGACGGATGAATTGAGCCTCACGGCTAACTTCAAACATATCCCGGCGACTATTACCCTGCCCGAGGGTGTAAGCATTGTAGGTATGCCTATTGAGGGCATCACCTCCAAGGGCGAAGGCGTTTACGAGGTAGAGTACGGAACCGAGTTCCAAATCTCTGCTGACAGCATTCCTGCTCACTATCACTTCGACCATTGGGCAGACCTCGCAGACAGCGCAGCCATGTATGCTGCTAACCCGCGTACGATCGTTGCCGGCGAGAACCTGACCGTAGAGCCGATCTTCGCCATCGACACCTATAAGCTGACTCTCGCTACCAACGACTCCACCAAGGGTGTTGTAAGCCTTGAGGGCGCAGGTCAAGGCGGTGAGCCCGAACCATCTGCTCAGTTGATCGTGCCGGAGAGTTGGTCGTCCGAGGTTGGAGTGACCATCACGGCTGCTGATCTCCCCGGCTTTGTGGCTTCGACGGAAGAGGCGGTTAAAGCATTGCCTGTTCCAACGGAAGGAAGTGTATTCGTAATCTATAATTTCAAGGATGATGGCGGTGTAGAAGCTGTAACCTTTGAAAACGGCGAATATGTCAGAACAACCTCCACACCGGTAGATCATGCCAATGCAAGCTACTACTCGAACCAAGGCATGATATTCCTCTATACCACAGCTGCCGGTCAAGCCGGACAAGGTGGTGAAGGCGAAGAACCGGAAGGCGAGCCTGTCTCTGTGACCATCGGCGACCTGACTACCGCACAGGTTAGTGATTACCTGCCGGCTTGCACTATGACCAATTATGCTTATTCGCAGCAGATTTACATGGCGAACGAAATCGGCGGCGCAGGTAAGATCACTGCCATTACCTATTGGCTGATGAACAACTCCAACTATACTCGCAACTACGAAATCTACATGAAAGAGGTTAGCGAGAGTGCATTTGCATCGAATGACGCATGGGTACTTCTGTCAGAGAGCGACAAGGTGGCTTCCTACGCGTTGGCTAACGACACCGACGAGCCCGTAGCAAAGACCATCACCCTCAATGCTCCATTCGAGTACAGCGGCAACGGCAACCTTATGATTGCCATCCGGGATATCACCGGACAATGGAGCGATGGTGCAAAAGGACTTGTGAATGATGTGAACGGAAACAAGACGCTTTATTCCTTCCGTGACAGCAAGGCTTACGATGTAGCCGACCCTGCCGGAACGGGTCTTCTGTATGCCAAGAGAAACGTTGTGAAGATTGACATGATCGCTGCTCCGTCCACCTTACCGGAAGGCATCGTGGATAACGGCGACGGCACGTACACCGTAGATTGGGGCACCGAGCTGACATTCGTAGCGCAACCGGCTGAGGGCTTTATGCTCGAGAGCTGGAGCAACGGTGCTGCGGTAACCGGCGACACACTCAAACTCACCATGACGGAGGAGCTGAGCCTCACGGCTAACTTCAAACATATCCCGGCAACTATCACGCTGCCGGAAGGCGTTTCGATCGTAGAGCCGATGCCTGCAGGAATCACCTCCAAAGGCGAAGGCGTTTACGAGGTAGAGTACGGAACAGAGTTCCAAATCTCGGCTGACGGAGCACCGGAGCATTACCACTTCGACCACTGGGCAGACCTCGATTCTACCAATACGGAGTACTATGCTAACCCGCGTACTGTGGTAGCGGATACGAACTTCACCGCTGATCCGTTCTACACGATCGATACCTATACCCTCACCCTCGCATCCAACGATACGACGATGGGTAAACTGACGATCGAACCGGCAGAAGGCATTGTAGCTAACGGCGATGGAACATACACCGTTGATTGGGGCACGGAGGTTACGTTTGTAGCGGTTCCGGCTGAGGATTATCACCTCTTGAGTTGGAGCAACGGCGCTGCCGTAACTGCCGACAACAAGCAGACCCTCACCATCACCGATCAGTTAAGCCTCTCTGCATTCTTTAAGCACGATACCTATATCCTCACCGTAGAAGGTGCAGAGGTGGAAGTGGCTAAGTTCTATGACGGAACAAACACGGCTGTGGTAACCTACCCGGGTACACTCATCGGCGTACAAGAGGGTGACAGCGTCAAACTGACGACCACAGCTACCTTCAGCTCTGCCGACATAGCCGACAACCTCGACATCACCCTCCATTATGCAATCGAGGTGATCGACGGAGGTATCTATGACAACGAGTACGCATTGGCGGTTACCGATACCTTGTTCAACAAGAAGGGCTTCATCATTGAATCGATGATACCGGACACTACCGCCGCTCCGGAAGAGGAAGAGGCAGAAGTGAAAGAGGGTATTGAGGTTTACGGATACGGTTATTGCGCCGATGGTAATATGACCGGTATGCGCTATCACCTCAAACATGGTAACCCGAACCAGTACAAAGTTGAGTTCGAGGACGCCCGCTTCGATAACGTAGATTGGACAGACCTCGACGAAAAGGGACCGGATGGCGTGATCTATGTAACCGTTCCGGTAGATGTTCCGACCGGAGACTATAAGATGACCGTCACCTTCCGTGACCACACCGAGTTCTACTCACTCGAGTCTGCTCCTATCACCATCACCTTCCATGTCAACCTGCCCGAGACCTACGTAGTCGCTCTGTTCGACGACGTGATGGCGGTAGTGGATACTTGCGAGTGCCTGACCGACATCCAATGGTACTGGCGTGCTAACAGCACGGATCAGTGGACAGCTATCGAAGGCGCTACCGGCTACTACTACAAGCAGGCAGGCGGACTCTCGGGTGAATACTTCATCAAGGCGAAGATGAACGGTATTGATACCTACACCTGCCCGCAGGATGACATGAGCCTCTATGGTGATAACAAACAGGCTAAGGTAAGAGCGTACCCGAACCCCGTTCAGAGCACCACGACAGTGACTATCGAGAACTCCTACCGCTTCGAGCACGACATGCGCATCGTCAACCTCATGGGTAACGAGGTGCTGAACACAACGTTCGAAGGTAACACCACCACCGTAGAGATGGATGCCTTCCCGCATGGAAGCTACATTATCTCTGTGGATGGAGTAGTTGTTAACGTAATGAAACAATAATGTGGAACATGGAAAATCTTAGAAAGAATATGAAAACGAATCGTATTATAGCATTGTTAGCTGCTGCGGCACTGACCCTCTCGGTCAGCGCCCAGCAGGCTGCACACGACAACTACGTAGGTGTATCGTTCGGCGGTGGACTCAATACCATGCTCTACAAGACTGCCAATGGTCAGCAGAATATTGGCGGCGGTATCGATGCAGGATTGTTCTACGGACATTTCTTCAACCAAACCGTAGGACTTGGTGTCGGACTCCAATATACCTGGGCGAATGCGCGTGCTACGTATAATTATAGCGAGGTCAGCACCGGGCTCACGCACCCGAATAACCCCAACACGCTATACAACCTCTCAACCACCTATACCGATTGGCGTGAGCGTCAAACGGTAGGGGTGCTCAGTATCCCTGTTGAGGTTCTCTTCCGTAAGGCACTGAGCGAACGCTGGGCATTCATCGGTGGAGTAGGCTTCTCGCTTGACTTCCCTGTACACGGATCATACGCTCCTCTGGGAGGCACCTATGCTACCACAGGTATTTTTCCCAAGTTAGGTAACTACACTGTCAGCAACCTCCCCGAGCACGGCTTTGACACCTATACCACCACGCAAGGCGGTAAGATGGACAACCTGGCAAAAGTAGGTGCTTCGGCAATTGCCGACCTCGGTTTCCGTGTCGCATTCAACGATAACTGGGGAATGTATATCGGTGCTTACTTCGGATACGGCTTCACCAATCTGCTTGCGCAAGCCAAATCAGATCCGCTCGTGATCATCAACGACCAGCAGAAGATCGACTACTCCGGCACCTTCGCTTCTGACGAGACTGCCAAAGCGAATCTCCTGCGCTGCGGCTTGAAGATCGCTTTCGATTTCGGATGGCCTGCAGACAACAAGAAGCAACTGGAAGCAGAGCGTCTGGCTCGTGAAGCCTTCGTTGCCGACAGCATCACCAATGCCGAGCGTATGGCTAAAGAGAGGGCGGAACGTCACGAACGCTTCGAGCAATACAAACGCGAGCAGCAAGCCGTTTGCGGCAACATGGCTGAGCCCGATGACTCCGACGAAGCCAAGGCACTCATCGCCAAAGCACAGAGCGACATCGCTGCCCTGCAGTACGACGATAACCTGAGCGAGGAGCAGAACCGCGCACGCGTGGATGCTATCGTTGAGCAACTCCGCCGTGACCTTGCTGCACAGCGCGAACGCGATAAGCAGAAAGCTGCAGAGCAGGAGGCTAAGGCTGAGCAGGAACATGTCGAGGAACTCAAGCACGAGGTTTCGGAGATCAACTTCTACTACGAGACAGAAAAGACCGATGTCAATATATCCGAATCCGAGCAGAAAGCCTTCGACGAGCTCTGCGAACGCATGAAGAACGACAGCAGCCTCAAGATCGTCATCACCGGTCACACCGACAACTACGGCGATCCTGAGCAGAACTTGCGCTTCTACGGCATGAAGCGTGCCGAGAGCCTCAAGGCGTTGATGGTAAGCAAAGGCGTTCCCGCCGAGCAGATTCGCTGCGAGAGCAAGGGACAAACAGAACCCATCGCCCCGAACGACACACGCGCCAACCGCGCCAAGAACCGCCGTGCAAATATCCGGTTCGAGTAACGCGTTCGGCAAGTTCACACTCGATTGAACAGTTTGAGATGGCTCTTTCCGAAAGCGGACATGCCAATTCAGAAAAAAAGTGCTCTTTTGGCACTTTTTTTCTGTAAATTAGGTCTATGGGTCAAAATTTTTGACATTAGCAAGGGCTGGGTGCATTTTTATTGCTTGAAGGTACAAAAAAGTGAAAAATGCATTCCTCGAGCGAGAAATTTTTGCTCGCTTTACATATCCTGCATCGACAAGCCAAGGTGGGAGATAGAGTATTTCTTAAGCTGACGTGTTGCTATCAAAAATTCATTCACATGTGTTTCTAATGCAGTAGGTACAAGTTCCTTTGGCTGCCGTTTGACTTCGTAGAATACAGCTTGTTTGGTTCCAAAGACTGCTTTTGAATAGCTTGAAGCGATGCTGTTTCTCTTGTTCTGTCAACGAATTTCATAAGCCGTAAAATTTGCAATCGCCATTTCCGAAATGGCCATTACTTTTTAAATTCGCTGCAAAGATACAAAAAATTTATGATATTTGCAAGAGGCGGATGCATTTTTTATCGAAAAATGTCAAAAATCGTCAAAATGTTTGCTTTTCATACAAAAAAATCCACTTTTTTACAAAAAAATACATAATATTTATACAAAATCCCAAAATTGTGAATTTTTTTGACTTTTTGGGCCATTTTGGGGTATTTTTGACCTAAATAGACCCATCTTTGATGCTTGTTGCACGCTAAAATAGCCCAATTCAAGCCATCTATTAAACTGATTACCAAACAAGATCGCAATTATGCCAACTACACCTCGCAACTATGTTAAAGAATGTTAACGAATCTTAACAAACGCCCTATTTTCCCAGCCAAAAACGATCAAAATACCCTCTGAAGGCTAACACCCTGTGACTACTATATAGAGGGGCATGTGTTTTTTAAGCACCCTGAATATTGTCACCCTGTGTAAGTATTATAGAGGGGCATCGTTTTAATGATTGATGAATTGATGAATTGATACATTGTAATTTTATTTATGTTGCTTTTGAGTGTTTTGTTCCAAGAGTGGTGATAATTGATGATAAAAACTATCTGGAAGCTCGCTTTCGAGGAGTTTTTAGCAGTAATTAGCACAAGAAACGCAAGTTTCAAAACACTCAAAAGGGTTTATCTGGGTTTATTTTTCTTTTTTATGGGACACTAATGATAAGAAATATAAAATCTAAATTTCATTTAGACACGAAAAAAGACGATTTTTGATAACAAAAAGGCGCAAATTGATAGCATTTTTTTGGCAAAATATTTGCAAATATCAAAAAAAAGCAGTAACTTTGTAGCGTTTTTTTGAAAAAGCAACAAATTAACTAATATTTCTTAACTAAAATTATTTATGAAGGTTCGTGCAAGTCGAGTGTAAGCTTGCTTACCCGACTCGACGAAGCCGAAGCTCCAAAATTTAAATTTATTTAAATTATGAAAAAACTATTTACATTTCTCTTTGCCGCGCTCATGAGCGCAGGCATGATGGCAGCAGTAACCCCGAAGGGGACTGACGTATGGGATGAGACCACCAAGACCCTGACGGTTAACGGCAACCCGGTAAGCTATGCCTATAATGGTGTGAGTGACATCGAGAATCTGGTTATCAGCGATGCTGTCACAAGCATTGGAGATAATGCTTTCGAAGATTGCAACGGCCTCAAATCGGTTTCTTTTGGCAGCAGCCTCGAAAGCATTGGAGAGGAGGCTTTCGCTAGTTGCGTCAAACTCGAATCGGTTACTTTTCCTGCATCGTTGCAGAGCATCGGAAAATCTGCTTTCTCGCAGTGCTACGCCCTCACATCGGTTACTATTACCAATGGCCTCACAAGCATTGGACAGCAGGCTTTCTATAATTGCGAAAAACTTGCAACGGTGACTATTCCAAACAGTGTCGCAAGCATTGGAATGAATGCTTTTGGTAATTGCGATGGCCTCACAGAGATAGTGGTCGCCGCAGAAAATCCGAATTACAGCTCTGAAGACGGTGTGTTGTTCAATAAAGATAAAACCACGCTTATTCAATACCCGGGTGGAAAGCAAGGAGAATATACTATTCCCAATAGCGTCACAAGTATTGGAAGATTGGCTTTCTCTATGTGCTCCCTCCTCACATCGGTTGAAATCCCCAATAGCGTTGAAGAAATTGTAGATTATGCTTTCCAGAGTTGCTCCGGCCTCACATCGGTAACTATTGGCAACGGCGTGACAAGCATTGGAAAATATGCTTTCTATTATTGCTCCAATCTGGCGTCGGTTACTATCCATGCTACTACGCCACCAACCCTCGGAGGTTCTGCACTCGATAAAACAGCGGCTGCCCTTACGATTTACGTGCCGGCAGCGTCGGTGACTGACTACAAGGGTGCTTGGACTGCTTATGCCGATAAAATCGAGGCCGCTGGCGGCGCTTCGGCAACCACGGTGGTGACCATTACCGACAGCGACTTCCCCGATTGGGGCTCATCTTTCACTAAAGACGGCGTAACCGTTTCGGCTGAAGATATTGACGGTATGTATGGCAACATAAGTGGTCCGGGTTCCTTTAGCACTACGCTTGGCAACTTCACCAAGATTGAAGTAAGTGCTGCGAGTATTTCCGTATCAGGCGAAGGTTGGTCGGGCGATTCTGAACACAAGACCTGGACCGGCAATGCCTCCAGCGTATCGTTCACTGGCGATATTTATGGTGATGAAGAGGGAACCACTCTCAAGTTCACCATCGAAGAGTCCCAACCGACTACTTACACCCTGCAGCTCGTGGCGGATCCGACGATGGGATCGGTAGCCGTTACCAACCTCCTCGGTAGCGGTATCATTGACAACGGTAATGGTAACTATACCGTTCCTGAGAACGCAGAGGTAACGATCCTCGCTACCCCGCTTGAGGGCTTCGAGTTCACCGGCTGGAAAACAGGCAACATTGACGAAATGGTAGGTTGCTACTACTGCGGAACCGCTGTCAACACCGAGGACAACCCGTATACCTTCACCATGACCGCTGACGTGGCTTATCTGGCTGAGTTTGAGGCAGAACAACCCCAAGTAGAACGTGAATTGACGAAATTAGGATTTAACTTCCCGTCAGAGAACATACCTGCTGACAACGACATCGAGATGGCAGGAACGTTCGAAGAGGGTACCATGTGGATGGAAAAGATCATAGCAACAGGTTGGTTCCTTAGCTATGACTTCGTCAATGCTGCTGAAGATGAGACCTTCAAGCTCCGCTCCAAATCGAACAATGACCTCGTACTTTGCCAATTCATCCCGGCTAACGAAGGCGAAGGTGGCAAATGGGTACAAGCTATCTTCACGTTCGGCAACTACTGGAGTGATGATACATGGAAAGGCACTCCTTGCAAGTTGATTGAAGAAGACCTGAGCGATGCTGCTCAGTACGCTTGGATGGAAGGTATGCCTGAACCGCTGCCTACCGGCATCGAGAACATCGTGCTCACCGAGAAGGCACAGAAAGTCATTGTGGACGGTATGATCTATATCGTTCGTGACGGCAAACTGTACAACCTGCAAGGTGCACAGGTACGTTAAACCTATTATAGTTCGGCGGGATTTGCTTCCCGCCGAATTGCTATGTCTATAAACAATTAACATTATTAACAAAAAACAAAAAACATTATGAGAAAACTATTTACATTTCTCTTTGCCGCAATGATGTTGCCTGCGGCAGCGAATTGGACGCCTGGTGACTTCGGTCAGACGCTTATTGACTGCGCCGATGATTCGCAGGACACGATGTCTTACTACGATCCTGTTATGATCCGTAAGGCGGATGGAACTACGCTGATTGCCTATGAATCGCGCGGTAAACAGATCAATCCGAGGACAGGTCAGAAGATGGCGCAACCCATGTTCTATCTGCATTACCAGAAATTGGACAAGGATGGTAACAAGATGTTCCCCGGTCATGGTATTTTGATCTCCTCTCAGCCCAATTTGAATGCCTCTTTCAGTGAGGTCAATATGGACACCTTGCCCAATGGTAACGTTGTTTTCGACTATGCGGATACCCGAAGAACTTCCGGAGAGACCTCAGAATTGACTTTCGTAGGAGACGGATTGAAGGCCTATGCCTATTGCTACACGCAGGACGGCAAACCGGTATGGTCTCCGGACGGTGTCCAATTACCTATGTACAAGCATGACTCGGCGGCATTAGGCCGCGCTTATATGGGTCAGCAGATTGGCGTCAGCGGAGATTATATTTATTTTGGTTCCGTTATTCTGGAGCAGGTCAATGAGCAGGTAGGCGACAAAACGCTCGGTATGTTCCATTATTACCGCGAGTTGGTTTGTATGGATAAGGATGGTCAGATTCTCGCGCAGCGAGTGGATTCCGTCTATCCGTCCATCAATTTTGCTTTCAGCCCGGCACCGAACGGCGACATGTATATGATTTATGTACGTGAAGATGAAGGCTACGATGCGGAGCGTCTCGGACCGGACCTTCAGAATAAATGGCCAGACGCGGTGCGCGTAGAGGATTATGGTGTGATACGGCATGAGGGTCAGCTGAATCAATCGTACACACCGGACGAGATGGTCACGCTGAGCGATAGTAGTGTGGCATTGGTATATTATGCTTTCCCGGATAATACACGTTCGTTTTTGGTTTACAATCGTCTCTATCCGAACGGCGATGTGCTTGGGCATGTCGTCATCGGCGACACCATCTGTCAGCATGCGGGCCATGCATGTGTTTTCCATGGTGATACCCTGACTGTTTTCTCCAGCCAAGTCCATTTTTTCAACGTTGTCCGAGTTGAGTATTTTCTGTATATGAACAGCGTGAAACTGGATGGAACAAAACTTCATCCTGAAACGCCGTACGGCTATTGGCTGAATGAGGAAGCCAATATCGAACCGAAACTCATTGGTGCAGTCAAAGCGAACGGCAATTACCATTTGTTTACTTCGGAGCATAACAAGGATTACAATATCTATCAATCGTACTGCTATACCGTCACTCCGAACGGCGAGAAAATAGGCCACAAAACGATTCTTGACCACAATAATATCAATGACCGTGCGTTCGAAAGCGAAGGAAATCTGGCATATGTCTTATTTACGAAAGGAATAGAAGGCGGTGGACTCGGTATCTGGGCGGCATGTATCGACGCGACCGACGATACCAACTTGGTTCCAGAGACGGACGCTCTGAGCGGCAAGTTCACCGTCAATGCCGAGGGCAAACAAGTGCAATTCTCGAAAGCGAACCTGCAGTTCTGGAATCATGTTCCGGTTCTCCATTTTGGTTCCAAGCAGTGGGAAGAGCTGAAAGATAAAAATCAATTTATTACGTGGCCTAATGTGATCTACTGGTATGATCTCTTCGGCTGGGGCACCGGTGACGAATGGAACAAAGTAAGCACTAACGATGCGGACTATGCTACCTATAACGAGTGGGGCAATAACCCGATCATGAATAATAGTGTGGAGCCGGGCACGTGGCGCGCCATGAGTGCCGACGAGTGGGATTATCTGTTCACCCAACGTGCGGACGCTGCCTCCAAATGGACATTGGGTCAGATAGACATGGGGAACTTCAACCCCGAAAGAGGCCTTATCATCCTGCCCGATACATTCGAGTTGCCGGATACCTTGCAGGTGAAACTGAATGTGCAGAACTTTACTGCCAACAACTACCTGCCCGTAGAATGGGAGCGTCTGGAAGCCAACGGTGCTGTCTTCCTTCCGATGGGAGCTTACCGTATCGAAACCGAAATACACGGATGGATTGCGAGTTCAGAATTCCCCACCGAGGGCTTCTATTGGACGTCCACACCAGATGGCGACAACTATGCCAAGGCTATTCATATCGACTCGAACGGATGGACAAGCCAGTCCGCTCCACGTAGTTATGGTATGTCTGTTCGTCTCGTCAAGGACGTAGAGGATCCAACGGAAGGTATCAAGGATGTAGTGGCAACCGAGAACAAGGCCAACACCATCACCCGCAAGATCCTCCGCAACGGACAACTCTTCATCATCCGTCCGGATGGCAAGGTTTACAATGCTACTGGTGAACAAGTAAAATAACTTTAAAGATTTATTTAATGACCGCCCCGCTCATTGAGTGAGGCGGTTTTCTTTTATACTTACCTACGGTCTACCTTTTTCTGTCACGTTTGTTCGCCCTGACCAAGCAGCTGCGTCCTGCACTCTACCAGCCGGTGGCTGCAATTACCTCCGGTGGGTGACTACAGCCCTTTGCTGTATCGGCTGCATATACACCCTGCGAGCGTCCGGCTTGACCACCCCATAAAGCTGCTGCAGGCTGTCCTCCCTCCGGTCGTTCATTCTCCACGGCAAGGCTTTGGTCGTTAAGTCTCGCGGCCAGACCTCCAAGTGTTCAGTTCTGACCGTTCGCCTTGGTCACTCCCTCCGCTTTGCTGTTCCATCCTTCTCTCCCTCTTCCGCGCCCATTATGCAGGCATTTGCCCCAGTAGTTGGGTTTTCGTTTACTGGGCGACCAGACACGAAACCGGTTGAGAATGGCGGCAGACTTCCAAGTATTCAGTTCTGACCGCAATTCTTAACCTACCCAGTACCGGCGCAACTATACGCCTCTTGCAATACGAGCGCTCTCCTCTCATGCCTGCTGCAGCACAGTCTGCTATCACCCCGCGCACAGTCGCTACACCTCCACGGCTGGGCTCTGGGTCAGCGTGTTTTCGGGCAGACCTCCAAGTATTCAGTTCTGCTATCCTCAACATGCTTCGCCGCCGCCCGGCTGTTCCTTCTCCGCTCCTTCCCGGCACGCCCGTTATGCAGGCGCTGCGCCTGTAGAAGGCGTATTGGCATAGATGATAAACATTTATGCTAATACCGGCGCGAAAATGGCGGCAGACCTCCAAGTGTTCAGTTCTGACTCGCAATTTTCCCTCCTGCCTGCTACAGTCGCAACTACGCCATTGCAATACGAGCATAGCCGCCACCCATTCGTGATGGCAGCCTTCTCCCTCCCCATATTTTTCTTTTCTATTTGCTTGTCATTTGAGGGCTTTGTTTTTCGCCCTCGATACCGCAATTGTCTGCTATGCCAAGTATATGTTTCTATACGAATACATTTGTCCGCAGCAGATCCGCGTTTATCTGATACAATCCTTTCCGGTGCAAAGTTAGTTACCGCTACGTTGATTTGAAAGGTCGGAGCACGTTTCGCCGCTACTTTGGGCGCTAAAAAAATCTCCACACATTATTCCGGCGCAAGACCTCCCTTTGGTCAGTTCTTGCACCGATGGTAGTATTTTGTTACGAAAACCTTGCAAACACTCCCACGGAACACTTGTAAAGCACCGTAAAGGTTATATCAAACGCTAACTGCTTTATACGCAAATGTTAAATTCTAAAACACATACAATCATGGCACAGCTAACTATTTCATTTGGTATCGATTTCGAAAGCCGCTCAAACAACAATCAAAGTTTTGTAAAGGTTGCTCACCGCTCCAGCATTACCGCAAATGAAGCCGATTTCGGAGATATTTATGAAGAGTACGAAGATTTTGAGTACACAAGCCAAGTGTGGCACTAATTTACTATAGTATTAACAATCTAAAATTTTAGCATTATGAACTACAGAGAACCATTAACGAAGAACGAAATCCGCGAGCACGCTGCACACTATGAGAACAGCAACCCGGCAGTCTATTGTGGCACCTATGCCAAGTACAACAACGGCAGTCTCTACGGCATGTGGATTGATTTGTCCACCTTTGAGAACTACCACGATTTTATGGAGTTTTGCTACCGCTTGCACGCCAACGAGTCAGAGCCGGAACTCATGTTCCAAGATTACGAGCACTACCCCGAGCAGTGGTATTGCGAGGGCTGCATGGGCGAAGCCACTTTCGATAAAATCAAAGAGTATGCCGCATTGGGCGA
>JAEEGH010012920.1_pt1 | contig 18634 bp, 16 predicted proteins | sample 9134181 | NCBI WGS metagenome assembly JAEEGH01 (sample SAMN16246544, study PRJNA631951) | gut metagenome | biome: gut microbiome; feature: rumen; material: DP-attached | host: Bos | place: Iran: Karaj | collected 2018-10 | reverse complement strand
CTTTTTCATATGCCGCACGGGCCAGGTTTTCCATCATTGTTTTCTTATCCATCAATCTTTGACCTCCAAAAACATCGATCTGTCAGTTTGTTTCCTTCTTCACATACGTGATCTGGATATCGTAACCCAGCTTTTCGAGCATCTCCACGAACACCTTGTTCACGATGCCGTCCTTCTTGTTGATTAGTTTCTCGTCATCAATGTCACGCACTCCACATGCCTTGGGACAATGGCGTGAATAAAACGGTGTCTATTTACGCTGATTGCTCGTCCTCCCTCGTTGAGCAGTTCCCACTCTCTGAAACGGTCGAGTGGGCAGATTTGATAATAGATCGAGACGAAATCATCCCATAAAACTGGAATTTGTCAGTGGGCCAGTCAAAGAGGCTTCTCCATGCAGTACAGGGTATGTCCCTTCGGATAATCCTCCAGCACGCCGGTGACTTTTTCGTAACCGTTCTTCCTGAAAAAACCGACGTTCCAATCGAACGGCTCAATAGCCAGCCTGTAGGCGCCTTTTTCCTTTGCCTCCTGCTCGAATGCACGGAGAAGCGCGGACCCGATTCCTTGCCTGCGGCAGGATTCGTCCACCCATAGGGCGTCGATATCCGGGTTGTCCCAGCCATCTACACCGCCTAGGATCCCGGCGATGAGTTTCCCGTTCTCGTCGATTGCTTTTTTGCAGATGGAGATATCAGCATGTTCGCGCGGGACACAAGCTTCGTCATGCCGATTCAGCTTGTCGGAGAGTTCTTCTGCGATCTCTTCCCCCGCAAGGGTAATCTTGTAACTGCCGAGATCTGATGGGGCGGCTTCGCCATCAGGACGGTCAAGCCGCTTCTGTAAGAAATAGTGTTCATGCCCCTTCGGATAATCCGTCATGGTTTCGATCAGCGCATAGCCATGTTTGTCATAGAGCGGCTTTGCCTGAAAATCGAAGGTGCCGATCAGCGCAAGATAGCATCCCTGCTCCCTTGCTTTCCGCTCGGATTCCCGGATTAGCGCGGAAGCGATTCCCTGATGACGATAGGCTTCTTCCACCCACAGGTCAACGATGATCGCGGTCTTCCATTCCTCTGTAATCAGAATACACCCGCCCAGAAAACGCCCTTCCGGGTCTGTGACTTGATAAACGAATACTTCTTCCTGTGCACCTTCCTCCGGCGGCACGATGGCGTTCGTCGCCTGATCCGCCTGTTCTTCGATGAATTCCGCATCACCGTCTGCGCAAGGTATGATTTCGTATTGCATGTTCGGTTCCTCCCTTTTCAGGCGGCAGGGATCGCTCCCCGCCGCCCCTTTGAATGTGTTACAGCTTCTTGCAGGTAAAATCGTCGTACATCGCGCAGCCTTCGCCGAAGGTCAGCCTGAGCATGCCGCGTTTTCTGCCGAACTCATTTTCGCCGATAGGATAGAGGCGGAAGCTGAGCTCGTCGCCTTCGTCGTCGATCGCGTTCGCGTAAAGCTCGCCGTCTTTCATAAAGACCTCGTCGACAATGAAATCGCTCTCTTCGGGATGCTCGTATTTGCCGCAGAAGCTCTCCCACCTGGACTTGTCGGGATCTTTTATCACGATATCTTCCATCGTTTTGAAGGGTTCTGGATCCTTGTCTCTTGCGATATTCTCAAGGCCCTGCGCAAAGCTCAGGTGCGCTCTGACGTCCGCAAAATCGCGGCAGCTCATAAAGACGATCACTCTGTCCGCGTCCACAAAACGCTCGAACCAGGTGCCAAGGCCGGGCATACCGCCAGAGTGACTGACTATGAGCCCGAGCCCGGGTTCGGTATGAAACTCCCAGCCGAAGCCGTAGCCTTCGTCATCATCGACGCCGGCGATCCCGCCGTTGTTGAGCGGCATCGGGGCGTACATGATACGCTGCTCCTCAAGGGTAAGTACCTTTTCTTCGCGGAGCGCCTTATCCCAGGCGAGCATATCGAATATGGTCGTGTACAGATAGTCGCAGCCGTTCATGCCGTCCGAGCCGACCACGTACTTTGCGGTAAGCTCCGAGACGTCCGAGGGAACATAGCTGCCGTCGTCTTCCAGCACCATATTGCGGGTAAACCGGTCAGAGGGCCTCCCGTCCCGACGGGTATGGTATATTCCGGAGTCCTTCATGCCGGCGGGCTCGAATACGTTCTTCTTCATGAAGTCCTCGAACTTCATGCCGGAGGCCTTTTCCACCGCATTGGCAAGCAGCATGTAGTTGACGTCGGAATACTCAAACGCCTCGCCCGGAGCGCATACCGGCTCCTCTCCGGTTTCACGGATCAGGCGAATGATCTCGCTGTTCGCAGGGATCCTGTTTTCTTTTTCAAGGACCGGGCCGACCAGATCCTCAACGTCAAAATCGGGCATGCCGCTGGTGTGGGTCAGAAGATGCCTGATCGTAACGCCTTTATAGGGGTACTCGGGAAAGAGCTCGGTGTATTCTTCGTCAAGGGACAACTTGCCCTCCCTGACGAGGAGCATGACAGCCGTCCCCGTGAACATCTTGGTGACAGAAGCCATTTCAAATATGCTGTCCTCCGTCATCGGAAGCTTATCCTCCGCGTCGCGGAAGCCGAGTGCGCCTTTCGACACAATCTCCCCGTTCTCGGCGTAAAGCCATGCGCCGTTGAACGAGCCCTTTTCATAGGCCTCACGGGCCAGGTTTTCCAGCATTGTTTTCTTATCCATAAATCTTTTACCTCCGAAAACATCGATCTGTCAGTTTGTTTCCTTCTTCACATACGTGATTTGAATATCGTAGCCCAGCTTTTCAAGCATCTCCACGAACACCTTATTCACGATGCCGTCCTTCTTATTTATCGGCCTGCTGATGTACGGAGCCGAAGTCCCCACCATCTCCGCAAGCTGCGCCTCATTCGATCCCTGTGATATCAAAGCTGTCAAGCCACCTTTTTGCCGCCTCACTTACTCGCTTCAAGCAATCCTCGTCGAACGGTGAATGTAAGCCGGCGTTCCTGATCAGCTCGACGAAAGGACGGGTGCCGCCCTGGCAAACGAGTGCCATATAAAGATCCCATGCTTCCTTGGGATCGTTTTGCATGATCGCCCAGACTTCCAGTCCAACCACGCCTGTCAGCACATAGTCGATATACATGAAAGGTTCCTCGATGATATGCCCCTGCTGCTGCCAAAGCATACCCTCACCGTAGTATGGGATCTCGCCGTCGAATTTGATCCACGGCTCGTAGATAGCCTCAAGCCGGTTCCATTCTGCGCGGCGCTCTGCAAACGTCCACTCCGGATGCTCAAATACGGAATGCTCAAAATGATCGATCATCGTACCGTAGGTGATAAATGCTATGCTTTCTCCGATGAGGGAGTATGTATATTTCTGTGCGTCTTCACCGAAAAACCCTGCCGCGTTCTGTAGCGCAATCAGCTCCATGCACATGGAATGCAGCTCTGTAATGTCCTCGCTTGGCTGAACGTAATCCACCGGGACGCGCTTTCTGTTCATCCAGTAGGCGAAGGTATGCCCTGCCTCGTGCATGAAAGAACGCACGGAATCACCCGAGCCGTTCAGATCGACCATGATAAACGGCGATTCGGCAAGCGGCAGATACAGATCGACACCTCCGCCTGCGTGAAGGTACATCATCTCGTTTTTTGTCATGTGACGAAAGAATTCGCCTGCCTCCGGGGAAAGCGAATCAAAGAGCTTCTGCCCTTCACTTACCAGATAGTCATCATCCCCTGCGGGATGCGGATTGCCGCTTTTAAAAAAGAATTCGTTGTCCGAATAGGGCATGGGGTAGGTGCTGCCAATCCGCCTGGCTTGCTGACGCTTGATGGCGTCAGCAATGGGCACTACGTATTTCACCACCCGCTCACGAAACCTCGCCACGTCATCCTTTGTAAAGGTGCGTCTCAGCCTGCAGTATTCATAGTGGATGTATCCGTCGAAACCCATTTTCTTACCGATGCTCTCGCGCAGACGCACGAGCTCTCCGAAAACGTTGTCGAGGGATTCCGCAATCTCACGCCAGCCTGCGCCTTCGGATTTGTATGCGGCGAAACGACGTGCGCCGTTTTCGTCTTGCTCCAGCTCACCGATCTCATCGTAACCGACCGTTTTGCCCTCAAAGCAGAACTCCTCAACTTCGAACTCTTCGTATTTCTCGACCAGTTCTGCCTCCCGCTGCAGATCAGAAACGATCTCCGGAGACTTGGTTTTCCTGTCGAATTCGGCGTTCAGAAGCATCATATCGCCGTACTCGGCTGCAAATTCTGCCCGGAACGGAGAATCGAGCATCGCCTCTGCCCAGGCTTTGCTGTACCCCTCAAGTTCCGCATCGAAGCTACGCCAGAAAGCGCGCTCTTCCTTGTAAAACTCATCGTCCTCATCCATGTTGCGGCGTATGAACGACACAATGGACATCGTTTTGGTGATCTTTTGTTTTTCTTCCCACGCGAGAAAGATCAGGCGGGCTTCCTCATAATTGCCTGCGTTTTTCAATTGCCTGATCAGTTCGCCTAATTCGGCCTTCAACCTTTCGGGATCGGGGCGATGATATTGTATTTCTGAAAACTTCATTGTCATGCTCCTCCGGTTTCTGTATAAAGCTTTCATCAAATTCCGGTTAGTCTATTCCTTCGTCATCAATACTACTGTCTCGACATGCTGCGTGTGCGGGAACATGTCTACCGGCTGGACGTGTTTGATCCAAAAGCCAAAGGTCGACAGGATCTTCGCGTCACGCGCAAGCGTTGCCGGATTGCAGGACACATAGACAACGCGCTTGACGCCGCTTTCGGCGATCGCCGAAAGGACCTGCTCCTCGCAGCCCTTTCGCGGCGGGTCGATCACGATTGCGTCGGGACGCATGCCTTTTCGGACAAGCTCCGGAAGCACGTCCTCGGCAAGCCCGCAAAGAAACTCGGTGTTGCCGATGCCGTTTGCCGCGGCGTTCTTTTTCGCGTCCTCGATCGCCTCCGGAACGCATTCAATCCCGATCACTTTGCCCGCATGCCTTGCGATCGCAAGGGAGATCGTTCCGATCCCGCAGTAAACGTCCGCGATGGTTTGATCCGGTTTGGGATCCAGCAAACGGATCGCGGTATCGTAAAGCTTCTTTGTCTGCTCCGGATTGACCTGCAGAAAGCTCTGCGGACTGACGGCAAAGCGGAGATCGCCCTGCTGTTCCGTGATCTGCGGCTTGCCTTTCAGCAGTGTGAATCGGTCGCCGAACAGGACGTTCGTGTTCCGGTCGTTGCGGTTATGGTACAGCGATTCGACGTCGAGCATTTTGATGAGCGAATCCTTTGCCGGAAGCTCGCCTTTGGTTATGACTGCGACCATTCGTTCTCCGGTCGAAGTGATGCGGATCACGCATGCGCGAAGGCAGCCCTTCCCCGTCGTTTCTTCATAGATGCGGACATGGTTGCGGTTTGCCCATTCGGTCACGGTCCTTGCAAGCGCCGTGATGCGCGCATCCTCGATCGGACAGTCAAAGAGCGGGATCAGCCGGTGGCTGCGTTCCGCATAGAATCCGAACACAGTGGAACCGTCGACGGATCCGATCGGAAAGCTGCCCTTGTTGCGGTAACGCCGCGGATCGTCCATACCGATCGCAGGTTTCACTTCGATCCCGGAAAACCCGCCGAGCCGTTTGAGGCAGTCTTTTACGATCTGCGTTTTGGTCTTGAGCTGTTCCGCATAGTCCATATGCATCAGCGCGCAGCCGCCGCATTTTTCATAGGCTTCGCACATCGGCGCGACGCGATGCGGAGACCGGTCTAAAAGCCCGACGGCTTTTGCAATGCAGTATTTCTTTTCGACTTTGATGATATGCGCCTTTACGGTCTCTCCGGGCAGAGCAAACGGAACAAAGAACGCAACGCCTTCGCATCGGGCGACGCCCTGTCCCTCGCTTGTTACGCTGGTGATCGTAAGCGTAAGCTCCTGATTCTTTTGAAACGGATTTGTTTGCTTCATTTCAGTACCACATTCTCCTCGCCGAACTCGGCTTTCAGCGCACGCAAAAGTGATTCGCTCGGGTTGACGCTCCAGTCCTTCGGCGCGCCCTTTGCGATCTTCTTTGCCGTATCGAACAGTACGATCGCCGTACTGCCCGGGAACGCGTGCGTGACCCTGCGAACGCGCTTCTGCTGATCCGCGTCCATGTACGGCAGGCGGATGTAAAGCGTCTGCATCGCGTCTTTGAGCGAGCTCAGCGAATCGACAAGGATCGAGTTTGCGCGGTCCTCGCGGATCGAGATGCGTCCGGTGATCTCAACGATGTTTTCGTCGTAGAACTGTCCGGAACAAGCCTGCAGCGTTTTCGGGAACAGCATCAGCTCGACCGTGCCGGAATGCCCTTCGAGCACGGCGAGACCGATCAGTCCGTTGCCGCTTTTGGTCGGATGCTGCTTGCATTGGCTCAGCATCCCGCCGACCGTCACAAGCATTTCGTCCTGAATATCGCCGGAGCCGTCCGCTTCCGCAAGCTGCGCGACCGTATACGGCAACCGTTCCAAAGCCGAACCGAACGCGTCAAGCGGGTGCCCGGACAGATACAGCCCGGTCGCTTCACGTTCCTTCGCGAGCAAGACGGAATGATTGAGCTCCTTGAGATTCGGGATCGCAAGCGTCGTCTGCGCGGAGATCTCGCTGCCGCCGTCCAGATCGAACAGCGAAAGCTGCCCGGATTCACGCGTTTTCTGCGCGCGCTGCGCCGCGTCAAGCGCCTGTGCGTAGACGGCAAGCAGACTGTTTCGCGTATAGCCCATCTCATCAAAGCAGCCGGCGGAAATAAGCCCTTCCAGCATGCGTTTGTTAAGTCCGTGCGTACGGTTCACAAAGTCCTCAAAGTTTTTGAACGGACCGTTCTGATTTCGATCCTGCACGACGTCGCGCATGACGTTTTCCGAAACATTGCGCACGGAGGAAAGCCCGAAGCGGATCGCGTCGTTCTCGACGTTGAACAGCGCCATGGACTTATTGACGTCGGGCGGAAGGATCCGGATCCCGAGCTTGCGCGCCGAATAGACATACGCCGCGACGCTGTCCGTATTCTGCCGATACCCGTTGATCGTAGCTGCGAACAGCTCGGTCGGATAGTAATGCTTCAGATATGCGGTCCGGTACGCCACGACCGCGTAGCAAGCCGCATGCGCCTTGTTGAACGCATAGGAAGCAAAGTCCATCATCTCGTCAAAGATATGGTTTGCAACGTCCTCCGGCACGCCGCGCTTGATCGCGCCGTCGACGCCGTCCGTGCCGTACACGAAGAACGTGCGTTCCTTTGCCATGACGTCATGCTTTTTCTTGGACATGGCGCGGCGGACAAGATCGCTTCGGCCGTAGCTGTAACCCGCGAGCGAGCGCACGATCTCCATGACCTGTTCCTGGTAGACCATGCACCCGTAGGTGTTTTTGAGGATCGGCTCCATCAGCGGATGCGCGTATTCGATGTTCCCCTCATGCTTGCCGCGGATATAGCGCGGGATCTGTTCCATCGGACCGGGTCGGTACAGAGAGATCCCTGCGATCAGATCCTCGAAGCAGTCCGGACGAAGCTGCATCATAAACTGACGCATGCCGCCGGATTCCAACTGGAACACGGCGTCCGTGTCGCCGGATGCGATCATCTGCCAAACGCCCGGATCGTCAAAATCGTTTTTGGAAAAATCGGGAACAGGTTTGCCTTCCTGCCGGATGAAATTCAGCGCGTCGCGAATGATGGTCAGCGTCCTCAAGCCCAGAAAGTCCATCTTCAATAGGCCGAGTTCTTCGAGCGTCGTCATCGGAAACTGCGTGGTCAGCGCGCCTTCGTTGCTGGTCAGCGGCACGACTGTGTTGAGCGGCACACCGGAGATCACGACGCCCGCCGCATGGGTGGAGCTGTGGCGCGGCAGTCCTTCGAGCTTCATGGAAAGATCGAGCACGCGACGCATCGTTTCGTCGTTGTCATAGAGCGTCTTGAGCTCGGCGTTCATCTGAATCGCTTCGGACAATGTGATTTTCAGTACGTTCGGGATCAGCTTGGCAAGCTTGTCCGCGTCGGCGTATGGTACGCGCAGAACGCGCGCAACGTCGCGGACGACTGCCTTCGCCGCCATGGTACCGAACGTGATGATCTGCGCAACGTGTCCCTCACCGTACTTTTCACCGACGTAGTCGATGACTTCCTGACGGCGTTCATAACAGAAATCGACGTCGAAGTCCGGCATGGAAACACGCTCGGGGTTCAAAAACCGCTCAAACAGCAGGTTGTATTTCAGCGGATCGACGTCCGTGATATCGAGGAAATACGCGGCAAGCGACGCCGCGCCGCTTCCTCTGCCGGGACCGACCATGATGTCGTGCGTTTTTGCGTAATGAATGAAGTCCCAGACGATCAGATAGTAATCGACGAACCCCATCTTCTCGATCACGGAAAGTTCGTATTCGAGACGGTCATGCGCTTCCTTGCCCGCGTTCGGCATTTTTCGCTGCATGCCCTCGTCGCAGAGCTTGCGCAAAAAGATGTCGTTGTCCATCCCGTCCGGTGCGGTAAAGTGCGGCAGACGGCGTACGCCGAATTGAATCTCCACATTGCACTTTTCGGCGATCTCATTGGTCGTGTCGAGCGCGTCAGGATCGTCGGAAAGTGCTTCCGCCATCTCGTCGTAGGATTTCAGATAGAACTGGTCGGTCTCCATGCGCATGCGGTCCGGTTCATCGACAAAGCGCTGCGTCTGGATGCACAGAAGAACGTCCTGCGCGTCTGCGTCATCCTTTTTGACATAATGAATATCGTTCGTTGCGACTGTTTTGATGCCGAGCGTTTTTGCCAAGGTACGAAGCTTCGGAAGGACCTCCTGCTGCTCCGGGATCCCGTGGTTCTGCAGCTCGATATAGAAATCCTCGCCGAACATCTCCTTGAGCATGCGGGCGATCTCATAGGCTCTTTCGTCCTGTCTGCGCAGAAACGACTGCGGAATATCGCCCGCAAGGCATGCGGACAAACAGATAAGACCTTCGTGATGTTCGCGCAAAAGCTCATAGTCGATGCGCGGCTTGTAATAGAATCCGTGGATAAACGCTTCGGAGGACAACAGCATCAGGTTCCGGTAGCCGGTCTCGTTTTTCGCAAGCAGGATCAGATGCGCGGAATCCCGGTCCTTTGCATCCTGCGCGTCATATCTGCCTTTGGCGACATAAGTCTCCATGCCGAGGATCGGCTTGATCCCCTCCGCTTTACATGCACGGTAGAAGTCGATCACGCCGTACATCACGCCGTGGTCGGTGATCGCAAGCGCGGTCTGTCCGAGCTCCTTTGCGCGTCTGCAAAGCTCCGGAATGCGCGCCGCGCCGTCCAGCAGACTGTATTGGGTATGGACATGCAGATGAACGAACGGTTTCACAGGTCCTCCATATCACTCAAACGATATACATTACGACACATTATAACACAATACAAAACAAATGCGCAACAAAAAGAACGGCTTTACGCCGTCCTTCGTGTCGTATTCAGCGGATCAGTTCGGAAACAAGATCTTCCATTGTAAACAGTCCGTTCTGTTTTGTCATAAGAAACTCCGCAGCTTTCAGCGCGCCTGCGGCAAAGACCTGTTTGGAATAAGCCTCATGCCGAATGGAGATCTCCTCGTCCTGTCCGAGGAAGCGAACCTCGTGCTGACCGACGATCGTACCGCCGCGGACGCTGTGAAATCCGATTTCGCCCGGTTCTCTCCTGCGGTCCTTTTCGCTTCGACCGAATACAAACGGATGATCCGTGCCGTCCGCTTCCCGGATCGCGTCCGCGAGCATCAGCGCAGTGCCGCTCGGCGCGTCCTTCTTGCGGTTGTGGTGCGTTTCTATGATCTCGATATCGAATGCGTCGCCGAGCGTCTGCCTTGCCTGTTTCAGCAGAACGCGCATCAGATTGACGCCGAGCGACATATTGCCGGAACGGAAGATCGGGATCTCCCTGCCTGTTTCGGAAATCTTGGCGATCAGTTCATCGGAAAGCGCGGTCGTGCAGATCACGGCAGGCGTTTTTGTTTTCAGGCAAAACGCAAGGATCTCCTCCGTCGCTTTCGGCACGGAAAAGTCGATCACCGCGTCGACCGGTTCGTTCACATCGGACGCCGATGCATAGACCGGAAACGGCAGCGCGGCTTTGCAGAACGGGTCGACGCCGCATGCGATCTCAAATCCGCTGTTCGGTTCTGCGATCGCCTTCATGAGCGCATGTCCCATCTGTCCGCCGATGCCGTTGATCAAAAGCTTTTTCACGGGTCTCTCCTCACAGCATGCCGTATTCGCGCAGCGTGTTCTCCATCAGCTCATAGTGTTCCAGCGAAGGCTGAACGAGCGGCAGACGAACCTCGGGATCGCAGAGCTTCAAAAGCCCCATCATGGTTTTGATCGGGATCGGATTCACTTCGCAGAACGCCGCTTCCTGCAGTGGCAGCAGCGCAAGCTGCAAACGCTTCGCTTCCTCGACGTCGCCGTCCATATACGCTCTGCACATCTGATGCATCGCTTCCGGATGGATGTTTGCGATCGTGGAGATCACGCCCTTGCCGCCGATCGACAGGATCGGAACGACCTGATCGTCGTTGCCGGAATAGATATCGCATTCCGGGCAGATCGCCGCAAGCTTTGTGATCTGGCTGATATCGCCGCTGGCTTCCTTGATGCCGACGATGTTTTCACAGGAACGGACGAGCTTCGATACCGTATCGGGCTTGATGTTGAGCCCTGTCCGGGACGGAACGTTATAGATGATGATCGGAAGCCGTACCTGCTCTGCGATCGAGCTGTAATGCGCCAAAAGCCCTTCCTGTGTGGTCTTGTTGTAAAACGGCGTCACGATCAGCAGTCCGTCCGCGCCGACCGCTTCGGCAAAGCGGCTTTTCTGAATGGCGTCTTCGGTGTTGTTGCTGCCGGTGCCGACGATGACCGGAATGCGGTTGGAAACGCGTTCCACCACGAACCGGATGACCTCTTCCCGTTCATCCTGCATCAGCGTTGCGGCTTCGCCCGTGGTGCCGAGAGCGACAATCGCGTCGGTCCCGGATGCGATCTGGAGTTCGATCAGACGTGTCAATGCGGTATAGTCGACTGCACCGTCATGAAACGGCGTGATCAAAGCGACTGCCGAACCGGTAAAAATGCTCATTTGTTCTCCCCCTTTATCAGTCGTTCCATGATCTGCACCGCGTTCAGCGCGGCGCCTTTCCGGATATTGTCTGCGACGCACCAGAAGTTCAGTCCGTTTTCGACGGAATCGTCGCGGCGGATCCTTCCGACATAGACCGGATCCGTTCCCGCCGCCTCGATCGGCATCGGATAAACGTTGTTTTTCGGATCGTCCCTTACGACGACACCTTCCGCGCTGCCGAGCAAGCGGAATACTTCATCAAGTGCATACGGACGTTCAAATTCCACGTTGATGCTTTCGCTGTGACCGTGATAGACCGGCACGCGCACGCAGGTCGCGGAGATTCGGAGATCCGGCCGAGACAGGATCTTTCTGGTCTCGTTGATCATCTTTTGTTCCTCTTTGGTGTTGCCGTTCTCAAGGAACACATCGATATGCGGGATGACGTTGTTTGCGATCGGATGTGGGAACTTCTTCGGCAACGCGCCGCAAAGCCCGTCCTCAAGATCCTGATACCCCTTCTGCCCCGCGCCGGATACCGCTTGATAGGTCGAATAGACAATACGTTTGATGCGGAAAGCGTCATCCAGTACCTTCAACGGCACGACCGCCTGGATCGTGGAGCAGTTCGGATTCGCGACGATGCCCTTCGGAATACGCCGGAGCGCTTCGGGGTTTACCTCCGGCACAACGAGCGGCACGTCCGGATCCATGCGCCACTGGCTGGAATTGTCGATCACGATCGCGCCGGAGGCGGCGGCAAGCGGCGCAAAGCGTTCGCTGATGGACCCGCCTGCGGAAAACAATGCATATTCGAATCCTTTGCCGATAAAGCTGTCTTCTTTCAGCTCCTGTACCGGAAGCTCCTTGCCGAAAAACGGCAGCATCGTGCCTGCGCTTTTCGCAGACGCAAACAGCTCATAATCCGCTTCGATCCCGTGTTCTTCCAACACGGTCAGAAACATTCGCCCGACCATTCCGGTCGCGCCGACGACAGCGATCCTTTGTTTTTTCATGCGGAACGCTCCTCTCATAAATTACAGAAAGTATATCATTTCATACGATAATTGTCAATTCGGCAGCCAGTCTTTCAGCGCAATCTTTCCGGAGCGGAACGCATAGACGATGCTCTCCGCAAGATACGGCATGGCGGCCTTTGCCTGTGAAAGCGTATTCGCGTTGTGTCCCACTTCGACAAGGATGCAATTCGGCGCGACATGCTGGTTATACCGCCCCGGCTTGACGCGTACCGGACGACACAGCTTCTGATCGATCGATTGCAGATGTTCTGTTATTCGCTGTGCAAACGCGATATTCGATTCATAATACGGCTTATCGGAATACTTTTCGCCTTTGCCGACGACCAGCATCAGCCGTGCGGTTTCAACGCCGTTGATATTGAGATAATCGCACGGAGCGCTCTCGGCATTGTATGCGTCGCGATGCAGGTCGATGAACAGCACGATCGACGGATATTCCTTGTGATACCGCTCCATGGTAGCGACGCTTCTGTCATATGCCGTCGAAAGCTTCGGCGGTTCATGATCGGTCGTGTCGTGTATCACGCGGAAGCCGTATTCTTTTTCAAGGATCTCCTTCAGGACTTCACCGACGGCGACGATGTTTTTCGTGTTATCGTCCGTACGCCACTGTCCCTTTTCCGTGTAGCGTTCCGAATCAGTCTGCGTGTAAGCTTCGGTCGTGTGGGTATGATAGATCAGGATCGTCGGCGCATCCGAGCGCAGTGCGTTGACTGCCGGAAACGATTTGATCGAGCATGATCCCGAAGGCAGAACATACTGTTCTTCCGTGATCGGTTCGGTACGTTCAAGCATGACCGGAACCACGGTGTCGGCGGTTTGTTCCGGACGCGCTTCCGCCTGCGCGGTGATCGGAAAGATCCATAGGATCAACGGAATAACGCCGAGCCAGCCGAGCAGAAGCAAAGCCCAGGCAAACGCGGTCGGTTCAACGCATGTACGGCGTCTGTTTCTGTAATGTTTGCGATGTTTCATCCTGCACCTCCGCTACAGCATATGTGCAGGTACTGGTATTTATCTCAGTATTTTTTCAAGATCTCTGTATTGTTCTCCGAAAATCATCAGATTGATCGCGTCGGACAGCACGCGTGACAGATCCCGGATCATGGCGTCGATGTCCTTCGGCGCAACGATCATCTCGTTCCATGACCGATCCGGTTCGATGCTTGCGCCGCTCTCCTTTACGATCGTTTCCGCGCTGACGACCGTAGGAACGCCGAGCGCAATGACCGGCACCTTCAGGACCTTCTTCGTCAGCATCGTCCGGTAATTGCCGACGCCGGCGCCGGGCGCGATCCCGCTGTCATTGCATTGGATCACGCACCCGATATGCTTTGTGCTTGCGGCAGCCAGAGAATCGACAAGGATCACAACATCCGGTTTGATCTTGGCGGCAAGCGCAGAAACGACCTCGGCCGTTTCCATGCCTGTGACGCCTAGCACATTGGCGCAGAACGACGATGTGACAGGCGTTCCCTCCGGCAGAATATCACGCATATGCATATGGACGTGCCGTGTGACAAGGATGTATTCCGCAGTCCTGGTGCCGAGCGCGTCCGCGGCGACATAACGGTTGCCGAGTCCCACGATCATCATGCTGTTTGCGTTTTTAGTCAATGCTTGAAGTTCCTTTGACAGCAGCTTTGCGATCTCCTCTCGCCGGTCGGCGTCCATAAAATCGTCCGACGACGCTTTTAATGTTACATACCGCCCGATCGGTTTATCAAGGATCCTTGCGGCTTTTTCTTCGAGAACGTCGATCCGCGTGATCGAGATCCCGTTTCGTTCCTCCGTCTCCTCCCGCACGCCGTTGATCTCTTTGGCTGCGGTCTTCGATTCCATGGCAAGATCGGTGCGCATATGTTCCTCCAAAAAACAATCACTCGGCCGTTCGACCGAGTATAGTTTGCGCAGGCTTTACAGCATAATACAGATCATTCCGTTGCATCCGTCGTTTGCGATCTTTTGCAGCGCGCCGTGCAGCTTCATCTGCACCTGCTCATTCATGTTCGAGCCCTTTCCCTGCATGCCGTCCGAGATCAGCTCGTAGAGCGATTTGCCGAAGAGATTCGTCTTCAGGTAATCGTCGCCGTCGCCGTTTTCGTTCAGATAGTTCAGTAAATCCCTGCTCTGCTGTTCCGACCCGATCAGCGGCTCAATGTCGCTTTCGATATCAACACGGATCAGATGCATGCCGCTCGCCTTGGCGTGCAGACGCACACCGTATTTGGAACCGTTTCTGAACAGCTCAGGCTCGGAGATCTCGATCTTATCCGGATCCGGATCCACGATGCCGTATCCGGTCTGCATCGCTTTTTCAAGCGCCGAAGAGAGCCGGTCATACGCTTTCTTTGCGGTTACAAAGCCGTTTACCGCGCTCATCAGCTCATAATCATTTTGGATCGTCATGCCGCACGCATCGCTGAGGATCGAATAAAAGACGCCCTCCTTCGGATGCAGACCGATACAGGCTTTGCCTGTGCCGAGTTCGGTCTTTCTGATCTCTGCCGACTGAAACAGATCCATCGCGGAAAACGCTTCGGTGATCTTTTCGATGTCACGTACACATCGCACATCTCGCGTACAGGCGGATAGCGTTTCGATCATCTGCGACATGACCGGATGATCCGCATTCAGCGCCCGCAGGAAAGACGGTCCGTTGAGTTCGATCATTTTCAGCGGGAACGCGTACAGGATCTCCGTCAACAAATTCGTCAGAAAACGCTCGGATAAGTGCAGAAGATCGACCGTCAGAGGCTTGACGCCGTACTTTGATTCGATGTCCTCCGCCGCACGCAGCGCCAGATCACCGTTCGGGTCGGCCGAATTCAACAGAATGACATACGGTTTTCCGGTGTCCTGTACTGCTTCCATGCACTTTTGTTCGGCTTCGAGATAGCTTTCACGCGGGATCTCCGTTATCGTGCCGTCGGTCATGATCACGATCCCGACCGTCGCGTGATCCGTGATGACTTTTGTCGTGCCGATCTCCGCCGCCTGATCAAACGGAATATCCTCGTCAAACCACGGCGTCGTGACCATGCGCGGCACGCCGTCCTCCTCCGAACCGATCGCGCCCGGCACCATAAATCCCACGCAGTCCACAAGCCGCATCCGCGCGGTCGCCGTTTCATCGAGCCGCACTTCCGCCGCTTCGTTCGGAATGAACGTCGGCTGGGTCGTCATGATCGTTTTGCCGTTGCCGCTCTGCGGGAGCTCGTCGATCAGCCTTTGACGCTGGAACTCGTTTTCGATGTTCGGTACCATCAAAAGCTCCGCAAAACGTTTGATGAATGTGGATTTTCCGGTACGCACGGGACCGATCACACCAAAGTAGATATCGCCCTGCGTACGCTCCATCATATCGTGATAAAGAGCTGTTCTGTCCATAGAAACCTCCGATCCTCCTTTTGGTTTACGTTATGCGCGGTAAATCCGACATATTCTTTGTTTTTCATGTGGACAAAACCGACAGAATCATGTAAGATATTCTTATGAATAAGATCAAACGTTTTGCGCGGTACTATAAGCCGCATCTCGGACTGTTTCTATTGGACATCGGCTGCGCGACGCTTGTCGCCGGGATCGACGTCGCTTTCCCGCTGCTTACCAACTACCTGCTGAAAAAGGTGTTTCCGGAGATCGAGCAGACCGGCTCGCAGCATCTTGTCACCGTGTTCGCGATCCTGATCGGCGCGATCTTTGCGGCATACATCGTCCGCGCGATCATGCTCTATGTCGTGAACTACTGGGGACATCTGTTCGGCGTACGCGTCGAGGCGGATATGCGCCGCGATATCTTTTCGCATATCCAGACGCTGCCGTTCAGCTTCTATGACAAGATCCGTACCGGAAAGCTCCTTTCGCGCGCAACGACGGACCTTTTCGAGATCTCCGAGCTTGCGCATCACGGTCCCGAGGACCTTCTGATCTCCTCGCTCACCGTGATCGGCGCGTTTATCGCCATGTTCTGCATCGAATGGCGGATCGCGCTTGCGATGCTTCTGATCATGCCGTTCTGCATCTGGTTCGTGATGAAAGCTCGGTTTATCATGAAATCGACGAGCAAATCGGTCAAGGAGCAGACGGCGAACATCAACGCCGGGATCGAATCCTCCATCTCCGGCGCGCGCGTCGCAAAAGCGTTTGCGAACGAGCGGTATGAGATCGAAAAGTTCGAGGAAGGCAACAACCAGTTCCTTCATGCAAAGGACCGGTTCTATAAGGCGATGGCGGTATTCAACAGCGGTACCGAGTTCTTTATCGCGCTGTTCAACGTCGTCGTGCTGCTCGTCGGCGGCATTCTGATCGTCCGGAAAGCCGGATTCAGCTCGATCACCTTCATTACCTTTATGCTGTATGTCGCAGCGTTTACGTCGCCGCTGAAACGTTTTGCAAGCTTCTTTGAGCAGTACATGATGGGCATGGCGGGCTTTACGCGCTTTCTGGAGATCCTTGATACCAAGAGCGAGATCGTCGACCGCGAGAACGCGATCGAAGTCGGACACGTTGACGGTAAAATCGAGTTTTCGGACGTCGGCTTCCATTACGACGGCGGCCGCGAAGTCCTTTCGCATGTGGATCTGACGATCGAGCCCGGCAAAAAGCTTGCGCTCGTCGGACCATCCGGCGGCGGTAAAACGACGCTGTGCCACCTTCTGATGCGCTTCTATGACGTACAGGAGGGTTCGATCAAGGTTGACGGCATCGATATCCGCGATTATACACAGGAATCTCTGAGAAGAAACATCGGCATCGTGCAGCAGGACGTGTTCCTGTTTGCCGGATCAATCCTTGAAAACATCCGTTACGGCAGACTGGACGCGACCGACGAAGAGGTTGTGCAGGCAGCGATCCGCGCGCATATCCACGACGAAATCATGCAGTTCCCCGATCAGTATCAGACCGAGGTCGGTGAACGCGGCGTGAAGCTATCCGGCGGGCAGAAGCAGCGTATTTCGATCGCGCGGCTGTTCCTCAAGAATCCGCCGATCCTGATCCTCGACGAAGCGACGTCCGCGCTCGATACCGTGACCGAATACGATATTCAGAAGAGCTTCGATGATCTTTCGGAAGGCAGAACCACATTGATCATCGCGCACCGCCTTTCCACCGTGCGCAACGCCGACGAAATCATCGTCATCGACAAGCTCGGCATTCGCGAGCGCGGTTCGCACGACGAGCTGGTTCAAAAGAACGGGCTGTATGCCACGTTCTATAAGACCACGCTGAAAGATTGATTATCATGTAATATATATCGACATTCGATAATTTCATATTGACATTCAACCGTTTTGTGGTAGAATAAGGGAAAAGGAGGTTCTTATGAAACGCTTTTCCCTTTTTCTTTCTTATCTGTTTTGTATTCTGGGTTTCCTTGTGACTTTGGGCATGGGCATTGTCTTCCCCTTCCTTGACCTTCAAACCTTGGCAAATGTTGCGAATGTCAAAGATCATGCACTGCTCTGTTATGTATTCTCCTATGCGATTGCAGCCCTTGTTATCTTTGCAGACGTCTGTCTTTTCCTGCTGCTTGAAAGTATCCGGAAATCACAATTCTTTACCGATTGCAGCGTAAGGCTGCTGCGGGCAATCTCCTGGTCTGCGATTGCTGCAGGCGTACTTGCCGTTCCGCTTTTCTTCTTCTTTTACCGTGTCATCTTTATTTCCTTCATTGGTCTGTTTTTAGGCGCTGTTCTGCGTGTCGTCTCCGATGTGATCCGTCGCGCAAACGAGATAAAAGAAGAAAATGACGCTACAATCTGAGGTGTCGCTATGATCATTGTAAATCTTGACGTCATGATGGCAAAGCGCAAGATGTCGCTGAACATGCTGTCGGATAAAGTCGGCATTACCCTTGCGAATCTTTCAATCCTTAAGAACAACAAAGCAAAGGCGATCCGCTTCTCCACGCTCGACGCGATCTGCAAAGCGCTGGATTGTGACGTGTCCGATATCCTTGCTTTTGAGCCGGATTCCTCCCCCGTTCCCGAACCGCAAACCGTAAAACCTTCAGAAAGGAGCCGTTGGAACGATTATGGAACAATTATCGATCCCTCAACCGAATTTGACGCCTGAAGAATCAGACGGAAAACGTTATATATCCATTTGCTATGCGATTCTTCTGACCGTCGCTGCATTTCTTCTTTGGACCTCCGTGTTCCACGAAAACACCTTGTTATTCTGGATCACATCGATTTCCCTGTTCACCGTCACGCTGATCGTCGGACTGATTTTGAAAGCTAAGCCGAATCTGGTGACGATCGTTGCCTTCCTCTGCGGTATCGTGTACTCTTCGCACGCATGGATCAACGGGAACTTCTTCGCCGACCTGTTTATCTACACAAATGCGGTTCTGATCACTTATGCGATCTTTGCTCTGTCTCTCTTCGGAAATCACACCGGAAAGCTGCGTACGGGCACATTCCTTCTCGATCTGATCAAAGCGATATTCCTGTACCCATTTATCTCGTTTGCAGAATACTTCA
>JAEEGH010012919.1_pt1 | contig 18636 bp, 11 predicted proteins | sample 9134181 | NCBI WGS metagenome assembly JAEEGH01 (sample SAMN16246544, study PRJNA631951) | gut metagenome | biome: gut microbiome; feature: rumen; material: DP-attached | host: Bos | place: Iran: Karaj | collected 2018-10 | reverse complement strand
AGAAATTGACCGTGTAGCAGAGACTACAAAGTTCAATGAAACATATCTGCTTAAGGGCGGCACAACCAAGACTGATTACTACATGCAGGGACATGATGCAGGTCTTAATGGAACACTTATTGACACAGCTAGAAAAGCAACATTTAAGATCACACAGGCATCTGTAGCAGCAGGTAGCTCAGTTACTATCGGTGGTAAGACTTATACAATCGGTATGACAAGTGTATCATCAGTACAGAGCAAGATTACAAGTACACTTTCATCTGTAAAGATCGATGGAAAGACATATTCTATCTCAACAGATAATTATGCAGCATATGGTGGAAAGACATCCATCGCTAATGCAGCAGGTGTTTACACTGTAACAGATGCTCAGAATCTTATCAGCACAACATCAACAGTTATAGCAAATGGAACAAGCTATAAGGTTATGTCTGGCTACACAGATGATGGTGTAGATGATACAGATTCTTCATTCATTTCATCTGGTAAAGCTCTTGAACTTATGAAGAGTGCATTGAAGCAGGCTAACAGTATCGGCGTTGATACAGATGTAGCTTCAGCTGCAAAGGTATCTCTTAAGACAGATGTAGGTAAAGACGTAGTATTTGCTGAGAACAGTACTGGAACAATCACATTCAACATCAACAAAGGTAAGGCTGAAATCTATGATAAGCTGACATTCAGTCTTCACGTTGGTGCAGATGCCGACATGACAAACAAGATTGGAGTAGACATCTCTGCAATGACATCTAAGGGCCTTGGTATCAGAGGACTTAATGTAACTGATGATAGCGGTATTGCAGCAACATACGCAATCGACGCTATTGCAGACGCTGTACAGAAGGTATCTGATCAGAGATCAGCTCTTGGTGCTATCCAGAACAGACTTGAACACACAATTAAGAACGTTGATAACGTAGTAGAGAATACTACAGCAGCTGAGTCACGTATACGTGATACAGATATGGCTGAAGAGATGGTTACTTACAGTAAGAATAACATTCTTGCTCAGGCAGGTCAGTCTATGCTTGCACAGGCTAACCAGAGTAACCAGGGCGTTCTTTCACTTCTTGGTTAATCATAACTTCAGGTAGAATAGGGCAACTTATGTCTGCCAGGTACAGAGGGGGCTAAGCGCTTAGCTCCCTCTAGATAAAAAATAACTTTATATTCATAGTAATCATTTAATGATGCTATTTAATATAAAATATCTGATAACTGCCACTACTGCAGGATTTCAGAGAAAGAACATTGAAAAACTATTATTTCTTTTCCCATCCACATGGAAGTGGATGCGTAATTAAATGGAGGTAAAATTATGGTAGTACAGCACAATATTACAGCGATGAACTCTAACAGAATGTTAGGTATCACAACAGGATCACAGGCAAAGTCAACTGAAAAGTTATCATCCGGTTATAAGATCAACCGTGCAGCAGATGATGCAGCAGGTCTTTCAATTTCTGAAAAGATGCGTAAGCAGATCAGAGGTCTTACACAGGCTTCTACAAACGCAGACGATGGTGTATCAGCAGTTCAGACAGCTGAAGGTGCATTGACAGAAGTTCATGATATGTTACAGAGAATGAACGAACTGGCAGTACAGGCAGCAAACGGAACAAACAGTGCAAACGATCGTCAGTCTATCCAGAACGAGATCGAGCAGCTGACAACAGAAATTGACCGTGTAGCAGAGACTACAAAGTTCAATGAGACATACCTCTTAAAGGGCGGCACAACCAAGACTGATTACTACATGCAGGGACATGATGCAGGTCTTAATGGTACACTTATTGACACAGCCAGAAAAGCAACATTTAAGATCACACAGGCATCTGTATCTGCAGGTAGCACAGTTACTATCGGTGGCAAGACTTATACAATCGGTATGACAAGTGTTGATACAGTTAAGAATAAGATTACAAGTACACTTTCATCTGTAAAGATTGATGGTAAGACTTATACAATTTCTACAGACGATTATGCAGCATATGGTGGAAAGACATCTATCGCTAATGCAGCAGGTGTTTATACTGTAACAGATGCTCAGAATCTCATCAGCACAACATCAACTCTTATAGCAAATGGAACAAGCTACAAAGTAATGGTTGGATATTCAGATGATGGTGTAGATGATACAGATTCTTCATTCATTTCATCTGGTAAAGCTCTTGAACTTATGAAGAGTGCTTTGAAGCAGGCTAACAGTATCGGTGTTGATACAGATACAGCTTCAGCTGCTAAGGTATCTCTTAAGACAGATGTAGGTAAAGATGTAGTATATGCTGAGAACAGCACAGGAACTATTACATTTAACATCAACAAAGGTAAGGCTGAGATCTATGATAAGCTGACATTCAGTCTTCACGTAGGTGCAGATGCTGATATGACTAATAAGATCGGTGTAGATATCTCTGCAATGACATCTAAGGGTCTTGGTGTAAGAGGACTTAACGTTGTTGATGATAGCGGTATTGCAGCAACATACGCAATCGACGCTATAGCAGACGCTGTACAGAAGGTATCTGATCAGAGATCAGCACTCGGTGCTATCCAGAACAGATTGGAACACACAATCAAGAACGTTGATAACGTTATTGAGAATACAACAGCAGCTGAGTCACGTATCCGTGATACAGATATGGCTGAAGAGATGGTTACTTACAGTAAGAATAACATTCTTGCTCAGGCAGGTCAGTCAATGCTTGCACAGGCTAACCAGAGTAACCAGGGTGTTCTTGCACTTATCGGATAAGCTAAGGTGTGAAGTAAAACATAATGGTATTAACACAATTAAGGGAGTTGCCGTTTTCGGCAACTCCCTTTTTTATGGCGTGAAAAGTAAATTTGGTAAAGTCACATATTTTATTGCGCTATTGCTATATTGCTTGGATATAGCGGTATTCAGATTTTTATTTTTTCAATAACAGCTTCATGCTTTTTGTTCTTTTTGTTGTAATTAATTCCAGCAGCAATAATTTCCTTATATGAGCTTAGTGCGCCGTTATACCTTTTAGCTTTTATCTGATTTATTGCAGTATCAGCATCTTTGTCCCATTTCAATTCAATGATGAAAGGTGAATCATTGATATTAAGAGGTATAAAAGCAATATCAGCAAAACCTTTACCAGATGGTAACTCACGGATAATTGTATATTTTTTTCTGGCACTGTAATATGCAATCGTAATAATGCAACTCAAAGAATTTTCATCATTATATTGAACAATTGAAGTATTGTCTTCATGGACTTTTTCTATCATATCAGCAACCACACTGGCATTCATGTTTAGTGTTGCATCGAGTAATTTATCGGATGCCGTGATAGCTTCTATCACGTTTTGCCATCCACCGTCTTCTATAGCATTGATGAACTCTCCGATTATTTCCTGATTGGGAATGCTGACCACTTCTTTCTCGTCGTTGTACGTCAAGTAACCAAGGTGGACAAGGAGTGTCAGAACGTCGTCTTTGGTGGATATATTCACCATGTCGTTCTGGAATTTTGAGACATTTACCTTTTGACTTGAGCCTCCGATCAAATCGCGGATGCAATCCTTTAAACCATCCAGATTCATGGATATATATTTTCGAAGACTTTCATAAGTCTCGGAATCTGCCCAATAACTCTTGTATTTATGTAGGTGAGTGGCTTCCATGACAGAGTTTGGATTATATATTTCTCCGAAATTAGTAAAGTAGTAGCCATCATACCATTTTTTCATTTCGTTGTAGTTCATTTCATTGTTATCACAAATCTGATGTACTTCAGCATCTGTAAAACCAAAATATCTAGCAAATGGTCCAGGCTCAAGCATTGTATATTCTTTGAAATCAGAGACAGCAGATTGAGTTCCATATTTTTTTATAGGGAGGATTCCGGTCATGTATGCACCAGCAAATACTTTATCTGTAATGTTTCCATTCTTGAAGAAACCTCTTAGCAGAGAAATATATTCCTTTTGAGCTTCTACATTATCTTTTTCTTCCCTGAATATTGCATCCCATTCATCAATGATGAAAATTATTTTTTTGCCTGTATTTTCTACAATAGCCAGTAGCATATCATTGATACTATTAAGACTATTACAGAAATTAAATTCTTTTTTTAAATCTGCTGAAAGGCTATCAATAATGGTTTTGATGATATCATCGGTCTTATTTTGGTAAAAACCTGTTATATCAACAAACAAAACATTATATTTATTGAGATTCTCATTGAAGTCAGTGGAGTTTGTAGCTTCCAATCCTTCAAAAAGTGCGGCCGAATCGCATGTGCAATCATAATAGGCACACAGTGTTTTTTCTGCAAACGATTTTCCAAAACGTCTAGGTCTTGTAATGCATGTGAGCTTCCTGCTGGAATTAAGAGTTTTATTAATTTGCGTAATGATTCCAGTTTTGTCTATGTAATCGGAATTCAGTATGTTTTTGAATCCATCATTTCCGGGATTGATGTATGTGCCCATGATTATGCCTCCGCCATAGTTATGCCTATGATTGTTTATTGTATCAATTTGAACACTTTACTACAAGATGCCGCTGTGGCACAATTAAAATATAAGTAAACGTAAATGTAATAATAGATACACGGTATTAAATGCTAATCTCGAAAGTTAAATGAGGTAATCATGAATTTTAATTCACAAAATCCAATTCTATCAATAGAAGTTCTTACCTCCAACAGAAAAGATACTATAACAAAATGCCTTGATTCATTGAGCAGTCTGCGTAAAAATGTCCCATCCGAGCTGATTATTGTGGATACAGGCTGTGACCAGGAGATGCTGGACATTGTAAGTAAGTATACGGACATAATTGTCAGATTTGAGTGGTGCGCTGATTTTGCAGCTGCAAGGAACGCAGGGCTTGATAGGGCAAGTGGCAAATGGTTCATGTTCCTGGATGATGATGAATGGTTTGAAGATACAAAGGAAATTGAGAACTTTTTTAATGGCGGCTACTATAAGGAGTTTAATGCCTGTTGGTATGTACAGAGAAACTATGTGGATATGAGCGGCACAGGGTACGGTGACATATTGGTTGCCCGTATGGTAAGGCTTGGTGATGGAGTACGATTTAAAGGCAGGATACATGAGTATCTCACATATACCGGAGATTACACCACAGTTGGTTCATTTGTGCACCACTATGGATACGTTTTTACCAGTAACGAATCAAGGTATAGGCATTTTGAGAGAAATGCATCACTGCTAAAACAGATGATTGTCGAAGAAAGAGACGATCTTCGCTGGTGGCTCCAACTTGTACAGGAGTATATGAACATCGGAGAGTACGAGAAGAGTAAGAACTTGTGCTCAGATGCACTTAAACAGTTCAAGGAAGCTGATGACTATAACACCAGGCGCAATATTGCCTATTTTTATGCTGCCAGGATGGACGCAGGTCTAAGAACATACAGATTTGCGGATGCGCTTGAGTACGGAGAGCAGGCACTGACTGATAATAGATTATACCAGATGGCACAAGCCGACATATACAGACGCATGGCCAGAGCTGCTTTTGAAACTGAGCAATATGATAAAGCAGTCTCTTATGCTAGTGTGTACCTGCGTATATATGATGCTCTGATAGATGATGAAACTGCCAAAGTTGAGCAGATGAGCTCTTTTTGCGCTGATGTACTTGAAGAAAAAAGCTATAGTGAGGTCTGCTGGATACTAATTGATATAGGTATTCATGAAGGTGATTCCGATAATGTCAAAAAATACTATGGAAGACTCCATTTTAGCGGTAATGCAGTGTATCTGTTTAAAGAGGATGATATCCAGAGATTTGTAGATGCAATTAGCACCTGGAAACTTGATGGTTGGAGCATAGAGGCTATTAAACAGATTGTTGCAAAAGGACTTGCAGACAGGTGTATTGAAGTACTGAAAAAAATAGGAAGTGAACTGGAGGATGTTTTAGATTCTGCCAAGTCGAAGTTTATAAATCTTTTGACCATGTTGGTGGCAGCGGGTGTAAGCAATGAATATATTGATTTCTGGAAGATAAAACTTCTTGATGAGAATAGCAATATCACTATTTCTTCACAGGATGTTTTGACCTCAACCAGAAAACTATTGGACAGCAAGTATAAGGGACTGTTATGCGATAGTCTTTTTTGGGGGAATGTTTTTTCTACTGGAGTGTCTATAGAGAGCTTGTTTGCAGGTACTGAGTATGAGATCTGGGTGGAATTGGTGGAGGATATGTGCAGAGGAAGTTGAAGACTATGCTTGACGTCTGCTAGCCATTGGGACAATGGCGGTTGTAAAAAGTTTTTCAGTCAATTAAAATATTAAATAAAAGTTGTTGATAATATGATGCTAGTTGTGTTTGGAGAATAATTATGGGACAGTATTTAAACCCTGGAAAAGATTCATATATAGAAGCAGTGAATTCACAAATTTTTATTGATAAAACAGAAATGATTGCTTTTTTGAATTCCGTTGTAAAGACCAAGCAAAAATATGTAAGTGTTTCAAGACCTCGTAGATTTGGAAAGACAATGGCAGCAGACATGATCTGTGCATATTATGATCGAGATGCTGATAGCAGGGATATGTTTGAAAAACTTAAGCTGTCGGAGTCAAGTTATATATATGGAGACTTGACGTGGGATGTTTATCTTGGAAAATTTGATGTTATCAGAATAGTAATGACGGATTTTTTCAAAAAAAATATTCCTGCAGATAAAGCATTAAAGAAAATGCAGCTTCTAATATCAAGAGAAGTAAAAAAGGCGTATCCTGAAGCTGACTATTTTGATGAAGAGGATCTTATCCAAACACTTGCCGATGCATATACTGACAGTGAAAGACAACTTGTTTTTGTTATAGATGAATGGGATGCGATATTTAGAGAATGTAAAGAAGATAAGGATGGCCAGATTAAGTATCTTGATTTTTTGAGAGATATGTTAAAAGATAAAAGCTATATTGCACTTGCATATATGACAGGGATTCTTCCAATTAAAAAATATGGTAAGCATTCCGCATTGAATATGTTTGATGAGTATTCAATTATCTCACCTATGCAGTTGGCTCGATATACAGGTTTTATAGATGAGGAAGTTAAAGAATTATGTAAACAGTATGGACGAGACTATCTGACTCTTAAGGAATGGTATGATGGATATGAAGTTAGCGATATCATTCCACCTGATCCTAATTTTGAGCATCAGCAAAAGACTGGAAAGACAATAGAACCAAAACGTTACTCGATATATAGCCCTCTATCTGTGTTAAATGCGGTAAAGACAGGATATATACAGAACTATTGGAATAAAACTGAGTCTTATGAAGCTTTAGCCAATTATATAAATATGAATTATGCAGGACTTAAAGATGAAGTTGCACTTCTTATGAATGGCGGTAAAGTAAAAGTTGATATATCTACATATCAAAATGATATGACGACGTTTACATCTAGAGATGATGTAATGGCTTTGCTGATAAATCTTGGATATTTGAAATATGATATTGAAACACAAGAAGTTGCAATTCCAAATAGAGAGATTCTTGATGAATTTAGAACTTCTACTAAGTCAGAAGAATGGATTGGTGCGTTCAAGGCATTTAATAATTCTCAAAAGTTGCTTGAGGCTACATGGGAGCACGACTCCAATAAAGTTGCACAGTTACTTGAAGAAGCACATGATCTTGCTGGAAATAAGACTTATAATGATGAGTCAGCGCTAAGCTATGCTGTTCAATACGCATATTATGCAGCACAAAAGTTTTATACAACAATTTTGGAACTGGATTCTGGCAAAGGTTTTGCTGATATTGTATTTATTCCTGCTCCGGAATATCCAGATAAACCAGCTATGGTTGTTGAATTGAAATATGAGAAAGATGCAGAAACAGCTTTGTCTCAGATAAAAAAACAACACTATCCTGATAGATTGGTTCACTATAAAGGTAATATTTTACTTGTAGGAATTAACTATAATAAAAATATCCCTAATACAAGTGAAGAGTTTAAGCATCATGAATGTGTTATCGAGACAGCCTAACATATTTTAAATTATCAAAATATCGTATATAATTGTATTAAGTAAAAATGTTATCACTAGTACGTTAATTGAATTACTGTGAGGGGCAGAGTGGAACAGAATAGCTTAATACTAGGATATGAACTGAATAAAGAAGATGGAATGATAAATAAGGGCGAAGACTGTGTAAAGTCGACGCTCTTATTTCAGTTGGCTAAAAAGGGCGAAGAGCTGACACTAATAGAAAATGATGTAATTGTCGAAATATATACATATAAGAGAGAGGTAGATGAAAAATATATTTACACATATGACTATGCTACAGATGAAAGCTGGACAAAATATTCAGATAGCATAACGCTTCAATATGGGAAGTTGAATAAATATATTTTTAATCAGGAAATGTACTATCGCGTAAGCGTAAGGGCAGCAGGTAGCGGTGTAGATATAAAGAAATACAAATACCTGTCAGATGTCATAGAGATAAGTGCAAGTATAGAAGAAAATACTAGTTTAGACAAAAAAGAAAAAACAAGCAATATATATGATCATGAGCCCAATAACATAGAGCAGGAAGTAAAGAAATTTAAAGCAAGGGTTGATAAAGTAACTTGCGATAACAGCTTAAACATTCTAACACTTGCTGATACGCATGCAACGGTTAACGGCACATGGGAACGTACTCTTAATAATATCGCATGTTTTTTAAAAACAGGTACAAGAGTAGACAAGCTACTTCATTTAGGTGATCTGACAGATGGCATGATACCTAAGCTGGCCACAGAATATTGCAATCAGCAGATGATCAATGAGATGAAGAGCTTTGGTATTCCTTTCAGGATGCTGGTTGGAAATCATGATTCTAATTATTTTAGAAATAATCCTGAACCTTTTTTACCAAAGGAAATGGAACATCTCTATATGCCCAAAAATGAAGATGCTCTTCATAGAAAAAGAGGAAAACTCTACTACTACGAAGATCATGTGGATAAAGGAATCAGATGCATATATTTAGATTCTTTTGACTATAGAGAAAAGGTAAGATACGGATATTCAACAGATGAACTTGAATGGCTTGAAAAGGTACTCTTAAAGACTCCTAACAGGCTATGCGTTGTAGTCTTTAGTCACGTTCCTCCAACACCTGAACTTCATTATTGGAGTAAGGAGATGCGTGGCAGTAAAGAACTTATAAGAATACTGCAGAGATATCAGTATAGAAGTGGTGGCAAACTTCTTGCATTCATACATGGACATAATCACGGGGATCAGATCTATGAAGAGTATGGTTTTCCGGTAATATCACTTGGCTGCAATAAATGTGAAGAATGTCCCAATATTAAGCCTCAAGGCTGCAAAACAGCCAGTAGAAAAATAAATGAACTATCTGAGGATTTGTGGGATGTAATAGTAGTAAATGCTGCAAAGAAGACAATTGATCTTGTTAGATTTGGTGCTGGCAGTGACAGGCATGTTGATGCCAGGGCTTCATATGACAGAAAGGAGCCGAAGGAATATATGACTAAAGTTATTACATATGGCACTTTTGATCTATTCCATGAAGGACATTACAGGCTCTTACAGAGAGCTAAGGCTCTTGGAGATTATCTGATCGTAGGCGTGACCACAGAGCATTTCGATCAGGCCAGAGGCAAGGTAAATGTAGTAGATCCTATAATGACCAGAATTGAAAATGTTAAAAAAACTGGTTTTGCCGATGAAATAATTGTAGAAGATCATGAAGGCCAGAAAATAGAAGATATTCAGAAGTATGGCATTGATATTTTCACCGAAGGTTCAGACTGGACAGGGTATTTCGATTATCTTAATGCCTTTTGTAAAGTTGTGTATCTGGAAAGAACGCCAGATATATCGTCAACACTTATAAGAGGTGATAGATTTAAGCTGATCAGGGTAGGTATCGTAGGAACTGGCAGGATTGCACCAAGATTTTTGAAAGAGTCAAAATTCGTTTCAGGTCTTATTGTTACCTGCGCTTATAATCCTGTGAAAAATGGAGATAACAGATTTAAACGTGAAGATGAGATAAGAGTTTATCACAAGAGCTATGAGGATTTCCTTAAACATGTGGATGCCGTATATATTGCATCTCCTCATGAGACTCATTATGAATATGCCAAGCAGGCGATACTAGCCCATAAGCATGTGTTATGTGAAAAACCAATGACTTTCACCTATGGAGAAGCAGTTGAACTGTATCTTTTGGCAGGAAGAGAAAACGTAGTTCTCATGGAAGGTATCAAAGCAGCGTATTGTCCAGGATTCCAGCAACTTATCAATGTAGCTGTCAGTGGAGCTATAGGCGAAATTAAAGACGTGGAAGCATGTTTTTCACGTATTGCAGATACTGACTCAAGGGAAATGACTGACGATAAGTATGGCGGCGCGTTCCTTGAGTTTGGTGGCTATCCGCTTCTTCCGATATTCAAGATATTTGGAACCAATTATGAAAAAATGAATATTGAGAGTATCGATTCAGAAAGTGGAATTGATTTGTATACCAAGATTTCTTTTAAATACAAAGGTGGTCTTGCAATGGCCAAAACCGGTGTGGGTGTAAAATCAGAAGGTCAGCTCATAATAGCGGGAACAAAGGGCTATGTGATTGCTGAATCTCCCTGGTGGCTGACTAAGAAATTTGAAGTGCGATATGAAGATCCAAATAAGATTGAACATTATGAGCCAAGGTTTTTGGGAGATGGACTCAGATACGAGATAAGTGAGTTTATTAAACGAATAAATGGCACCAGTGATATGGTATACAGACTGACTGCAGATGAATCTATAGCTATGGCAAAAGTTGTTGAAGAATTTATGAAGATAAGGAAATCTAAGGAAAAATGAGACTAGGAATAATAGGTACAGGGCGAATAGCATTCAGGTGTGTAGAAGATTGCAAATACCTCATGACGCAGGGCATGGGCATAGAGCTTGTAATATATAACCCACATATGAGCAGTGCAGAGAGTTTTGCCAAGGCGCACGGAGTAGATGAATATACTGATAACTGGGATAGGTTTATTGATATTATTGATGCGGGATACGTAGGTAGCCCGCATCAAACTCATGTTATGTATACGAAAAAACTTCTACTTGAAAGAAAACACGTGTTATGTGAAAAGCCTATGGCCTTTAGTAAAAAGGATGCATTGGAGTTGTATGACATAGCAAAAGCTAATGACGTTATTTTGATGGAAGCTATGAAAACAGCTTTTTCTCCTGGATTTATTGCCCTATGCGAAATGGCACGTTCTGGCAAAATAGGAACCATTACAGATGTGGAGGCTGCGTTTACAAGGCTGACCCCAGTAAATTGCCGCGAATATCTGGATGCACAGTATGGAGGAAGCTTTACTGAGTTTGCGTCATATCCTCTTTTGCCTGTCTTGAGACTTCTGGGAACTGAATATTCAGATATCAGATTTCATTCTGTTATTGAGGAAAACGGAGTAGACAGTTATACCAAGGCATATATTAGTTATGGAGAAAAAACAGCCACCTGCAAGACCGGGCTTGGTATAAAAAGTGAAGGACAACTCCTTATAACAGGTACTAATGGGTATATTCTTGCGCCCTCACCGTGGTGGCTCACCAAGAAATTCCAGATAAGATACGAAGATCCCGGAAGAGTTGAAGAATATGAGTATCCGCTGGAAAAGTACGGGCTTGTCTATGAATTACAGGAGTTTGTAGATAGGTTATATGGCAAAAAGACAATCTCTGAAAAGGATGCGATAAGAGAACAGAGTGAGACTGTGACCAGAGCTGAGATAATGGAACTCTTTTTGGAAAAGAGATTGAGAAATAATACGGAAGATGAGAAAAGAGATAGTATCATATCTGGTTCGAAGATGAACATCTGGGCACACCGCGGCTGCAGCATGAATATGCCGGAGAATACAATCCCTGCCTTTATTGAAGCTGCCAAGATACCTGGCATAACCGGAATTGAGTTTGATGTTCAGTTTACAAAAGATGGTGAGATAGTTGTTATCCATGATGAAACTGTTGATAGAACCACAGAGAATTCGGGTAATGTCAGAGATTTTACACTTGAAGAACTTCAACATATGAAACTGCGCATAAAGGATGAGGATAAGGCAGCAGGCAGATTTTTAACCAACGACTATCATATCCCAACCTTGAGAGAAGTATTTGATGCACTTGCACCATTTTGCCTTGATAATGATCTGATGCTAAATATTGAGTTTAAAACCAGCGTCATCAGATATGAAGGTATAGAGCAAAAAGTCTATGATATGGTTAGAGAGTATGATAAATACAGGCTTGCAGAACATATAGTCTATTCATCATTTTTGCAGGATTCTATCAAGATCATTAAAGAGATTGATCCATCTTCTAAAACTGGAATGCTTGCAGGAAAACTAACTGATTGCATTAGAATAGGTACAGAGGCAGACGCAGATGCATGGCATCCGGAAATCAGATGGCTACAACATGGTGATGCAAGTAATTTACAGAACAAGCCTGTAAGAGCCTGGAATGGGAGCGAACCGCTATATAACTCAAACAGGGTTTATACTGGTGAAGATTTTAGAAAATATGCGGTATTCGGTGTGACGGATTTATTTACTAATGAACCGGAGAGGTATTTGAGGGAGCGCAGCTTGTAGAATAATAGTTAGGTACGGCTTGATGAGTAAAAGAATTATTTTTATAATAAAAATAAAGTATTCTATCATGGAGCAGACATAAATGGGAATGTATCTAAATCCTGGAAAACAGAGATTTCAAATTGCAATCAATTCAGAGATATATGTAGATAAGACAGGGATGATCAGGTATCTGAATACTATTTTAAATACTAATCAGAGATATGTGAGTGTTTCCCGTCCTCGAAGGTTTGGAAAGACTATGGCTGCAGATATGCTCTGTGCTTATTATGACAGAACTGCTGACAGCAGAGATATGTTCGAACATACAAATTTAGTTAACAATACAGATAGTGTACAAGGTAAGTGGGACGAATATCTTAATCAATATAATGTGATTCGCATTGTAATGACTGATTTTATTAAGTCTGATAGAGATGTGACAGATTCTATAAAATTATTATCCAAAAGAGTTTTGGATGAACTACATGAAGCGTATCCGATGGTTGAGTATGATGCAGATGATTTCCCTTTTAGTTTTGAAAAGTTTTATATTCATGCAGAGAGACAGTTTGTAATAATCATAGACGAATGGGATGCGATATTCAGAATCCGTATGGATGATAAGAGTGGTCAAAAGCAATATCTGGATTTTTTGAGGGATTGGTTAAAAGATAAAGAGTTTATTGCTCTTGCATATATGACAGGTATTTTACCTATAAAGAAGTATGGTGAACATTCGGCTCTAAACATGTTTGATGAATATTCCATGACACAACCTATGCAATTGGCAGAATATACAGGATTTACCAATGAAGAGGTCAAAGAGCTCTGTGAGAAATACAACATGGATTTTGATGAAATAGAGAGTTGGTATGATGGATATCAGGTAAGTGATAATGTGCCTGTTTCTAAGAGGCAGTTGTATCGCGAAGGAAAGTATGAAGAGCATGTTATTAGTTTATATAGCCCTCTTTCAGTTGTAAATGCAGTTACAAGTGGGATGATCAAAAATTATTGGAATAAGACAGAGTCTTACGAGGCATTGGCAGAGTATATTCGAAGAGATTACGATGGTCTTAAAGAGAGCGTTGCTTTGCTGATGAATGGAGGTAGAATTCGTATAAATACATCGTCATATCAAAATGATATGACTACATTTAATGGCAAAGATGATATCCTATCATTGCTTATTCACTTGGGATATCTTGGATTTGATGATAAGACTAGTGAAGTATTTATTCCAAATAAAGAGGTTATGGATGTTTTTACTGTATCTACTCAGAATAAGGAGTGGGTAAGTACTTTTAAAACTTTTGAAAAATCAGTAGATCTTCTAAAAGCTACGTGGAATATGGATGAAGAAAAGGTTTCGGCTACGTTAGAAGAAATACATGATCTTACCAGTAATAAAACTTACAATGATGAAGCAGCTCTTAGCTATTCAATACAATTAGCTTATTATGCTGCTCAGAAATACTATACTGAGATATTAGAACTTGATAGTGGAAAAGGATATGCTGATATAGTCTATATTCCAGCACCTGAATTTAATGACAAGCCGGTTCTTCTTGTTGAATTAAAATATAACAAAAATGTGGAAACAGCTTTATCACAAATAAAGAATAGAAATTATGTTGGAAGGTTAGAACATTACAAGGGAAATATCTTACTGGTAGCTATTGATTATGATAGCGAGATTTCGAGTGCTAGTGAAGGATTTAAGCATCATAGTTGCAAAATCGAAAGAGCATAGAAGCATAATTAATTGATTTTATGAAAAAGAAAATGAGAAGAGACTCCTCACGTAAGGCATAACTTACATGAGGAGTTTTGCGTAACTGGAGAACAATATGAAAGAATCGAATTATATCCGGTATAGAAAACTTAAAGCATTTGGGAATAGAATATGTTTCTATATATGCAGATTGTTCCCTGTAGATAGGAATCTTGTAAGCGTATGTACCTTCGAGGGAAAAGGCGGCTTTGGGTGCAACCCGAAATATGTGGTACAGGAACTGCATAATAGAAATAAAGACTATAAATTTGTATGGTTTGTAAATGACCTGTCAAAAGAAATGCCGGATTATATAAAGAAAGTACCTAATACACTTTGGAGTAGAGCATATTGGCTTTCGCGCTCAAAAGTATGGATAGATAATTACAGAAAACCATATGGCACATGTAAAAGAAAAGGGCAGTACTACCTCAATGTTAATCACTATACAGTGGGAATCAAGTGCACCGGCCTTTGGCGTGGCGCAGGGTTTTCTAAAATGGCGTATCTTGTTAGTAAAAATGATTCTGACATGATAGATGATCTTGTGATAGATTCCAAATGGTGTGAAGTTGTTTCTCCCAAAGGACTTGTTTATGATGGAACGTATCTAAAAACAGGAGCCCCGAGACTTGATGTTTTATATGGGGACAGAAGCAAGGCAAAAGAATCTTTCAGAAACCGACATGGAATTGATAAAGATTCAAAAGTAGTTCTATATGCGCCAACATTTAGAGAAGGTGCAAAAGATGGAAAAAGATTTGTTTTTTCTGAAGAATGGAGTATAGATTTTAAGCGGCTCCTCGATAATCTTGAAAAGAAATTTGGCGGAAAGTGGTATCTATGTGTAAGAGTGCATCCGCAGCTTGCACCGTCATTTGATGATTATCATGACGAAGCTCTCAAAGACAGAATAATAAACGAAAGCCAGGCAGATGATATGTATGAAATCCTGGCAGGAATGGATGCGTACATCACTGACTACTCCAGCGCCTGTTTTGAAGCAGGATACGCCAAGATACCTGTGTTTATCTATGCAGATGATATTCAAAAATATGCTAATGATAGAGGTAGCCTTATGTGGAATCTAGCCACAGATCCTCTAAATAAAGTTGGAAATAACAAAGACATAACACCGAAGTTTGATGTGAGATTTCCTTTTTCAATTGCTACGAATAATGACGAGCTTGAGCATAATATAAGAGAATTCGATTTTGGAAAATATAGTAGCGAATTAGATTTATTGCATGAAAAGCTGGGCGTGGTATTTGAAGGAAATGCGTCGGAAAAGATATCGGATGTTATTGAGAAAAAGATGAAAATGTAGTCAATCTAACGATAATAATATGGTTGGCGTTTTGACGGGATAATACAGAGCTCGTGATAAAGAAGAATGGAGGCTTGAGTATATGACATTATTACAAAGAGATAGAGAAAAATATGAAGAAGGAAAAATAGAAGGAAAACTGGAAGAATTATTTTCCTTAGTAGATGATGGCTTACTAACTATTGATGTAGCTGCAACTAGAGCTAATCTTTCAATAGAGAAGTTTTCTGACTTACATGACAAATATCATGCAAACAAGTGATTAAGAATAAATGAAATATCAATTCGAATCTAATCTTTATAACTAGAGTATTAACTAAATATTATATAAAAATTAACCGATATATGTTAAAATGATAGTAATATCTAATTGTTTCTGTCATTAAAAAGCATTTGTTGGTGAATGGGTGTATTAAGGCAGGTGCTTGTGCAGAAAAGGCAGAAGTACCTGCCTTTTTGATGATAGATTTATGACATTGGCGTGACTATATTTCAGAGATAAAGCTTCTCTGTAAGGGCATGTCTAGCATGTGGAATATTAAATCAATGAATGAGAAAAAACTATCTGTAATAATACCAATATATAATGCGAAAGAGTATTTGCCAAGGTGCTTAGATAGTGTAATAGGCCAGACATATAATGGTCTTGAAATCATATTGATTGATGATGGCTCAACTGATGGAGCTAGTGAAATTGCTGATATATATGCATCCAAAGATGATCGAATAAAACTTATTCATCAAGACAATCAGGGCGAAAGCCATGCGAGAAACGTTGGACTAAGTATGGTTACTGGGGACTACTTTACTTTTGTAGATTGCGATGATTGGGTAGATGAAGACATGTATGAAGAGCTGATGGATGCAGCAATAAGCAAAGACGCTGATATTGCAGCATCATCATGGTACAAGGATTATGGCGATAAGCAAAAGATAATCAAGAATGAAAAAGCAGTCACAGAAGGCATAATTGATAGAGAACAGTTGGCGCTATATGTATATGAACGTGATGCATATAGAGGATTTAGCTACATGTGGGATAAGATATACAAAAAGAAATTGCTATATCAAAAGGATGGCAATATCTATTTGTTTCCAGAAGATTTAAGGATTGGCGGAGATGTCTTGTTTCTTGCATATATGGTTTTTAATTCAGAGAAAACAATATACATTGATAAGCCATACTACCATTATTTTCAAAGAAATGATTCGGGCTGCCACACGGAAAATTTAAATAACAGGATGTATTGGATAGAAGCATATTTTAGAGTGCTGAAATTTATCAATGATAACAATATTCAAACCCAGGCAATCCCATGGATAGAAAGATTTTTGGCATATCATAGCAGTAATGTTGCAGAACTGGCATATCAGCAGAAAAATGAAAAGGTTCTCGATGACTGTATCAAATATATGAAAAGGTATGCCGAAATATATAGAGAGACTAACAAGGATTATCCTGATCGAATAAACAGGTTTAATACCATACTTCAATATAAGATATGAGGGCAGCATAATGAAGTGGTCAAACAAGGGACATGAATACGACCAAATGTATCTTAATATATCTAAAAAGAACGAGTTTTATCTATTTGGAGCTGGTGATTATGGCAGACAGTTTGTCAGCGCATTTGCCAGTGAGGTCAAGATAGCAGGATTTATAGATAATGCTGAAAATAAGCAGGGTACTGATATCTGTGGCTATAAATGCTATGCTCTTGATGAGATAAAACTGGATGACGAAAAAGCAATAATAGTCACCATGTCCCAGATTGCCAGAACAGAGCCGGTGAAACAGCTTAAAGATGTTGGTTATAAAAAAGATGAAGACTTTTTTATAATTGAAGAATTTATATCTGTATATAACGTATATAAATATAATAAAGTTTATTTTTCGAGCATATCTTTGCTCCCTAGTACTATTTGCAATTTGAACTGCAAATATTGTCTTAATTTTAATCCATATGCAAAAAAGTTTTATACAAGAGACTGGGAAGAATTGCAGATGGATGTGGATTTGTTTTTTAAACATGTTGATCACATAATGCTATTCCATGTAAGTGGTGGAGAACCAATGCTCTACAAGAATACTGCAAAGCTTATAGAGTATATAGATGCTAATTATTCGAACAAAATAGACACTTTGCGAACGGTAACTAATGGCACAGTCATACCGAAAGATGAAATGCTGGAAATTCTCAGTAAGTGTAAGGTTGAAGTTACAGTAGACGACTACAGAGAGGCAGTACCTAAGTTTAAAGATAATTTTGACAAGCTTATATCTAAATTAGAGCAGTATAAAATCAAGTATTACATAAATAAGGTTGACAGTTGGATTGATCTTGCTCCTGATAAGACAGATTTCTCAGGCTGGTCTGAGGAAAAATTGATTGAGCACAGGGATAATTGTTCTCAATCCTGGCAGGAACTGAGAAATGGCAAGCTTTATAGTTGCAATTATGCAGCATACGCTACTGTTGCAGGAATAGCTGGAGATGAAGACGTAGAAGAAACATACGATCTTGCCAATCATGATGATAGTAGAAATAAAGAACTTGTTGAGTTCAGATTAGGGTATACAGAAAAAGGATATAGCAATTTCTGTAAGAAGTGCATGGGATTTACAACATATAACAGTCGTGTAGTTAAGGTGGCGGAGCAGGTTAAAAGGAATATCGATAGTGAACTTACTAGATAGAAAGTCATTGGAAAAAGAAATAGATAAGGTAGTTAAAGCATATGGAGATAAAGATATAATCATTTATCCGTATGGTCCTATGTCAATAAAAAGTACAAATTAAAATGAGAGGTTTACCTGCTTATGCAGCAGGTGTAACCATAACCCTCTCATATAGTTCTTCAAATTCGTTAGGAGACATATAGTCACAGTGGCTG
>JAEEGH010012918.1_pt1 | contig 18637 bp, 12 predicted proteins | sample 9134181 | NCBI WGS metagenome assembly JAEEGH01 (sample SAMN16246544, study PRJNA631951) | gut metagenome | biome: gut microbiome; feature: rumen; material: DP-attached | host: Bos | place: Iran: Karaj | collected 2018-10 | reverse complement strand
GCTGCCCGGAAAATGCGGCCTCGTCGACAAGGCGACGATGAACGCGAAAGCGCAGGAGCTGCTGGACAAAATGCACGTCGCCATCCAGGCCACGACGCCAGCCTCCGAACTCACCGTCTCCCAGCAGCAGATGGTCGAAATCGCCAACGCCCTCTCCATGGACGGCGATACTATCATTCTGGACGAACCGACCGCCGCCCTCAACATTCAAGAAGTCGATACACTTTACGATATCGTCCGCAATTTGAAGGCGCAAGGTAAGACCGTCATCTACATCTCCCACAGACTCAAGGAGATATTTGATTTATCAGATCGCATCAGCGTCCTGCGGGATGGCCATTTCATCAAGACCGTCAATACGAAGGACATCACGCAGGACGGCCTCGTCGCATTGATGGTCGGCCGCACGATTGACCAGTCGCGCAAGGCGGACACATCATCCGTTAAAGATGTCGTTCTCGACGTCGCAAATCTTTCGAAAAACGGCCTTTTCCAAGACATCTCCTTCACGTTGAAGAAGGGCGAAATTCTTGGCTTCGCGGGACTTATGGGATGTGGTAAGGAAGAGATCGCCAAATCGCTCTACGGTCTCATCCGGCCGGACAACGGCAAAGCCATTTTGGACGGCGAAACCGTCATGGACATCGCCAACGGCGTCAACGACATCGCGTCGCCTTCCGCCGCCATCGGCCACGGCATCGGCTACGTTACGGAGGACCGCAAGAACGCTGGCATTTTCGCCGCCATGAGCGTGCGCGAAAATCTCACCGCCAGCATCCTGAAGACGCTTTCAAGCCTCGGCATCATCAGCGCGGAAAAAGAGCAGGCCCTGCTGGACAAATACACGAAATCCATGAACATGAAATATGCCACGCCCGCGCAGCCAATCTCCGGCCTTTCGGGCGGCAACCAGCAGAAATTCGTCCTCTCCCGCGCCCTCGCCACCGACTGCCATGTGTTGATTCTGCTCGAACCGACGCGCGGCATCGACGTCGGCGCCAAATCGGAAATCTACGACTTGCTGAAAGAACTGGCGCAGAACGGGATGGCCATCCTCATGGTCTCCTCCGAACTCGCCGAGCTCATCGCCAACTGCCACCGCATAGCGGTCATTTTCCAAGGCCGCCAGACAGGCCTTCTCCAGCAGGACGACTTCGACCAGGAGCTGATTATGCAATGCGCCACAGGCAACAGAACCTTCGGCATGGGAGGAAATGATCATGAATAAATCAACCAACCTCTGGGCCGTCGCCGAAAAATACGGCATTTTCATCATCTTCTTCATCGCCATCCTCGTGTTCGCCTGCATCAATCCGAAAATGGTGCATCCGGACCAATTGTTCAGCGTGCTCTTGAGCGCGTCATGGGTGGCCGTCGGCGCCGCCGGCATGACGTTCGCCATTTGCTCCGCTGGCATGGACCTTTCCGTTCCGGGCATCATGGCGCTCTGCTGCAGTCTTCTCGCCAAGCTCATCATGGACAACGGTTTATCTACGGGAGCCGCCATCATTGTCATGGCCATCATCGCCGCCTGCTGTGGCATCCTCAACGGCCTGCTCATCACGAAGCTGAAGATTCCGCCGTTCATCACGACGCTTGCCACCTGCCTCTGCTTCCATGGCATCACGCAGGTCTATACGGGCAACAACGGCACGACGCTCGCCGCCGAACAGTACGCCTGCCTGAAGGTTCTCGGCCACGGCTTCACGCTCGGCATTCCGAACAAAATCTATGTCGTCATTCTCGTCTATGCCATTCTGCTATTTGTGTATCACAAATCCGCTTTCGGCGTGAAAATTCGCGCCATCGGTTCCAATGAAACCGCCGCACGCGCGACGGGCATCAAAGTCGATCGCACGCTCATCGCCGTCTATGTCATGACGGCTTTGACGGCCGCTCTCGCCGCCATCCTCAACGTCGCGACGATGGGTTCCTCTTCACCGAAAGCAGGCAACGGCTTCGATCTTGACTGCATCACCGCCGTCGTGCTCGGCGGCTCCGCGCTGTCAGGCGGAAAAGGACGGCTCACAGGAACCCTTGTGGGCGCACTGCTCGTCGTCTTCGTCAACCAATGCCTGAGCTTCCTGAGCGTCTCCGAAGCCGTCCGCGTCATCGTGACAGGACTTGTTTTGGTATTGGCGCTTTCGTTCAGCAGCCTCACATCATACGCGCAGCGGAAGGAGGACAGCGGAAAATGAAACAGGATAACCTTATGAAAAACAACGCCTCCACATACCTGAAAGACCATCTGATCCTGCCCGCGCTCGTGTTCTTCTGGCTGATTCTCATGGTCAGCAATCCCGCGTTTGGCAATCTTTCCGTCTATTCCGACATCCTGAAGGAAGGCGCCATGTTCGCCGTCTGCGGCATCGGCATGACGTTCGCCATCATTTCGGGCGGCATGGACCTCTCCATCGCCTCCCAGATCGCCCTGTCGTCCGTTATTTTCACGAAAATCGTCGGCAACATCATGCCCGGTTGCCCCGCCTGCGGAATTCTCGCGTCCTGCATCATCATTTTGGTACTCGGCTGCCTCATGGGACTTGCCAACGGCTTGATGGTCGCACGCTTACGCATCCCGCCATTCATCGCGACGCTTGCCACGATGAACGTTTTCCGCGGTCTTGCGCAACTTGTCAGCGACTCGCCTGTCACCATCCAGTCCATCGGAGAAAAGTATCTCGTCTTCTCGTCGGGCACAGAAGGCCATCACGGCTTCGCAACGGCGGAAATCATCGGCCTGCCGCTCTTCTTCTACATCATGGTCATTCTGGCCATCGTCGGAACTGTCGTTCTACGTCGTACTCGCCTCGGCCGCAACACGTTGGCCATCGGCAACTCCCGTGACGCCGCGCGGCTTGCGGGCGTCAGCATCCCCAACACGCTGACCGCCGTCTATGTCTGGAACGGCCTCTTCACCGCCATCGCCGCCATCATGATGACCGCCAATCTCGGTTCCTCCAACTACGGCGTGCCGACGGGCACGGAATTCACGGTCATCTCCGCCGTCGTTCTCGGTGGAACGGCTCTCGCGGGCGGTGCGGGAAGCATCTTCAACACAGTTGTCGCGGCCATCTTCCTGGCGACGATTTCCACAGCGTTAAATGCCTACGGCGTCGGCAATAACGTCTATGGCATCTTCCGCGGATGCATTCTCGTCTTCGCCTTCTCCCTCTACACGATCCGCCTCTTCGCGGCCCGCAAGCCCGCGAACGCCAAGCGGTTGCAATATGCCACCGCCGCCATCGTCGCGTTGCTCATCATTGCGGCGGTCGGCCTCGGCATCCACAGCCGCGGCGCCAAATCCGCCGACGACGGCAAACTCGTCTTCGGCTGGTCCGTCTACGACATGTCCAACCCATTCTTCATCCCCATGGACGCCGCTGTCCGCGAACAGTGCGAAGCCCTTGGCGTTAAACTGCTTCCAACGCATGACCAGAAAGGCGACGCCACTGAAATGGTCACCGGCGTCTCCGCTCTCATCGCACAGGGCATCGACGCCCTGCTCGTCTCGCCATGCAGCCCCGAATCCATGAGCGCCATCACGGCGAAAGCCGCCAAAGCAAACATTCCCGTCGTCGTTCTCGATATCGGTACGGGTGGCGCCAAAATCAACGCCTTCCTCCGCTCCGACATGTACGGTGGCGGCGCAAAAGCGGGCCAATACTTCTTGGATGTCATGAAACAAGGCCTCTATCCGGACATCACCAGCAAGAAGGTCGCCATCATTAAATGCGAAACTTCAGCCACTTACGCTATTACGCGTGGTGAAGGCTTCAAATCCGCCGTCGTGCCCGCCGGCTACACGGTCGTGGAAGAGCAGCACGGCAACTCGAACAAGAACGAGGCCTACAAGATCATGCGCGTCTATATCAATAAATATAAAAACGACTTAGCCGCCGTCTTCTGCGAAAACGACGAAATGGCCATGGGTGCCATCGCCGCCGTTGACGAGGCGGGCCTCACAGGCAAGCTTCTCATCTACGGTTTCGACGGCAACGACGATGCGAAAGCAGCCATCAAGGAGAAGAAGCTCGGCGGAACTGTCGCACAGGATTCCCACCGCATCGGCGCCATGGGTACGGAAATTGCCTACAAGATCGTGAAAGGTGAAAAGATCGAAGCCAGTGAAGTCGATAAGGACGGCAACAACGTCTTCCTCGTGCCCGTCTCCATGATTGACCGCGACGGCAATGTGTTGCCGTAGAAGACTCTAGGATGCTAGGATGCTAGAATTCTAGCATCCTAGAAAATCTAATTCCGTCAAATTTGCATTTTCGGATTCGAAAAATGTGGAATACTACACTTTTCGGATCCAAAAATGCAAAAAACATCTCTCAAAAACCGTCTGCTAAATGAAAGGCCGTCTGTCTAAGACAAGCCGCAAAGGCTTATCGGACAAGAACTTGCCTTTTAGAGTCTGCTGGAGTTCCGCCAAAGCGCAGACGGCACCGAAGAGGCAGTGCATGTCGTTGATGCCTTCGTCCGCCGCCCAGTTCAGATGGAACCACCAGTCGAGATTCGTTTCAGCGAAGCGTTCCAGACGGTTGCGGATGTCATCGAACCGATGGGCCGTCTGGCGGGATGCACGCGTCAGACAGAAGATCCAGTCGATTTCCGAGAATCCCGCCCCGCGTCCGAAGTTGCGTTTGCTCAACTCGTTGTCATACAAGGCCAGACATGTGTCAATGACCTTTTCCGGATAGCGCAATGGCATGTGCGCATATTCGTGGTTGAACAAATAATGGAAGGAGCCCGCCAGATAGTGGAATAACGGCGCCTTAGAGTCGATTTTGTCAATTGGGCCGCACCAGAAGCCTGTCTCTGGATCGGCATTATCCCACAACCACTTGAAATAGCGGGTGTTCCATTCGGGCGTGGCCATGCCCGTCATGTTCATGAAGACATACAATCCCGCGCCTTTATGGGATTCATCCCATGGATCGTGGTTCCAATCCAATTGTGTCAAAAACGCTTCCAATTTAGCGGGTTGTAACAGTTCCGATAGTTCCGTCGGCTGGCGAAGCGGCGCCGTGTCAAACAGCTCCAACGCCGCCGAACAATGGGCCGTTGTGTGGAAATAATGGTGGTGGCCGTCCTTAGAACGGAAGAAACCATCCGCGCCCTGCATGGCTTGCAGATGTTCCACACAGGCGGCCCGTTCAGCGGCATCACGCGGAAAGTCCGAAATCGTGTAGAGGATGTTCATCGCATCAGCGCAACCATATTCGTCTTCACCAAGATTCCGCGAATTCTTCTTGTCCTGCCACAACCAACGGGCGTAACTTCCCGCCCCAAGTCTATGCGACTGAACCGTTTCCCGAATATGATTCACAACTGGCGTGATATCAACAGGTTTCATTTCTTCTCCTGCAGTTTCGCGAATTTTGCGTCGATTTCCGCCATGTTGAAACGTGTGCAGACGACGGAATGCAGCCGTTCGTCATCCCAATGCTTCGTGTAGGTCGTGCAGATGATGGTGCCGTCTGGCAGAAGCTCCACGCCCGAATAGCCTGTGTCACACGCGGGCCAGCCGCCGCGACCGCAGTGGTGCAAGAGATGGATTCGGTATTGGCCGGGCCGTCCGTTGCGGATGTCGTCGTAGGTTCCGACCCACGCCACATATTGACCATAGGTGGAAGAACCTAACGCTCTGTCGCGGAAGGCGATAAGCCAACGCCCGTCGGGTAGTTGGATGCCTTCGTGGCGGTCGCCCGAAAGCCCCCAGCAGGTATCTTCGGGAGCCGTCCATGTCTGACCTTCGTCACGGCTGAAACACATCATACTGCGAGCCGTGTGGCGGTTTTCACGAATCAGCAAGCAGATTTCGTCACCATCGGGAGAACGCAACGCGAACGGTTCGCAAAGGTTCTTTTGCTCCTTGTGGGCGACAATTTTAGCAGGCGACCATGTGAAGCCGCCATCTTTCGTGATGGACATCCAGACGTCTTGATCATCCGCCGGACCGTCCGTCTTCACTTCCGGATTCGTGCGAATCTGTCCGAACAGCGCGCTCGTGCCGTCCTTTAATTGGATGAATCCCGTCGGCGGCATGCCCGCGCTCAACTTGGCGGGCGGCACTTCATACCAACTTTCGCCTTCGTCGCGGCTCATGAGAATGCCCATGCCACCCTTTTTCGCGCTGAAAATGCAGAAACGGCGTTCCGCACCGTCGGGCGTATAAACGGCCTGCAGCGTGGGGCAGTTGCGATGTGTCGCGGCATAGGCGGGAGGCAGGATGCTGTCCAACCGCTTCCATGTCTTGCCGCCGTCATCCGAACGCGCCATCGGGCCGCACGGACCGCCATGCTGGAACGTCCAAACACAGAAAATCGACTTGCCGTCTTTCGTCAGAACTGTTGTCGGATGGCCTTGATAGACATCCGGCGTACCCATGGCGATGACCGTCTGGCGGAATTTTTCATTGGAAATATCGACGATTGGCAGTTCATCATGGCACGGCTTCACGATTTCTTTCGGACGCGTGCCGTCTGGCGATACTTGCGCCAAATCCGCAATCTCTTCGTCGGACATGCGCCGTGTCTCGTAAGTCACGTTAGCCAAACAACCTTCGAATGGGCGGTCACCATTCTTGCCAGAATTACCAATCCACGCCTTGCCGCCTGCGAAAACCGCTGGCATGGGCTTTTCGGAAGGACGAACATCCGCGTCCTTTCCATTGATGAAAATGCGCGGCAGGCCGCTGTCATACGGCGAAACGCCGCCCATCGTTACGGCAACATGCGTCCATTGCTTCTCTGGCAACAAACCACCGAAGCCCCATGAACTAACGCCATCGGGCAGGCGGACGCCAAGCGTCAATCCCGCCAAGCCGTCGCTTCCTTGCGATGGATGGAAATAGAACGCAGGGCCATCGATGATGCGCGGATACGGCTTGTCGCCTTTGCCCCATCCGTCGATGCGAACCCATGCGGCGAAGGTGATTTCCGGCGATTCCGCCACTTGGATGCTTTCGCCTGCATCCCGTTCTCCATTAAAGGTTTTCACATCCGCGTTGGCGGCCAGACTGCACAGGCAGAGGGCCGCTGTACTGAAAAAACGAACATTTCCTACCATAGTGTTTTTTCCTTTATAAACTGCTTGTTTTGGATATTCTGGAATTAAGAAGCTTTGAAACCAACATTTTTCACGGCCTCAATTAGTAGCTCTTTCTGCACAGGGTGCGAAAGCTTCACGACGGCACTTTTGCCTTCCAGCGAGACGGCCACGTTCGCCACGCCTTCCACGCCCTGTAACGCCTCCGTCACATAACGAACACAATGTTCGCAATGCATGCCGCGTACTTTCAACGTGACCGTATTTGGATCATCTACCGCCGCGCTCTTTCCACGACGGAAGAACCTCAGCCGCAAGGCGTTCGTCACGACGAACACGGAGCTGACGCTCATCGCCGCCGCACCGAGCATCGGTGTTAGGCGAAGGCCGAACAGCGGATAAAGCACTCCTGCCGCGATGGGAATTCCCAAGAGATTGTAGAAAAATGCCCAAAACAGATTCATCTTGATGTTGCGCATGACGGCTTGGCTCAACGCCAACGCCATCTCCAGCGTATTCAAATCACTGCTGCTCAAGACGATATCCGCTGATTCGATGGCGATGTCCGTTCCCGCGCCAATGGCTACACCGACATCCGCCCGCGTCAATGCAGGTGCGTCATTGATGCCGTCGCCAACCATCGCCACGCGGTGGCCTTCAGCCTGCATTTCGCGCACAATCCGTTCCTTGTCATTAGGATACAACTCCGCATGGACTTTTGTGAAGCCCAACGATTTGCCGATGGCCTCCGCCGTTTTCTTATTGTCTCCCGTCAACATGACCAATTCGATTCCGTGGTTCCGTAGGGCGTTCAATGCCGCGACGGCATTGTCGCGCGGCTTGTCCGCAACCGTAAGGAAACCTAGAAGTCTCGATTCATCAGCAAGATACAACGGCGTCCTGCCAGCCTCCGCCTGCGCTTCGGCCTGCGTGGCCAATGACGTCTGCTCGCTGAAATTTTCCATGACACGTCGGTTGCCAATCGTCAGCCTACGGCCTTTCACCAACGCCGTCACACCGATGCCCGGTTTTGTTTCAAATTCTTCCGTCTGAAGCTCTTCTGTCTTCAATTCCTTCGCGTGGGCGAGAATCGCCTGCGCCAACGGATGTTCGGAGGAACGCTCCAACGCCGCCGCCAACGACCAGAATTCCGTTTCATCAACACCGTCCGCCAACACGCAATCGACGACGGCTGGCCGCCCTTCCGTCACCGTTCCTGTCTTGTCCAAGACGATTGTATCCACATGATGGAAATTCTCCAACGCCTCCGCATTTTTGAACAGGATGCCAAGCTCTGCGCCGCGGCCTGTACCAACCATAATCGCTACAGGCGTCGCCAAGCCCAACGCGCATGGGCAGCTGATGACCAATACGGCGATACCGAAGGTCAATGCGATGCCAAACGCCGCTCCCGCCAATAGCCAGCAGACCGTCGCCAACAACGCAAGTCCAAGAACGACAGGAACAAACACACCACAGACACGATCTGCAATTTTCGCAATCGGCGCTTTTGAGGCGGAGGCCTCTTCTACCATCCGCACGATTTGCGACAGTGTCGTGTCTTCACCGACGGCATCCGCGCGAATCTGCAAATAACCGCCGCCATTGACCGTCGCTCCCGTCACCGTGTCGCCAACGTTTTTTTCCACAGGCATGCTCTCGCCTGTAATGGCAGATTGATCGACGGAGGATTTTCCTTCCAACACTGTGCCATCCACAGGGATACGGCTGCCAGGCTTCACAACGACCGTGTCGCCTTTCACGACCTGTTCCAGTGGTATTTCCGATTCGATGCCGTCGCGTAGCACGACAGCCGTCGCTGGAGCCAATTCCATCAGTTTGGAAATCGCCTCGCCCGTACGTCCTTTTGCCCTTGTTTCCAACATCTTGCCGAATGTAATCAGCACGAGAATCATGCCCGCCGATTCGAAATGCACATCCATCCGCAACATGCCGACGGCATGCCAATCTCCCGCCGCCATCAAAGTGCCAAGCTTGAAAATCGCCGCAACACTATAGACGAGTGCCGCTCCCGAACCGAGTGCGATCAGCGTGTCCATATTCGGTGAACGCAACAGCAAATGGCGGAATCCGTTGCTGAAAAATTTTCTGTTCAAAAACAGAATCGGCAACAACAATAAAAACTGCAAGAACAAGAATTGCAACGTGTTCCGCTCACCAAGCAAGCAGTCTGGCAGCGGCCAGTGGGCCATCCCCTGCATGGACAGATACATTAATGGAATAAGAAACGCCAGCGAACGGAAAAAGCGCTGTTTCATCTGCGTGAATTCCGACGGACCATTGTCCGCTGCTTTTTTCACGCTTTTCGCTGTTTCACCGCCGCCAACAGACACGACGGCCTCATATCCAGCCGCCGCAACCGCTTGGCAGACAATATCTTCGGATGTCGCGCTTTCATCCAATTCCAAATCCATGCAGTTTTTCAGCAGATTGACGTTGACGCGCGAAACGCCCGCCACGCCTTCCGCCGCCTTCTGCACATGGGCTTGACAGGATGAACAGGACATGCCTTTTATGTCAAAATGAATTTTTTTCATAATTTTTACTATTTAATTACCCAACGGCGAGACGCACGCGGGACCTCCTTCAATATTTCCTCCAGTCGAACACAAAGCCCAACTGGTCGAAATTACGTGCAAAAATGCGATCATAGATTTCAGGAGCCTCCGTGGGATCAGCGATGCGGGAAAGCAACGGCTTCACCTGCAAACGCCCCGCCGACAAAAAACGCAACAGCAACGCCATATCCTCTTTCATCGTCCAGACGCCTGGCCGACGTTCCACCAATGGCCGCGCCATGTTGTGGGCTCCGATGACCGTGATGCCTTTTCGATGCACAAGATTATAAAAATCAACATGTTCCGTTGGCGTTCGATTGCAACCCGTCAATGAAATCCGCCCAAACGGCGCCGTCAATTCCAAGCCTTGCACGACGGCCTGCGGATTGCCCGTCACTTCCACGACTGAATCACAACCGCGCCCTTCGGTCAACTGCTTGATCTTTTCCTGCAACTGCGGTTCGTCAGGCGAGAAGACAGCGTCCGCACCAAGATCCTTCGCGATGCTCCGACGATTTTCATTGAAATCCAGACCGATCACGGGAAAACATCCTGACAGATGGGCAGTCTGCACAGCGAACTGCCCCAAAAGTCCTAACCCCATGACCATCAACGACTCACCGAATTCTGGACGGCATCGCCGCACCCCTTGGAACCCCATGCAACCGATGACACAAAAGACCGCTTCTTCCGACGGCAGATTGTCGTCTTCAATCTTCACAAGATTCTGTTGCGGCATGTTCTGATAATTACGATGGCTGCTGTGATAGCAAAGGCAACGGTCGCCTTCCTTCAGCCCTTTCACGGCGGAACCAGTCTTCAATACATGTGCTACAGCACTGTATCCCAACGTTTTGGGGAATTTCATCCCGCCAAGATCCGTTCCATTGAGACAGGCGAATTCCGTTCCAGGCGAAACCAATGTGCAGACCGTTTTCAACAGCACATGGTCTGGAGCGAGCGTTTCGTTCCAATCGATTTCACGAAATTCCACCTTGCCACGGTCAACAAAATCTATCGATTTGACTTTCATACCTATATATGAATTATGAATTATGAATTGTTTAAAGGATGTCGACGGTCCTTCAATGGAAATTCAACGACAGAACGTTGCAATGCAGACTGATACGCTCCTGTAATCATTTCCAAAGCTCCGACGGCGGAATCAATTCCTGCGACAAGCGGCTCCTTCCCGTTGATCGCTTGAATCAAATTCCACGCGGCACGGCGGTTGTTATCGACAAAATAGTGATGGAAATAAGGCCGTGGATCTATCCGCCACGCCTCGAAATCAATCGGTTCCGCATCGGGAATCGTTGTTTCGTCTGCAGTCGGAACAATCTGGAAATCAGCATGATCCTCCTCTGGAACAGGAAAATCGCGGCAAATCCGCAATTCGCGATTGCCCGTATAACGAATGGCCAGAATGCCCTTCGTCCCGCAAACCGTCAGTCCAAGGCGAACATCGCCTGAATCGACTACATGGCGGCTTTCGAAAATGCCGTTCACGCCATTCGCAAAACGATAGACTGAATAGATTTCATCGCCGCCACAAGGTCCTACAGGCTCGGTAGTTGCGATCACATCGGCGGCGGTCAGCGGCTTCCCTTTGTAACGGATATCGGAGAACACTTGTTCAGGCTGACCGAACATCCAATAAGCGGCGTCCATGACATGGGTGCCCAACACGATCATGTCCTCTCCGCCACCGCGCGTATCCTCCTTGCCACGCATGTGGCAGGTCAAAACTTTGCCGATTTCACCTGCATCAATCATCCGCTTCATCGTATGGAAAGTCGGTGCAAATCTCGCCAAATGAGCCATTTGGACAAGATAACCAGTCCGTTTGGAAAGTTTGATCAATTCATCCGCCTGAATCAATGTTTCAGCAAACGGCTTCTCGCACAGCACATGGCAGCGATGGTTCAAGGCGAAACGAATCTGTTCGACATGCTCGCCTGGAAGCCGTGAACACAACACCACGATGTCAGGCTTCTCCGTCTCCATCATCGTCTCAAAAGACGTGTAGAGACGCTTCGCACCTGTCAAACGGAATGTCTTTTCCGCCGCAGGATTGGAATCCGCCAGAGCGGCGATTTCCACGCCGGGCAGCCCCGTAAAGGAAAAATGCGTAAAATGGCCGCCACGCCTACCACCGCCTGTCTCGTAATTGATGCATATCTTCAACATATTCTATCCTTTTCAGTTACGCGAAGCGTTTTCAAAACCACAGCAGTCATTTTCGCATAGTTTAACGCATAAAGGAAAATTCACTACTAACCACTGACCACTAACCACTAACCACTAAAATATTACTCCATGAAATTCCATGGCTTCTGGATTTCATCCATCTGCTTGATGCCAATGTATCCGAGAATCGCGAGATTCAACAATGCCGCATGGTTTGCGCGACCGCAATCCCAGCCCGGAACCCGTTGGAAATCTTGCCATTTCCGATCTTCCGACCATTTCTTGTCCAAAACCGTCAGCCAGTCTTCAAAAGCCTCTTCACGACCGATCGTGTCACGCCATTCGCGGAACAGCCAATAGACATACGGCCCCACCCAAAATTCCAGCGGATACTGGTAGCGTTTTCCTTTGACATAGCAATCGTCCGTCACGTAATGATAGGCTTTTAGCGCCGCAGCTTTAGCCATTTCCGACTCTGTTTCGCGCTTCGCCAAACGGTCGGCAAGATACACGCCGAACAGCCCTTCGCCCGCATAGATATTGCCAAGGAATGTGTGGCAACCGCCTTCCACGATGTCTTCGCACTGCCAGTCAAACCAGCCGTTCGGCTTCATCTTCTTGTCCATCCACGCCACCGTCGCGTCGAAGATCGGCCACCAATTGGCGGGCACTTCCTGCCCAAAACGCAACAGGGTGTAGGCCGTATAGCCAAGCCCTGCCAACGCACGCGGCTGATAGACGTCGCACTGACGCCCTTCCTGATGATAAATGCTGATCCGCTTGTCCTCCGGCCGCGTCATGTTGATTCCGACGTGCCGCAACACGCCGCTGATACCGTCGGATTCGCGCAGCGAATACTGGACGATGAAATCGCCCGCCTTGCGGCAGACATCGTTCAAATTCTTCACAAAATCCGCCTTTTCAGGAACTTCGCGATAGTAAAGCGCCACGTAATTAAGAGCACGCATCCATTCGCCGATCTGGTTGTTATCGTAATTGCCGCGCGGATTGCTCATCGGGCCTTTTCCAATGCCGTTATCCATGAGTTCGTTCATCATCGTGATGACGCCGCCGCATTCGTCCTGCATCGTCAGCATCTGCTTCACAGCACTATCGATCAGCCCTTCCGTGAACCGTTGCCGTTCCGTTTCGCCGTTCCGACGGAACGCCTCCGCCGCGAGAACGAGGCCTGGCACGCCGGCCTCATACCCCTCTGTATGCTTGAACGTGTTGTAAGCGAACGACTTGACAAACAACGCGTAGGCTTCTTTCGTTGTATCAAATGGATCATAGCAGTGCGGCAGATAATTCATGGCGGAATGGAAGAAGCCGTCATGCAGCAAATCCTTCAGCCACAACGCCATGCCTGTACGCAACGACAGCATCGCATGCGTCATGCTTTCACCGTCATCCATCAGATAGAAATCATCGCTTCCTTTGCGAAGCTCCAAAACGGATTCGCCATCGGACAGCACATCGCAAAGCACGTGGTAGTAACCACTTTTCAATTTCGAAACATCCAGCCGATACTGTCCACGGAAGCACAATCCATTGCCGACGCTTTGGCCCAATTTCATGGACACCACCGTATCCTCTCCGTTAAAGACGTTGCGGATACGAAAACGCAACTCGCATCCCGCATTGATGATGCGCCCAAGGCTGTTCTCCAGCCGCAACGTGGCGGGCAGCCATTTCGTGCCCTTCGGCAACATCACAATCCGACTGTCCACATCGGCCCGTTCGCCGAGCCAGAGCGTCGCACCCGCCTTGCCAGCCGCCAACGGCAGAATCTTCTCCTCCTCTTCACCCAATTCAAAATCCTTTATTTGGAAATCCAGCTCCTCGCCATGCTTGTAGGCATCTTCGCAAATGAAGAAATGGACGCGCGTTACATCCTTGAAGGCCGCGTCGTTGAGCCGCACGCTCATCTGCTGCCATTCACCAACGGTTATCGGCGGTAGCGGCACATTGATTGCACCGCCGGAATCGCGCCGTAAGATGAAACGGACAATCTGTGCATGACCGACATCCGTCATGGCGCGCATTTTGAAGCGAATGACCTTCTTGCCTGAAAAATCAAGCTTTGGATCAAGCCACGTTTCGAAAGAAGGCCATCCAATCGGATACTGCCCTTCGTTGAAATGATCGATTTTGATCTTCCAGTCAAGCATCTTCTCACCAGTGGCTTCGTCGGTCACGACCGCTATATGGCCCTCTGGCCCACCGGAATCACGCCATTTCATATCAAGTAGCGTATTCAACGACACTTGCGAATCCGCCTTCATCACATACGTGACTTCACGCCATGGATACAATTCCTTTTCAGAGGCGCCTTCCGCCACATGCAATGCGCACAAGCCAAGCATCCCCATGCAAATCCATCTAACCGTTGACATGATTCAAACTCCTATATTTTGGCAACATTGGTCATAAACTGACATAATATCATGTCTCCAGACCGAAGTGCAACCCATCCACGAAAAAAGACATGCCCTGAAGGCTGTTTAAAAGTTTTTCACAGCAGCCGCAGATGTTGGCCGGACAGTCCGTAGGCTTCATTGACATGATCGTCCAACAACACGCGAATATGCTCCTCCATGTTTGGAGCCATGCCACCTGCACGCATTTCATCCAACGTCATCCATTCTACAGCGCCCTCCGACGACGAATGGATTTCACCGCTGTAACTCTTTGTCCTGAAAAGAAAAACGATGTATTTCGAATCTGCTTTGCATTCCGCCGCCGAATCTGCAGGCGGCTCACCCACAATCTCCCATTCCACGATTCCGCAAAGGCGCAAATCAGAAACACTGAGCCCTGTCTCTTCCTTCACTTCCCGTATCACAGACGCCGTGACGGATTCGCCGTTTTCCACATGTCCGCCGGGGAACGCCAGCCCATGCCACGAATTGCTCGCCTTCGGACGGCGATGCTGCACAAGAACACGCCCATGACCATCTTCAATCATGCACATGTTGCAAAGAACGACTGGATAAAGAGTTGCAGCCATATAAATTCTTCCCTGACATCAACTCAAACTCAAATCCAACAGTCCGCCCAATCCTGTCGCGGCTGACGTGATTTGGAACTTACCTTCGTAACGATTATAACTTTGTTTATGGACATGGCCCGCCACAATGCCCAGCAAGTTCGAAGCCGCAAATACTTCCTTACAAAACGCTTTTGTCACTTCCGTATGGCCTGATTCTGACCAACGTGGACGACGTTCAATCTCCCAGTTTCTGTCATGCGCCGCATTCCAGTCCGGATGGCCAACGCCCCATGCAAGTCCTCGCCCAGGTACCCATAGCGGAATATGGCAACATAGCAATGTCGGCAATCCGCTCTTCACCTGCTCACGCCAAAAATCCAACTGTTCAGGAAGAATTTCATTCACAGACGTATCCATCATGACTATATTGAGACCGTTGAGCATTATATTGTAGAACAATGGGTTATGATCTTGATACAAAGGAGCGAGAGTCTTGCCACACCACTTTTTCCGCAATTCGATTTCTGTTCCTTCTTCCCCTTCATAATGCCAATCGTGGTTGCCAGCGATATAAGCAAATGGCGTCGCCAACGGCTTGATGGCCTCCAAAAGCGTCTCAACACCTTTGGCTGTCGGAAAACTGACCATATCGCCCAGCATGAGAATCATATCATATTTCTGCTTCTGAGCTGCCGACGTGATTTTCTCCAGATTCTGTATGGATTGACTGAAAAACTGCGCCATCCGCTTGCTGTAATCTTTATAAGGTTCTCCGCGCTCATCGTCGATAGTCAGATGTGAATCCGCCAAAACAAGAAGTCTGGTAGATTTTTTCAAACCAAGCCCTTGAAGGCGAAGTTTGTTGCCATCCAATGCAAACGCCGACTGTTCAGCTAGTTGCGATGTCTCTTCCGCCGCGAAAAGCCCTGCTTGCGGCAACATGGCCATCACAGCCGCCATGCCCGTTCCCATTTTTAGAAAATCACGTCTGTTCATATCATTCCGCCTTTTGCCGCATTGCCTATTCATGAAAAAACCGGCAGATCCCTATGGCTCCGCCGGTTTTTCATGTCAACAATTCATTTGTCGAAGATAATCACTTCAACGTCGCCAGATAGGCTTCAAGCTCTTCTTTGCTGAATTTCTTCAACGCGCGGAAGTCCTTCTTCTTGGCTTTCTTCAGCTCATCGAACGTGGCGATGATCTTTTCGATTTCATCCAGACCAGCCTGCAATTTGGCGGGATCGATCGCGCCGTCATACTTTTTGCTGATCTTGTCCGTGATGATCTGGGCAAAGCCTCTTCTGACGCGTTTCGGGGCTTCTTCGCCTTCGGGTCTTTCTTTTTTCGGTCTTGGCATGTTTGTCTTCTCCAATTGTTTAAGGGTTTTCCTTTGAAAAAGGGCGGTCACATTTTCAATATAATAACTCAAAAAATAAATGTTTCCAGTTTTTTTGATAAATATTCGTAATATTATCGGGCTTTACTACAAATTTGTCCTATATCTTGCTTTTTCGCAAGGTGTTTCCACATGATTTTTTTTCTTCTGCGCGAAGCGCATTTCAAACCGCCGAGCCGCCGGAGCTCCTCTTGACTATTTTTCATTCTGAAGTTAAAAATGTATACAATATCATCAGCATCAAGAGCGACGACGGCGAGGCTTTTTGTTTGTTTTGTGTATTTTGTGGACTAAATCTTCGTGAGTTTTCGTGCCTTTCATGGTTAATAACACATCGTCATCTCATTAACTTATATTTTTTCAAATACAGGCATGTATTCCAGCGGCGCATCGACCGTCACGATTTGCCCACCGTCAAACTCTTCACCCGTCGATGTCAGCTTCCATTTTCCCACAGGGAGATACACATCACGTTTGAATTCATCAAGATGCAGAATCGGCGCCACCAAATAGCGGCTTCCGAACATATACTGGTCCTGTAGTTTCCAGCAGGTTTCATCCTCTGGAAATTCGTAGAACATGGCGCGAATCAGCGGCGAACCATTGTCATGCGCCTCCTGATAGAGCTCTTTGATGTAGTCATGCATGCCCAAGCGGATGTCCAAATACGATTTCATGATGCGGAAGCATTCGTCACCGTAGCTCCACAGTTCATTGGGCTGCCCTGTGCTGAGATAACCGCCGCCGAATTCTCGATCGTCTAGCCGCGGGATGTTGTGCGGGCCGCGGTCACCATGCATGCGTAGCACCGCCGAAAAGACAGCGAACTGATACCAACGAATAAGCAACTGGCGGAATTTCGGATCGTTGACGTCATCCGTCATGAAACCGCCGATATCCGTCGTCCACCACGGGATTCCGGCTAGACCCATGTTAAGGCCGCATTGCAGCTGGTCAGCGAACGATTCGAACGTGCTCGGTACATCGCCCGACCACACGACGTTTCCATACTTCTGCGACCCCGCCCATGCACTACGTATCAAATTGACAATCGGACCGTTGCGTAGTTCGTCCATTGGCTCCCAAAACGCACGGCTGTACATTTGCGGGAAGATGTTGCTGACGGCCAAAGCGGGGCCTTCGCAATAGCGGTAATGTTCGAAATCGTAGCTACCGAACTCTGGCTCCGCACAGTCAAGCCAGAAGGCATCGATACCGTACGACATGTAGTTTTTGTAGCAGAGATCCCACACAAACATGCGTGTTTCCGGATTGAAGGCATCGATGTCCGCACAGTCGCCTTGGAATTGGAACGTTTCGCCTGTGCCGCGCTCTGTCCGCACCAGCAAGTCTCTGTCAACCATTGTGTTAAAGTATTTGCTTTTGCAATCGACGGACGGCCAGACGGACACCATCACCTTGATGCCCAAGCTGTGCAATTCATCGACCATCGCCCTTGGATCCGGCCAATATTTTTCATCAAATTGCCATTCACCCTGCCGCGTCCAATGGAAGAAATCAATGACGATCTGGTCGATATGAATACCGAGATCATGATATTTTCTTGCTACTGCAAGTACTTCATCCTGTGTCCGATAGCGCAATTTGCACTGCCATAGGCCCATGCGATCTTCAGGAAACACGGCAGGCCGCCCTGTTGCATTTGTATAGTTTTCAACAATCTGCTTCGGCGTGTCGGCGACCGTCAGCCAATAGTCCATGTCCTTCGTCGATTCCGCAATCCATTCCGTGTAGTTGTTTCCGAACGTCACGCGGCCAACCGCCGGATTGTTCCACAGGAAACCGTAGCCCAACGATGAGACGGCGAACGGCACGGATATCTGCGAATTACGCTGTGCAAGTTCCAAGACGCAGCCTTTCATGTCCATGTTGGGCTGCTGATACTGCCCCATGCCGAAAATCTTCTCGCCGTCATGGCTTTCAAATTTCAGATTGAGGCTGTACATATCACCGCCGATGACCGCCTTCCATGTGCGGCTAGGCAGCTTCAAACAACGGCTTTCCTGCGAATATGTCCCGCTGTACATGCGATGGTATTCCCGCAACATCAATTCTCCATCTTTATAAAACGACATGACGCCTGCGTGATTCACGGTCGCCTTCAGCCGTCCATTGGTGATACTTGCAAACGGAGGCCAGTTGTTTTCGACGCAAATCTCTGATTTACAAGGCTCGACGGCTTCCGTCAACGCCCACTCCTTATTCGAAAAATCGCCCCGCCGCGTCGTTCTGACACGCAAGGAATCTTTTCCCCACGCCTCAATGCGCCCCAATTCCCCTTGATGCATGAATATCAATACATTGTCACTTTCAATGAATCTCATCTCATATTCCTTTTTAGCTAAAAGCTTAAAGCAAATACACACTGTTCCCTATGCTACTATAGTTTTTGTTTTTTCG
>JAEEGH010012912.1_pt1 | contig 18644 bp, 5 predicted proteins | sample 9134181 | NCBI WGS metagenome assembly JAEEGH01 (sample SAMN16246544, study PRJNA631951) | gut metagenome | biome: gut microbiome; feature: rumen; material: DP-attached | host: Bos | place: Iran: Karaj | collected 2018-10 | reverse complement strand
GTGGCCGTACATCGTCCTCATGACCCTTGGCATCGCCGTGTTCTGCTATATCTACTACGGCCTGACGAATTATGGGTCAGTCATCGAGGCAGGCACCAATGCCACCGAGGATATTATTCATAGACAACAATAAATATAAAAATATAAGGTATATGGAAAGAACAATGACCATTAAGAAATTCTTCGCGCCCTCCACTACGAGGCTGGGGCGGCAACAATGGTTTAGGAACGTATGGCAGCGCCTGACCGTGGTGCTGATGTTAGTAATGCTCACGACCGCGACGGGATCAGAGGCGTGGTCGATGCAGATTTTCGTGCATCGGATGCTGACAGACAAAACAATCACATTGGAGGTGGAGCCGACTGATAGCCATGAGGCGATAAAAGAGAAAATACGGGAAAAGGAGGAAATTGATCCAGCGAATCAGTGGCTAGTCTATGGCGACACGAAGTTATATGACGGAAAAACACTTTCGGACTATAACATTCAGGCGGAGAGCACTATCAAACTCTACGAGACGAGCGTGACGAACGGTTTCTGCGGCATTGAGACGATGAACGGTGGAGCAAACGTGTCGTGGACGTATGACGAATCTTTGCACACCCTCACCATCGCTGGCTCCGGCCCGATGATGTACTACAATTCAGTGCAGAATGGTGACCAAAGCTACAGCAATGGTGCACCATGGAGGGCCTTTGCCAACGAGGTAGAGCATGTCGTCATCAGCGACGGCATTACTTACGTGGGCAGCAACACCTTTGCCCACTGCCCCAACATCAGCAGCGTCACCCTGCCTACCGACCAGCAGCTCTATGAAATTGGCCCGGGAGCCTTTGGCAACTGCACCAGCCTGACAAGCATCGACATTCCTATGAGTGTCAACAAAATCAATGATGGAGCCTTTGCCGGCTGTAGCAACCTTGCATCGGTTACGCTTGGCTACGGCGATGGCGCTAAATTCACCATTGGCACAGATGTCTTCCCCGCTACCACCACCATCATCGTGCCCCTTGCTGCCCTGCAGAGCTATTATAATGCTACGAGCTGGGCGAGCTACAAAGCACAGATAGTCGCTGGCTTATGCGGCAAGACGGAAAGTGACCATGTGACGTGGACGTTGACAAGACTGGCTACAGGCTATGAGGTAGCTACGGCATGGGAAGATGTAGAACCGTATAATCCGACGGCGACTACGACGGTGCCAGCCTATAAGCTGACCATCAGCGGCACGGGCGCTATGGCTGACTACGACGGCGAGGGCGTGACGACGCCATGGGCCGCTGCGGACTTCCATTTCCCAGCGGGTGAATGGGATGATAGCTATTCAGACAAGTCGGTAATTACCGAGCTGGAGATTGGCGCAGGTATTACGGCCTTAGGAGCTAATGCCTTTACGGGCCTTACAAATCTGAAGTCGCTGACCATTGCTAACGGTACGGCACTGACGACGATAGCTCCTGCAGACTTCGCAGGCTATCATACCACAGTGACGCTGCCAACGACGGTGACAACCATCGACCTGAAGAACGACCCCGCGGCGCTGGACGGTGCACTCAGGAACGCAGCATGGCACAACTATCATGATAAGTTTACGACTGTGGGCGGCTATTGCGGCACGACGGCCAACGACGCCGACGGCGAGAACCTGTCGTGGACGTTAGCGTGGAAGGGCGAGGCTGCTGATGACAACGGCAACTATCCGCTCACCCTGACGATTACGGGCACGGGCGCTATGGCGGACTACACTATTGACAATGCTGCACCTTGGGGCACTTATCCCGATGTGCTGTCGTTGCCTGAGGGTCTGACTTACATCGGCACATGTGCCTTTTACTATTGCAACTTTGAGACGGTGACCATCCCCGCCTCTGTGACTTACATCAATAGTCGGGCCTTCGAGCGAGCCACCAAGGCAGTGACCTTCGCCGAAAATTCGCAACTGACGACCCTCTACGGCTATACTTTCCAGGGCTGTGACCTGACCAGTGTCACCATCCCCGCCAGCGTGACAACAATCGCCTCTGCCTTCAAGGATTGCAGCAAACTGGAGCAAGTTACTTTCGCTGAGGGCAGTGACCCATTGGTAATGGGGGAGACCTTCGCTTTATGCACGTCGCTGGAAGCTATCGACATCCCTGCCCGTGCCACCAGCATCGATTACCGTACTTTCAACAGATGCTCAAACCTCAAGACCGTCACCATGCTCGGCAACACCCCGCCCAATCTCGAAACCGGCACCTTCGACACCTGTACGTCGCTGGAGACCATTCTCGTGCCCGCTAAGGCTTTGCTGAGCTACCTGGGGGCTGACGGCTGGAGCGCTTATGCTGACAAGGTCATGTCTACTGGCTACTGCGGTAAGAAGATTTATAACTCGGAGCCGCCCTACGACCACCTTGTCGCCGACTACACGACGAACCTGATCTGGACGCTGAGTGCCATCGCCAACACGACGGTGAAGGTGAACAACGAGGACGTGCCGGCACTGAAGCTGACCGTCAGCGCAAACACCGCCAACCCTGTGAACGCCGACGCCGAGGGAGCCTTCGACATGGCTGACTGTTCCACAGGCGGTAGCGACATTCCTGCCGTCTATCCGTGGGGTACCAGCTTTGATGATTATGTTTTTGCCATCCGTGACGTCGTGATTGAGGACGGTGTGACGAGCATTGGTATAAACGCGTTTTTATCAACTTCAGCATCCAATGTCACCAATGCCACCATTGGCAAGGATGTGAAGACCATTGGCAGCGATGCCTTCCGCGGTACAAATCTGGCCAACGTCACCTTTGCCGCAAACTCTACGCTGGAGAAAATAGGATATCAGGCCTTCCAACTCACCGACCTGACCGACATCACCATCCCTGCCAGCGTGAAGACCATTGGCGGCAAGGCCTTCAAGGACTGCGAACAGCTGGAAACGGTGACCTTTGAGGACTCATCCGAGAAGCCCTCACAATTGACGAGTATCGTCGACTATGCCTTTGAGAACACAAAGATAACGACCATCACCCTGCCCAAGAGCGTGACGGATATCGAAGGTGCCTTCAGGGGCTGCACGACGCTCCAAACCGTCAACTTTGCTGCGGACGCCACGATAGAGGCCATCGGCTACTGTGCCTTCTACGGCTGTACGGCGCTGCAGTCAATCACCATCCCCGCCTCGGTGACGATGATTGAGGGCTATGTTTTCCAGGGCTGCACCAGTCTGTCGGCGGTGAACTTCGCCGAGGGTTCGGCACTGGAGGAAGTCCATGCCTCAGCCTTTGATGGCTGCACGACGCTTACGCAGAACGACTATGTACTCACTCTGCCCACGACGGTTACCGACGTCTTCGCCACCGGTCCTGAACATTTGGTCAGCTGCCTTGCCGCTAAACTGTGGAGCAACGCGACGGAGAAACTAAGCTGTAGCGGCAAATGCGGTGTGGAAGACTTGGACTACGAGACTGAAACCGTCAAAAACAGCCCCGATAACGTACAGTTCACCATGCGTAGCAATGGCACGCTGAGCGACAACAGCCCTGCGCTGAGGATGAATATATATAAGAACACAAAGGACCCTGTAGGTTCGGACTTCAGCATTGCTGACTGCAGCGATGCAGAATCTACGCGCTGGGCTGACGTCAGAACGAACCTCACCGCCGTCGTGATTGAGGATGGTGTCGAGGGTATCGGCAACAATGCATTTAATGGTTGCTCGGCACTGACGACCTTCCGCGTAATGCCCACCACGGCACCTGCACTTGGCACGAATGTCTTCGACGGCTGCACAGCATTGACAATCATAGCCCCGGCGAGCTATAAGACGGCTGACGGTTGGCAGTCCGAGGGCATCGTCGAGAAGCTGCGTGCCGACCGTGAGGACCTGTTTGCCGGCGGTACGGAATGGATGACGTGGTGTAACGACTTAGACTGGTCGGCACCGGCTGGTTGCAACGTGTACGTCGTGAGTGGCGTAGGCGAAAACACGGTAACGCTGACTGCCCTCACAGAGACTGCCAACGCCGACCGCACTGAAGGGGAAGAGAATGCCGAAGGAATACGCATACCTGCCTATACGCCAGTCATCCTGCAAAAGACCGTTGCCAATGCCACGGGACTCCAAGCCCGGTTTGCAAAGGTGGGTACCGTACCCACCAGTGGCTATAACGCCACGACGGGATTGGTGACAAAGACCGAGACGGGCTTCTCGATGCTCGGCGCCGCCACGGACGACCCTGTTTCCAACAGCATCACTGCCGGATATTCCTACGCCCTCTTCGAGGGCGAGTTCCTGAAGATTGACGACAGTTCGCTGAGCATCCCCGCCCACCGCTGCATCCTAACGCTACCTGAACCCCTCAGTGCGTCGCGACTGCACATTAATATTAATGGAGAGGCCACTTCGTTGAGCGAAGCGAAAGAAGATTCTTCACTCTTCACTCTTCACTCTTCACTTTCAGGCTGGTATACACTCGATGGTCGGAAACTGGATAAGCAGCCGACTGTAAAGGGACTGTATATATATAAAGGTAAAAAGGTTGTTATTAAGTAAATGAAGGAGGAACAGAATATGAAACATACAATGAGAATCTTAACCCTCCTGATGCTGGCCATTGTGGTCGGCACAGGACAGACGTGGGGTAGGGGTGGCCTGGGTTACATCGTTTTTGATGACAGCGAGGTGACCAATAAGGGTGAAGTCACGTTCTACACGGATGCAAACTGCGAACATGCTATCGATTTTAGCGGAGGCAGAAACGGCAATCTCACCAGCAGTGACCTTACCGCTGTAAAGGACGGAGAGAACAACATCATCGGCTATATGGTTTATATCAAGGCTGTGCCTAACTATGACTACACGCTTGGTAAGGCCGACGACAATGGCGCTGTGACCTTCATCACTGCCGAGAAGACCACCAACGTCTTCCAGGCTCCGCGCCGCACGTCACCCGATCCGACTCTCAATCTCGGTCCTGACATCACCGTGACGGCTACAAGCGAGCGCTTCGTCTATAGCTTCGTGATGCCCGCCAGCGGCGCCAACGTCACCGTCCATGTGAATTTCCCTGAAAGGGCTAAACAATCGGTAAAATACATTGATGTGGACGGTGAACTCAAAGACAGCCCAGAGGCATACTTCATCGACGGTAGCGAGACGGCGCTAGGCGTGCCTGGTGTAGAGACATCATGGTATGTAGTGCCTGCGGGCAGTGTCAGCTACGCCTGCAGCCTCCCCTGCACGGGCAATGTGAATCTTATCCTTGCCGATGGGGCTACGATGACCATCGGTAGCACAACTACCTTCGTTACCGGCAGTGGCCTTAGTAATGACGAAGGAAACATTAATATCTATGGACAAAGCCAGAAAACAGGTAAACTCACCGTCTATGCTGAAACCTACGGCGTCTATGCCAGCAGTGGTAACATCATCATCAACGGGTGCGAGGTGACAGCGGAAGGTTACAATGGTATCTGTGCCGCTGATGGCAAACTGACCATCAATGGCGGTGAGGTGAATGCCACGGGTGAGTATACGGGCTTGTACGCCATAGACGATATTACCCTGACTGACGCCGTTGTTACTGCGCAAGGTAATTACGATGGCATCAGTTCAGAACTATCTGACATCATCATCAATGGTGGCAATGTGACCGCCACGAGCACTGATGAAGCCGATGGACATGCTTTATTTGTCCCAAGTGGGGGTGGCAAAATCGTGATTACAGCCACCGACACTGAAATAGAAAACAATAATCATATCACAGTCTCTGGCTATGAGGGTATTGTTTCAAACTCTGGCAGTATTTCCATCAGCGGATTCACTGTTGAGGCTACTGGTATAACCTATGCTATCTATGCAAATGGAGTCACCCTGAAGGATGCTAACATTACTGCGAATGGTGCTCGTGGTATCTTTGCCAGAGCAGATGGTTTGACCGTCAATGGTGGTACCATCGTAGCTACAGGTACGGGTGACTATTCCGCCATTAATGTCCTAATAGGCGACATCACCCTCACGGATGCCGATATTACCGCCACGTCAGAGAACGCATACGCCATCAAAGTCGTGGAAGGTGTGATCAATGGTGGTGAGCCCGGGGAAGTTGTGCTCCAGAGTGGTGCGCTGACCATCATCGGCGGTAAGGTGACCGCCACCGCCACAGGTACAGGTGAAGACGTCGGCGGCCTTTATGCCGACGGCGACATCATCCTTGGCTGGAACAAGACCACGGACTTCATTAAGGCCACAAGTTACGACGTCGGCGACTCGCACACCGTCAGCGTGAAGTACGGTCAGGCCTTTAAATCCGAGGACGGCACCGTAGGTTGCGTCAACACCCTGACAAACGACGAGGTAACGGCCATCGCTGGTCTGAAGCTCATACCCACCGGGGCCCACCGACTCTACACGGCAGGGACCACCAACGAGTGGATGACATGGTGCTGCTCAGATGAGCTGCTCATCCCAGTACAGTTGACGGCATACACCATCGAAGGTGTCATCAATGGCACAGTGACACTGTCGGATGCGCTGACAACGGTTCCCGCCTATACCCCTGTACTCATCAAGCGTGCTGGCAAATCGCTCGCCGAGGACATCTATGCTGCAGCCAAAGAGGAAGGCACTGCCCCCGACACGGGCTATGACACCGCAACAGGTCTTGCATGGACGACGGCCCAGGGCCTGACCTTCTGGGGAAATGCCACGGACGCTACCATCACTGAGGGTGGATTCACTGAACAGCCCTTCTATAGTCTTTACAACGGCAAGTTCTACCGCTACGAGGGAACCCAGGCTATTGCGGCTCACCGCTGCATCCTGACGGTGAGCCCTGTCTATACTGCGCCGGTGCTGACAATCGGCACTGAGACGACAAGCCTCTCCCCCGTCCCCTCTCCAAGTAGAGAGGGGAGTAGCCAACGCTGGTACACCCTGGATGGACGGAAGCTCAATGGCAAGCCGACGAAGAAGGGTATCTATGTTAATGGAGGACGTAAGGTTGTGATTAAATAAAAGACAACCCAAACAACAAAGACAACTATTTATCCCTGCATTATAGCCGTCCCTTATCAAGGGACTCTAAATGTCCAAGTTGTCGTTAGACAAAGAAAAGAAAAGAAAAAAAGAAACGAGATATGACAAAGACAATGAGAATCTTAACCTTCCTGCTGCTGATGGTGGTCGGCGCAGGACAGATGTGGGCCCAGGATGAGCCAGAGCCAGAGCCTGTACAGTTTGGTACCGTCATGTACAACGGCACGGCGACCAACGACGGCGGCACGCTGAAGTTCTACAAGAGCAGGAAAGTGGAGCTGGATGAAAACTTGATTACTGTGACCAACGGCGAGAGTGACCCACTGACCAGTGCAGACTGGGGAGCAATTTACGACGAAAACGATCAAATAGTTGCATATAAGCTCTTCATCATGGCCACGCCAGCCGTAGGACACCGTCTGCCCGCACCCGCTGCCGACGGCACGGTCAGCTTTATCCGCGCCGAGGTGGTCACGCAGGCTCAGCAGGCACCCAGCCACCGCGCCGTCCCGACGCTGCAGGTCGGTCAGACACTCCCCGTCAAGTTCCACAGCTACTACTCCGGATTTGGCGGCGACCCCGCCACGGACTATTACGGCCTCTACTATGTCGTGATGCCTGCCGACGTGAACCTCAGTGTCAGCATCACTGCCACGTTCCCCGAGGCGGAGAAGAATACCGAGGCTATCAATTACGTCGATGCCGACGGCACGACGCAGACCAAGGCCGCAGGTGAGGTCTATGTCCTCGACGGTACGGAGGCACGTCTTGGCTACGGCAGCTACAACAACCGAACTGAGCATGAGACGTGGTACGTGCTACCTGAGAATGCCACCTACAACTACACCAACGGCCTGGAGCTGTACGGCAAGGTGCACCTCATCTTAGCCGACGGCGCCACGATGACCATCGGTACTGATAGTAAGCCCGTCGTAGGAAATGCAGCTATCTATGTTCTGGGTGACCTTGATATTTATGGCCAGAGCGGTCAGAGCGGCACGCTTAACGCCACCACTTCAACATATGTCGCCATCTTCCCGACCGGCGACCTCGCCATCAACGGCGGCGTTATCAACGCTAAAAGTGACGGATATCGTGGCATTTATTCCGAACATTTTCTTACCATCAACGGTGGCACCGTTACCAGTACCGGTACCGACGATGATGGCATCTATGCAAGCTATCTCATCACCATTAACGGCGGAACTGTCACTGCTACCGGTGCTTATGCCGGTCTTGATTGCGGCACTGGTCGTCTTAGCGAAAACGAACTTATTTCTGGTAGTGACAACACTGGCTGCGAAATCATCATCAACGGTGGTATTGTTACCGCCACCGGCACCCGATTTGGCATACGTCCTGCAGGCGACCTTATCATCAATGGCGGCCAGGTAACCGGCATCGGCGGTACTGGCGAAACAGATGGTGGTCTCTATTCCTGTAACGGCAACATCATTCTCGGCTGGACCAACCCCACCGACTTCATCAAGGCCAGCAGCTACCTTGCCCATAACGACCAAACCAGCGGTATGGTCGTGAAGACCGTCGAGGGTCAGCGCTTCGTGGCGTATAACATGGCCGACGAGAGCGACGTTAGCGCCAGCGCTATCGCCAGCGGCACTGTAGCTGACGTGACACCCCTTGCAGGCAAGACGTTGAGGCCTCTGGAGGGTAACTATGTGAGCATCAACACTGCCGACTTCGACTTCACTGGCACTACCAGCACCACCAGCCCATTCACCATTACTACGGGCGAGGGCGAGAACGAAACGACTACACATTATTATATATATAAGAGCAACGATCCCGCGACGCTCAGTTATACGGGCAACGACTTTGTGCAAGTGACAGGTCTGCCCGAAGGCACGACGCTTGCAGCCGTTGAGAACCAGCCCATGAAGCGTACCTTTACCATGCCTGCCACAGACGTGGAGCTGACGGCTACGGCCGTGACTGGTCTGACTGCAACCTCCGTTGCCTACGACGGCACGGCACGTACACCTGAAATCAAGCAGGGCGACGACGTCTTTGACGCAGCCAACTACGCCATCACCTACCAGTTAGACGATGAGGCCGTGAACGCTGCCGAGGTGAAGAATGTCAATACATATACCTGCACGCTGACTGGCCTCGGCCAGTATGTCGGCACCGCCACCGTCCCGTTCGACATCACGCTGCGCAGCACAAACATCGCCGTGGAGATAGTTAATTCTGAAACCACCGTTGATGGTCATCCCGTCCTCATTGCTGGCGACGATGCCCATGTCAAGGTCACGCTGGTTCCTGTCAAGGGAGAGAACGAGACGACGGAGCTGCCCGCGATTAATGGTATCGCAACGTTAAGCGTGAGTGATGGCATTAATGAACCTAAGCCCTACACCGTCGCCATTGTCAACGGTGTCGGACACTATTATGTTCCTAATTTTGCATGGGATGTCTACGCCATCACTGCAGAGTTTGCCGGCGACGCCAACCACGCCGCAAGCACGACAGAGAATGCCACCACACTGGAAGTCTGCATGATCTTGACTGAGACAACCAGTAGCCTCGACAAGACAGAAATCAATGTTGGCGAGGCAGTAAAAGTCACCGTCGAGATAAATGAGGTCGGTTTGCAAAGACCCGTTATCGACAACGAGACACACACAAAAAAAACAATTATGTTTGAAACCAAGCAGCCCTTAAGCATCGACGCTATCGTTACTCTTAAGTGCAAAACTCCGTGGGATAATGGTGAAGGTCTTTCTGCTGATGTTAATAATTATAGATTAGCGATTGTCAATGGCAGCGGCATTCAGACGTTTAGTCACCTTCCCGCAGGCCCGCGAACTGTCAATGCGGTCTATGCCGGGGATGACAGATACTGTCAGAGCATATCCACAGTAGAGAATCTGCAAGTGAATAAGACGGAGACCACTATCGATGTGGAGGTGACGTCGCCAGTGATTGCGAAATGATGGAAGATGTAAGATGTAAGAAGTAAGATGTAAGATATGATGAAAACAAGAATATATACACTTTTAGCAGCCCTGCTGCTGACGGTTGCCAGTGTTCAGGCACAGACTGCCACCACTATCAGTGTGGATGCCTATTCCCCCATTTATGCAGGCAACGATGCCAATGTTTGGGTTACGCTGGATGCTGATATTAATGCCATCGCCACGCTGACCGTGACAGATGGCGCGAGCTACAACAAATCCTTCTATGTCGCCCTTGAAGGTGGCTCTGGCAGTGGCTCTGGCAGCTACTATGTTCCCAATCTGCCAGCGGGTACGTACAGCATCACGGCCTCGTTTGCCGGTAACGAACAGTATGCCGCCAGCACTTCCGAGCCTAAGACTGTTCAGGTCAACATGGTGACTACTGCCTTAGCGCTCAGCCTCGTAGATGAATCAATTTATGTCGGCGATTTCACGGCCTTCAAAGTCAAGTTAAAAGATCCCAATATCCTCGATGAAAACAATAATACAAGATCAATCAATGCAGTCGCCACTGTCAGACTGACTGACAAGGATACGTTCAACGACGCCACCGACAAGGTCTATATAGTGGGGCTTGTCAATGGCCAATATGGCTATATCGGGGAAGAAGATGGCAACCTATCTCCGAAAGACTATCAGAATGCGTTAACAGACTTTCCAGCAGGCACATACAAACTAAAGGCTTTCTATGCAGGGAATGACAGATACGACGAATGCGAGTCCAATGTGGTCACACTGACGGTCAGCAAGATTGCGACAACCCTCACCGTGGCGGACATCACAGCCATTACGACTGGTCAGGATGCCATGATTACGGTGACGGCAACACCGACGGACGAGAAGGCGGGGGCCATGAACACCGTGGCCACCGTGACCGTAGGCAATACTCACTACGACGTGCCCATCGTCAACGGCACGGGTACCTGCATCATCCCCAATCTGGCCGAAGGCACCCACGACGTAACGGCCTCGATAGCCGAGGACGATAAATATCTGGGCAGCACAGACACCAAGCAAGTGACCGTTAGCGAAGGCACCGACCCCGCCATAGAGCGCAACGCCGTGGCAACCGTGACGGTGACTCCCAAAGACTATACCGGTAACGTCACCGTGACCATCGACGGCGAAAATTACAACGTGGCCGTCATCAACGGTACCGGCAAGGTTGTACTGCCCCAGCTGGCTGCCGGCACCTACGCCATCAGCGCCTCGATAGCCGAGGACGGGAAATATGCCGCCAACAGCAACGAAGAAGCACAGATCGTGAGCGTTCCTGGCGTCACCTTCCCCTTCGCTACTGGTCAGACATGGGCCACATGGTGCGACGACTGGGCATGGAAGAAGCCTACAGGCGTGACGGCCTATACCATCAGCGCCGTGAGCGGCAATACCGTGACCATCGCTGAGGTTGAGGGTGACAACATCCCCTCGCATACGCCCCTGCTGCTGAAGAAGACGACCGATGCCGTGACACCGACCAAGGTCATCACGGGTACCGTACCCGACGAAGGATATAATGCCACTACAGGCCTCGCATCATCAGAGGGCTCGGGCCTGACCTTCTACGGTAATGCCAGCGACACAAAGATAACTGAGGGCTATAACTACGCATACGGATCAAGCTACGGCCTCTATAACGGTGAGTTCGTGCTTATCGATACGGATAACGGCATCGCCGCCAACCGCTGTCTGCTGAATGTAGGCGGTACGAATAGTGCACCGGTGCTGACAATCGGCACTGAGACGACAAGCCTCTCCCCCGTCCCCTCTCCAAGTAGAGAGGGGAGTAGCCAAGGCTGGTATACGCTGGATGGACGGAAGCTCAATGGCAAGCCGACGAAGAAGGGTATCTATATTAATGGAGGACGTAAGGTTGTGATTAAATAAAGGCACTGATTACACGGATAAAAACGAAATAAAGATATGACACGAACAATGAGAATCTTAACCTTTCTGATGCTGGCCATCGTGGTCGGCACAGGACATGCGTGGGCAGCAACTGACGGGCCAAGTAATATCAAGAAGGGTACGGTCAGTAACGGTTCCATCGAGTTCTACGCTGACGAGGCATGTACCATGTCATTCGACACTGACGTCGCCGTTGGTGCCACCGTCTATGTCAAGGCGACGGCCGCCCCAGGCTATACTGCCATAGGTGTGACCTTCACCGCCACGAAAGGCATCGGCTCCAACCTCATCCAGGCACCGCGCCGCATCGGCATTGCCAGCGATATTGCCGTCAGTGCTGTCACCGGCAAGCCCGACATCTATAGCTTTACGATGCCTGAGGATGGCAACTTCACTGTCACCATCAATGCGACGTTTGCCACACCTGCCCAGCAGCTGGTAAGCTATGTGGATGAGAACTACGAAACGCATGAGGTTGATGCCTACGTGCTCGACGAAACCATGAGCGTGTTGCCTGCCGGCTTCTACGTCGTACCCAATGACCTTACCGTCGACCACAATATTGAAAGTAATAGCGGCAAGGGCAGTAGTGTTACCATCATCATCGCTGATGGCAAGACGCTTACCGTCAATGGCTCTTTTGGTATGCCCTGCGACCTGAGCTTCTTCGGCCAAGGAAATGCCACGGGCAAGCTCACCATCAACACAACAACGGATATTGGCACAAGTCTCGGCGGACGTCTAACTGTGGCCCATGTGGATATTACCAGCGATGGTGGTTCCCTTGGTGGATTCAACGGCTGCATTTTTGCCGGCCACCAGACCAAAGGAAACACAGTGACCGTGCGCAGCAATGGTGATGCCATCGGTGGTGGCAGTAATGATGTTACCATCAAGTATTGTAATGTGGATCTCGTCAGCGAGACTGGATCATGTATCATTACAGGCTCTTCTGGCTCTTCTGGCTTGACCGTCACCGGCCTTGCCGACGGCAGCAACATGCTGAAGCTGTGCAGCAAGAGTATTGCCATCAGCGGCGGAAACAAAGTCACCATCAAGTATTGCGATGTGGATATCATTAACGAAAGAAATTCCACCATATCTTGTCCTTACGATGTGACTATTGAGGGTGTCGCAACGGGCAATAAGGTCAACACGGTCATCGTGCGTAGTGATGGTAGTGGCATTAATACAAGTAATCCGATCACTATCAGCTACTGCAATGTAGAAATGACAGGTACTACGCAAACAGACAACGTTTATGATGCCTGTGGCAGTTCAGGTATTACTACTTCTGGCGGCGTAGTCATCACCGGCCGTACCGATGCCAATAATACGTTGAAGATTCGCTGTGGCGGAAAAACTTCCCCTAATAGCTATGGCATCGCTGGTGGACAAAAAGCGGTCTCTATCAGTCGTTATAACGTTAATATTGTCAATGAGAATTTCTATGGCATCTATACCTCTGATGACGTAACCATCACTGGTGGACAGGTGGAAATTACTGGCGGCACGAAGGGCGCTGGTATCCATTCTGGAAATGGCAACATCACGCTGAGCAAAACGAGCGCCACCGACTATTTCAAGGTAAGCAGCTATTATGTTTCTGGCATCAAGGCCGTGAAGTTTGCTGATGGCCAACGTTTCGTGGCATATAACATGGCCGATGCTACTGACATCAGCGCCACTGCTATCGTTAGCGGTTCAGTCACCGATCTGACAACCATCAATGGCAAGACGCTGAAACCGTTGGACGGCAACTATGTGAGCGTCAACGCTGCCGACTTCACTTTCAGTGGCTCTACCAGCACCACCAGCCCATTTACCATTACGACGGGCGAGGGCGAGACCGCAACGACTACACATTATTATATATATAAGAAGGACAACACCGTGACGCTTACATACACGGGCAGCGGCATTGTGCAGGTGACAGGCCTGCCCGAGGGTTATGCAGCTGTGGAAAACCAACCCATGCAGCGCACCTTCACCATGCCTGCCACGGACGTGGAGCTGACGGCTACTGCCGTGACCGACCTGACAGCAACCTCCGTGACCTACGACGGCACGGCACGGACACCCGAAATCAAGCAGGGCGACGACGTATTTGACGCTGCGAATTACACCATCGCCTACAAGCTGGGCAATGATGACGTGACCGCTGACGATGTGAAGGATGCCAATACCTACACCTGCACGCTGACCGGCGTTGGTCAGTATGTCGGCACCACGACCGTTTCTTTAACCATCGACAAGGCAAATTATCATGAGCCTGAAGACATTCAGAATATCACCAAGTACGTACCGAGCGACAAGTCGGGCAGCTACACCATTGCACTCCCCTCACTGCCTGAGGGCGCGGCGTATTCCTTCACCAAAACCGACGAGGGCGGCATCATCGCCAGCCATGCGTATGACGCTGAACATAACACGCTGACCGTCGCCACCAACAGCGGGACAACCGGCGGTACGACCGCCACGATTACCGTGGAGGCGGCAGGTGCGCCTAACTACAACGACTACAGCTTCACGGTGATCGTCATCGTGTCGGAATATACGACGGCGTATGCATGGCCGGAGCAGACGAACATCTGGCTTGATGCGGACAACGAGTTGGTCTGGGCGGAAGGCGGCAACACCCTCGATACATCGCTGCTCACGGTCAAGAAGAACGGCGCGGCTGTAACGAACTACACGGCAAAGGTGGGCGAGACCGTATTGACAGCTGGCGAAAACCTGCTCACACTGGCCCCCGGCGCATACCGCATCGCCATCACCGGCGATGACGGCAAGTTGGACGACTGGGTGGACTTCAAGGTCATCAAGCTGATTGAGAATGACCAGGACCTCACCCTCAGCGTCCATGACTGGACTTATCCTGATCTTGCCCGTACCGGGGGGACAATCGATTGGGACGCTATCGTCGGATCGGTGAAATATGGTGATACTACCATAGAACTGTCGAAGAACGATATTTCACGCGGAAACGGGATCGATAACGAAAGCCTGAAACTCTGGTTCACGAACGCTGACAGGCCGCACGGTACTGAGAGCGTTTTCATGACCAAAGAAATGACGGTTGAGGATTTCTATTATCCAGGAGGAACGCGGTTCCAAATCACCCCGTTCGGCTCTGTAGTGGATGTTGGAAGCTGGAATGTATACCTGCCGAACCATGTGACCGTCAAGCAGCTGCTTGATGACGACGGCAATCCTGTGCCCGCGGGCGACAACGGTGGAAAAATCTATTATATGTGCAACAGCCGCCCGGACCTGCACGTGGAGCAGTCGGAGAGCGAGGTCGGCGGGCAGACCGTGACGGAACTGACGCTCTATAACGGCGATACGCCCGTCACGGAGGGCTATTACTTCCGCAACGGCGATGATTTCTACTACGGGAACGGGGAAAACGCCTACAAAGCCTACGGGGGAAACGACGGCTTCATCTCCTTCTGGCCCGTCAAATCCTACGCGAAGGGTACGGTGTATCCCATGGGCGACAAGCCCTTCACCAAGGCGCATGTTCCTGACGAAAACGGAGACCCGAAATACAGTGACTACACCTTTTCCTGCGGCAATTATACGGAAACATGGGAGTCTCATTATGAGGCCAGGCCCAGTTATTACGAAACCGTATATGTGGGCAAGAATTACTTTTACTGCAGCGATGGAGGTTTCCTTTACACCGGGAATGTCATCCCTACGGTCACCCATACGATGAACGGTTCAACGATCAGCTTCGGTGATTACCAAGTTGATATGGGTCCTGGAATCGCCATCGCATGTCTGCCTGACGACGAGATTGACGGCAGTCAGGCGTCGGATGTCTGGATCTTGCCGCACGCCTATGCCCGGTACAAGGCGGACGACTATCATTACCAGATTGCGGATCAGGAGTTTATTATCTATTCCAACAATTCGCTGATAATAATTAAGGATAAGCAAGATGTATACCACGCGGGGGAAACAGCCAACATCGTTATAGAATTGAGGCAGTTCGAGCGGGGCATGAGCGTTTTCGTCAATGGGTCATTCTACCAGCGCTTTGAGGGCTATGGAGATCATACCCTCACAATCCCTGATTTGCGGGAGGGCAAATACACGATAGATGCGTTCGGCGACGGCGACGATTGTGTCACGTCCTTTAGTACATCCAACTCCTTCACCGTTATAAAAACAGATCCTGTCCTGACCCTAACCGGTAAGCAAAACACGGCGGGTGTGGCGTTCGAGACTGGCGCCGATATCGAGTATGACCCCGAAAATCCTATTGTCGTCAATGCCGTCAACGATAAGGCGGTCAGCGACACCTATTGGAAATGGCAGCTTTCCAACACTTCCGACGCGGGCGTGGTGGAACTGGGTGAAACCGTCAACAACAGCGAGAGCAACGGTGTCAACAGCGAGGACATTAGCCTGAACACGGTGGGTCTCGGCACAGTCACGCTGAAGGCAAGGTTCAGCGGAAACGAGTTGTACGCCCCCGCAACAGGGGCCATCACCTTTACCGTGGTTCCCAAGAGTGTCGCAAACCCCATCATAGAGTTGGTGGACCAGAGCACGATATACTATGACGGCACGGCCAAGGAGCCCGCCGTCAAGGTCTATTACGCGGAGGGTAAGGAGATTCCCGCCGACCAATACGACGTGACCTACGACAACAACACTAACGTCAGCAGCACCAACAGCAAGGCGAAGATCATCGTCAAGAGCAAGACGGGCGCTCTCTATACCATTGACGCGGAAAAGGAATTCGAGATTCAGGAAACCATCGTGCTGTTTGCCGCCAACAGTACCAATCTCTGGGCTACGTTCTGCAGCCAGAACGAATACGAGGTACCTGAGGGGTGCACAGCCTATACCATCGGCAGCATCAGCGGCTCGACGGTCATGCTGAGCGATGCCTTGACATCGATTCCTGCCTATACGCCGGTGCTGATACAGCGCGACGCGAATGTCACACTACCCGTTACGGCTATATACAAGGCAGCAGGGTCAGCACCTGCCAGTGGCTATGATGCCCAGACGGGCCTTGCATGGACACCCGGCACTGGCTTCACCTTCTACGGAAACTGCCTTAGAAGCGACGTCAGCGCGGACGACTTCAAAGGCTACTACAACGAAGGACAGACCTACCTGCTGTTCGACGGCAAATTCATCCTGGCCGACGAGAACGGCGGACTGGGTGCTCATAAGTGCCTGCTGGTGTTGAACGGTACGAATAATGCGCCGGTGCTGAGTATCGGCACTGAGACGACGAGCCTCTCCCCCGTCCCCTCTCCAAGTAGAGAGGGGAGTAGCCAACGCTGGTACACGCTGGATGGGCGCAAGCTCAATAGCAAGCCGACGCAGAAGGGTATCTATGTTAATGGAGGCCGTAAGGTTGTGATTAAATAAAAGACAACCCAAACAACAAAGACAACAAAGAAAATCTTATATCACAGTAAGTAAATATCAAAAAGTTGTTTAAGTTGTCCCAGTTGTCTTCCAAATAGAAAGAAAAGAAGAATGAAACGAGATATGACAAAGACAATGAGAATCTTAACCCTCCTGCTGCTGACGATGGCCGGCACAGGACAGACGTGGGCTGAAGCAGAGAGTAATCCTCGTGTGAAGTTCATCTATGCCAGCGCACATGGTACAGCCTTCGCCAGTGAGGCTAATGCCAATGGCGAGGTGACTATCACCATTACGCCCGACGGCGACTGGCGTTGCATCGACGGCGACGTCACTGCTAAGGTGACTGCCAACACGAACATGGCACAGGCGCCACGACGTACGCAACCTGGTGTCCAGCTTGGTGACGCCATCGGTGTGACCTGCACGGCCACCAATGTGTTCACTCTAACGTTACCTGATAACGCGTACCTGAACGCCACTGTTACCATCAGTTTCAGTGAGAAGTTGGACAACGTGTTTACCGTCAGTCTTGACAACTGGACCTATGGTGAGGCGCCCAAAACACCGCAAGTCGAGAACAACCAGAGTGGCAATGAGCCGACCTATACCTATTCCAATGCCGAAAATGGTGACTATAGCTCTACCGTTCCTTCCATTGCAGGTACGCACTGGGTGAAAGCCAGCATCGCAGCCTCCACCGACTACAAGGCTGGCGAAAGTGCTGCCGTCAGCTTTGAGATAACACAGAAGCCACTGACCGACGAGGAGGTGGCAGTAAGCATCAGCAAGGAGAACGACACGTATGCGGTCAGCGTGAAGGATGGCGAGAAGACGCTCGTCCTGGGTACCGACTATACGTTGAGCGCGGGCCAGACCAGTAGCAGCAACTATATCATTACTGTGACGGGTACGGGCAACTACACGGGGACGGTGACGGCGGTATGGATAGCTAATGCCTCTGAAACGGATGTGGCTGAGAATGTCACTATCATTGATGATACTCACGCCGTAGTCAGCAGCGTCGAGGTCGGTGCCGAGGCCACAACGGTCACCATTCCCGGCACTGTAAACGATGGAACGAACGATGTTCCTGTCACCTCGATTGCCGATGGTACCTTCACTGCCGAAAATACAGCCAATGTGCTGAGCATTGACTTGAGCGAGACGCAGATAGACCTTGATATGGATCGCAAAGCAGATAATAGTCCTGTGAAGGATGTTCCCGAGAATACGCTCATCTATCTGCCTGCAGGTTCGACGATGACCGGCGACAACGTGATTGTCAAGGAGGCAAACTCTGATAACTTCACTTGTGAAAACTTCGTGATGACCG
>JAEEGH010012911.1_pt1 | contig 18645 bp, 11 predicted proteins | sample 9134181 | NCBI WGS metagenome assembly JAEEGH01 (sample SAMN16246544, study PRJNA631951) | gut metagenome | biome: gut microbiome; feature: rumen; material: DP-attached | host: Bos | place: Iran: Karaj | collected 2018-10 | reverse complement strand
CCCTTCTCTGCGGCTGCACCTTGACAGAGATCCTGCCGGATCGGGTACGATACCGCAAGAGCGACGGGACCGAAGGTGAGGTCTCTTGTGATACCGTCCTGCTGGCTAGCGGTATGCGTCCGCGGCTCGCCCAGGCGGAAGCCATGCGGCATTGTGCGCCGGAAACCTCCGTTTTCCTGGTGGGAGACTGCGTTCGCGCCGCCTCGGTATATGAAGCCGTGAATGAAGCATTCCAAGTCTGTCTGCATATCTGAGATGATCCTGCCGAACAGCCTGGCTGATCTGCTTCTCCCCTGGTATCGGGCGAATCGACGATCTTTGCCCTGGCGGGACACGACCGATCCGTATCGGGTCTGGCTATCGGAGATCATGCTCCAGCAGACCAGGGTGGAGACAGTTAAAGTCTATTACCTTCGTTTTCTGCAGGCCTTGCCGGATATCCGCGCTCTTGCAGAATGCCCGGAGGATAAGCTGCTCAAGCTTTGGGAAGGGTTGGGCTATTACAGCCGGGCCCGGAATCTGCAGAAGGCGGCGAAGAAGATCATGGAGGAATTCGACGGCAGCTTTCCCCCGGAGCCGGAGCTGGTTCGCGGTCTGCCCGGCATCGGGGCATACACTGCCGGCGCGATCTGCTCGATCTGCTTTGGTTTACCCATCCCGGCTGTGGACGGGAACGTGCTTCGAGTTTGTTCCAGATTGACTGCCTGCCGGGAGGACGTATCCTTGGTCCGGAACAAAAAAGCCGTCGCCGATGCTCTTCTTCCCTGTTTTCCTGCCAGGAACTGCGGAGACTTCAATCAGGCGCTGATGGAACTGGGCGCAATGATATGCATCCCCGGAGGCGTGCCGCAATGCGGCGTATGTCCGCTGGCGTCCGTCTGTCTTTCCCGGCCGGATGAACTCTGGCGGGAGATCCCTGTGCTCAGCCCGAAAAAAGCCAGACGGCGCGAAGAAATCGCCGTTTTTCTCCTGCGCCATGCAGATCGGTATGCCCTGCGGAAACGACCCGGGACCGGACTTCTTGCAGGTCTGTGGGAATATCCCTCTCTGACGGGTCTCCTCTCCCCCCAGCAGGCCCTGGACCAGGCAGCCGCCTGGGGCTGTGCGCCGACGGCGCTTCTGCGGATCACTGAAAGGGAACATATATTCACGCATCGGGAATGGCATATGACGGGATACGAAATATCCTGCGCCGTCATGTCCGATCGTTTTTGCTGGGCCGGTTTTAAGGAATTGGACGAGATCTATTCCCTGCCCAGTGCTTTTCGGAAATTTGATGAAACTGTGGATCGTTGACCGCGCTCAGCGCGAAGGAAAGGAGAACTAAGCATGAAAACCAAAATCGAATCCAAATCCGCCCCTGCCGCAATCGGCCCCTATTCCCAAGCCACGGTGGCCGGAAATACATGTTACGTTTCCGGCATGCTGGGCATCGATCCCGCCACCGGCGAACTGAAGGGGGGAGTGGAGGCTCAGGCTGAGCAGGCCTTGCTGAACCTGGAGGCTGTATTGAAAGCCGCCGAACTCACCACCGCCAGTGTGGTCAAGACCACTGTCTTCCTTACGGATATGGGCGCTTTCAGCCAGGTGAACGCCATTTACAGCAAGCACTTCTCCGCCCCTTATCCTGCCCGCTCCTGCGTGCAGGTCTCCGCTTTGCCGAAGGGCGGACTCTTTGAGATCGAAGCCGTCGCCGTTCGCGGATAAACTTTCAAATCTCCGCTGTCTGCACACTTGTACACATATCGGTTCGTAAAGGAGATCTGCTATGGAAAAGCAAGGCGTACTTAAAGGTCTGCGGGTCATTGATTTCGGCCAGTATATCGCAGGTCCTCTGGCCGCCATGATCCTCGGCGATTACGGTGCGGACGTGATCCATATCGATCCGCCCGGCGGCCCCCGATGGGACGGATATAAGGCAAATGCTGTTCTGGCCCGCGGCAAGCGCAATATCATTCTGGACCTGAAGGATCCTGCGGATCTGGCCATTGCCAAAAGGCTGATCAGCACGTCGGACATCGTGGTAGAAAACTTCCGTCCCGGCGTCATGGACCGCCTCGGTCTGGGGTATGAAGCTTGTGCAGCGGAAAATCCCACGCTGATCTACTGCTCTCTGCCCGGTTTCTCCAAAGACGATCTCCAGCGCAGGGAACTCCCCGGTTGGGAAGGGATCATCGGTGCCGAGGCCGGTTTATATTCCGGCATGGATTTTGCTTCCCGAAGCCGGTATATCCGCTTTGACGCGCTGCCGCTGGCTTCCAATTTCGCCGCCGTTATCGCCTGTCACAGCATCATTGCCGCTTTGATCGTCCGGAAAAAGTGCGGTCGTGGCCAATATATCGAATCTGCCCTGTATGACGCTGCCTTTGAGGTCGACAGTACCCGTACCGTCACCCCGCCTCAAAGCATGCTTCCTCCCGGTACCCAGCGCAGGCCGGAAAACACCAACAGCTATGCTTTGGTCCGTCTCATGGCTCAATATCCATGCAAGGACGGCCGATATATCCAGACCACGCCGCCTCCCCGTGGAGCCCTCAGCATTGCCCGCTCCCTGTTCCCGGCGGAGTGGATCGACGATTCCGTGCCTCCGGACGCAGGGGAAACGGTCAGAAAGCTCATGCTGGGGCGGACCATGCAGGAGTGGGAGGACTATGCGCAGAATGAGCACGGAGCCGGTTTTGCCGTATCGAAAACCAGCGCCGAATGGCTCCGTGACAAGGCCGCAGTTGACAGCCGAAGCGTGATCACTGTTGACGATCCCGTGCTGGGCACTACGCTGCAGCCAGGTGTCCCTTCCATCATGCTGAAAAGCGGCGACAGTGCTGGGATTCCCCGCCATCTGCCAGATCAGGACAGAGCCGATATCCTTGCAGAGTTGGATGCGCTCCCCGCGAAAGCCGTTCCCGGAAGCTGTCAGCCTGCCGAACCGGCACTGAAAGGCATAAAGGTACTGGATCTTTGCCAGGTCGTAGCCGGTCCCACCTGCGGGCGCCTTCTGGCTGAGTACGGCGCAGAAGTTCTGAAGATCAATAATCCAAACCTGACCTTCAATCATACCGCTTTGGCCGGGCACGAAACGCAAAACAACGGCAAGACCTGCATCTTCCTGGATCTGAAATCTCCGGATGGAAAAAAGCTCCTGGATTCCTTCATCCGGGAGGCTGACGTATTCCACTGCAATTTTGCCCAGGCCGCCTATGAGCATCTTGGCGTAACGGATGAACAACTCCGGGAGAAGAATCCGAACATCATTCTTTCACAGATCAACATTCATTCCCTTGGCGGCGGCCGGGAATGGATGCGAGGTCATGAAGACCTTGGCGAAGCAGTCTCCGGTATGTCCTGCCGCTACGGAAATTCCGTCAAGCCCGAGACCCTTCCCCTTCTGGTCCTTGACCACATGACCGGGCAGATGGGCTGTCTGGGGGTCCTGTTGGCCGTTTACGGCAGGCTCTGCAGCGGCATTGGCCAGCGGGTACAGGCCTGTCTCTCCCGCAGTTCTACTCTGACACAGCTCCCCTTTATGCTTGACTACGACGGAAAGGTATGGGACGAGCCCGCCGGACCGGAGGCAAAAGGCTATGGCCCCCTGGACCGGATCTTCAAGGCAAAAGACGGTTGGTTCTATCTCGTTGCCAAGGACACTTCGGCCATCCGTTCTATCCCCTTGCTGGCCGGTCTGCCCGAGGATCCCGCGGAGCTGTCGTCCGCGCTGGATGCAAGAGCAGCCGAAGGATCTGCCGATGCCTGGGTCAGTCTGCTGGACGTGCCCGGAGTCACCGTACGACGCTGCCGCTATTATCAGGCTGAACCGCCCGAGGAGGATTACGCCAAGGCCAAGGGCCTGACAAAACGGGAATTCCACCCCGGCGTGGGTATGCTTCGTACCACCCACGGAGCGGGCCGTCTGTCGCTCACTCCGACCATCTCCGTGTTCCCCTCCCCTGCGCCGGGAGCCGACACGGACTGGTTCCTGGAGAAATGCCGGAAGGAAGGGCGCATCTGACCACGGACTCCGACACAATAAGGTCAACAAACGACGATCAGGATAACAGCACACAGGAAAAGACCTGCCTGAAGCGTTAGGCTTCAGGCAGGTCCTGCAGTTTCAGTCGTATGATCGATCGTTTTATTTCCCTCTCACCGGCTCATTTCTTCTTAAACGTTCCGAAGATGCCCCGGATGAGACTGCCGCTGATCTCACGACCTATCCCATTCACCGTGCTGTTGAACGCGCTGTTGATGGCATTCGTGGCAACGCTCTGTTTCTTGGATATCGGACGCCGGAGCGTGTTGCTGATAATGCTGCGGGTCGCGCTGCTGGCTGCGGTCGTGACGATACGCTGCGCCTTATTCACCCGTTGATTTGCCTTTTTCTGCTTTTCCTTTTCCTCGGCGGCCTTAGCCTTCTCCTCAGCCCTCTGCTGGGCAAGAGCTTCTTTCTCTTCTGCCTTCTGCTGAGCCAGCGCTTCCTTTTCCGCAGCTTTCTGTCTGGCGAGTTCGGCTTTTTCCTCAGCGATCCGCTGCGCTTCCTCTTCCTTCTGCCGTTCCATCTCGGCCAGGTATTCCTCATACTCCCTGGCACTCTCCTCAGCCCGCTTGGCCAGCAGTTCATAGGCGGATTCCCGATCGATCACCTCATCATAACGCACGCCGATCCCATCCCGCCGAAGCGCATCTTCACGCTCGGTATCTTCAATGCTGCCCATATGGCTCTGGGGAGGAAGGATCCATGCGCGCTCCACGGGGGAAGGCGCGCCGTCGTCTCCCAGGAAGGAGATCAGAGCTTCACCGGTCGCCAGCTCCATGATGGCATCCAAAGTACGGAACTCCGGATTTGCCCGGAAAGTGTCCGCCGCTGCGCGAACCTTTTTCTGCTCCGCAGGGGTATAGGCGCGAAGAGCATGCTGGACCCGGTTGCCAAGCTGAGCCAGGATATCCCCGGGAAGATCGGTCGGACTCTGGGTCACAAAGTATACGCCGACGCCCTTGGACCGGATCAGGCGGACCACCTGCTCGATCTTCTGAAGCAGGATCTTCGGAGCGTCATCAAAGAGAAGATGCGCTTCATCGAAGAAGAATACGATCTTGGGCTTGGACAAATCCCCTGCTTCCGGCAGGTTTTCATACAGTTCACTCAGCATCCAAAGAAGGAATGTGGAATACAGCTTGGGGCTCTGGAACAGCTCGACGCAGTGGAGAATATTGATCCAGCCGCGTCCGTCGTATGTAGTTTCCAGCCAGTCGCGCACGTCGAACGCAGGTTCGCCGAAGAATATGTTGCCCCCTTGATCCTCCAGGTACAGCAGATTGCGCAGGATGGTATTCACGCTCTGGGGAGTGATATTGCCGTATTCTGCGGATAAATCCTTTGCGTTCTCAGACACAAAGCTCAGGATCGCTTTCAGATCCTTAATGTCCAACAGGAGAAGGCCGTTTTCATCCGCAACGCGGAAAGCAATATTCAGGATACCGGTCTGCGTCTGGTTCAGGTCCAATACGCGGCTGAGAAGAAGCGGGCCCATTTCGGAGATGGTCGTCCGCAGAGGATGGCCCTTTTTCCCGTACACATCCCAGAAACGCGTGGGATAAGAACGGTAACTCCAGTCTTCGATCCCAAAGCGCTGCACCCGGCTTTCCACATTTGCATTCGGGGTGCCCAGCTTGACCATGCCCGCCAGATCGCCCTTGACATCCGCCAGGAAAACCGGGACTCCTGCCTCGGAGAAGCTTTCAGCCATTACTTTGAGCGTTACGGTTTTGCCGGTACCGGTAGCCCCGGCCACCAAACCATGGCGATTGGCTTTGGCCGGCTCCAAACAGATCTTCTTCCCGTTCTCCCCTGCTGCTATCCACAGCATTCCGTTTTGATACATATTCGTCTTTCCTTTCCAGATCCGTCCGTACAGCAGGATGGATGTATTCTACTCGTCTGATCAGTTGAGGAAATCCTTCAGCTTTTTGCTCCGGCTGGGATGGCGCAGCTTTCTCAGCGCTTTTGCTTCGATCTGCCGGATCCGCTCCCGAGTGACGTTGAATTCTTTTCCCACTTCTTCCAGTGTGCGGGAACGTCCGTCTTCTATGCCGAAGCGAAGGATAAGCACCTTTTTCTCTCTTTCCGTAAGGGTGTCCAGTACGCTCATCAGCTGTTCCCGGAGGAAGGTGAAGCTGGCAGCTTCGGCGGGTTCGGATGCATACTCATCGGGGATAAAGTCCCCCAGATGGCTGTCTTCTTCTTCGCCGATGGGCGTTTCAAGGCTTACCGGTTCCTGCGCGATCTTCAGAATATCCCGCACTTTATCCGCCGGCATGCCCATCTCTTCCGCCACTTCTTCCGGGGTAGGATCGTGGCCCAGTTCCTGGAGCAGCTGCCGGGATACCCGGATGACCTTGTTGATGGTCTCGACCATATGCACGGGGATCCGTATCGTCCTGGCCTGGTCGGCAATGGAACGAGTGATCGCCTGCCGGATCCACCACGTGGCATAGGTGGAGAATTTATAACCTTTGGTATGGTCAAACTTCTCCACCGCTTTGATCAGTCCGAGGTTTCCTTCCTGGATCAGATCAAGGAAGAGCATTCCCCTGCCCACATAACGCTTGGCAATGGAAACCACCAGGCGAAGGTTGGCTTCTGCCATACGGCGGCCTGCATCCTTGTCTCCCTCGCTCATGCGCTTTGCCAGTTCGACTTCTTCTTCCGGTGTAAGCAGGTTTACCTTTCCGATCTCCTTGAGATACATTCTGACCGGATCATCGATGCTGAAGGTATCGGCCAGAGCGTCCGTTGCGGCCAGCTCATCGTCGCTGATCTCCTCCATATCGTCCAATTCGTCAAAATCCGCCTCGTCGGGCAGCTCCTCGGCAACGGACTCAACGCCGCGGTTGTTGACGTTGAATTCTTCTTCCACGGTTTCGATCCCCATATTGTCGATGAGCTCAAAGACCTTGTCCGCCTGCTCAGCTTCAAAATGGAGATCCTCCATCAGGTCCATCACTTCTTTGATGGTCAGGGAACCGCTCTTTTTCCCTTTCTCAAGCAGTTCCTTGATCCGCTGTTCCGGGCTCTTCTGAGCAGCTTCACGTTCAGGAAGATTATCCGCGCCCACTGCTGCCTTTTCCTTATCCGCCTTCGCCTTTTGTTCTGCTTCAGCCTGTTTCAGAAACTCGTCCGCAGCGGCTTCCAGATCCTCATAATGCTGAACCTGTTCGTCCTTTTTTTCCTCAGCCTGAGCTTCCTCGACAGGTTTATTCTCAGCGGCTTTTGTCTTATTTGTTTTGCTCCGGGTCTTCGCCTTCGGCTTTTCCGCCGCAGGGGCGACGACCTTCTCTTCCTCGGGAGCCGAAGCTTCCTCCGGAATCGTCTTTTTTTCTCTCTTCTTCTTTTCCGCCATATCTTCTGTCCTTTCCCGCGCCGTATCCGGCGCTGCTTGATCGTTTATCAATCCAGTTTGTTTTTCTTTCGCATAAGGCGGGCGATCTCCTGAAGGTCCCCGCTTTTCATGATCTTTTCCTGCCGGATTACGTCTGTATAGTCTCTCAGCGTTTCTCTCGCCTGGCCTCCCGATTCCGGCTTATTCAGCAATTCCGTGAGCAGGGCTGCCTCACCCTCCTCCATGCCGGCTGCCAGTGCTGAAGGGGTCACGCTGCGGCCTTCCTTTTGCCGTCTCCGCAGATCTTCATACAATCGCCGAAGGACGGGAGAAGTGAACTCCTCTGCCTCCAAACTGCATTCCTGAATCATTCCGGGATCCAGAAGAAGCAGCCGGATCACGCCTTCCTCCGCAACGGCGCTGCGAATATCATCATACCTGAGCTTTTTTTCCTGGGGCTGAGCGTTTCTGGTCGGGCGGGTCAAGGAACGCTCATATTGTTTTCTGCTGTTTTTCAGGTTCCTTTTTCTCTGCCGCTCGACCTCCTGCTTGAGAGCATCCGCTGTGACGCCGCAGCCGGCTGCAGCCCGTGAGCACCACACCTCGCGTTCAACGGGGCTGGCGATCTCCGCCAGCATGGTGCATACGGCGCGAAGATACTCAAGGCGCTGCATATCATCTGTCAGATCATATTTATCCCGCAGCTCTCCCAGACGGAACTCCATCCCGCCTCCGCTTCCGCTGAGCAGCTGTTCAAAGGCGTCCGATCCGCGGAGGCGTATGAAATCATCCGCGTCGATTTTCACTGCCTTTCCATCCACGATGCGGTCCGGAAGCTTCAGGACCCGAACGGTGAATTCGGAATTTTTCAGCAGATCCAATGCTCTTTCCGTCGCTTTTTTCCCGGGCGGGTCATTATCGTAGCAGATGACGATCTCTTTGGCATAGCGGGATATGAGCCTGGTCTGCTCTGTGGTCAGTGCTGTGCCCATGGTGGCCACCGCGTTGTCGAAACCAGCCTGGTGGAGGGTAACGACGTCGATGTTGCCTTCAACCAGGAGGATGCTGCTTCGTTTCGTATTCTTGGCCAGGTTCATGCCGAACAGCGTCCGTCGTTTGGAAAACACCAGGGTCTCGGGACTGTTGAGGTACTTCGGATCCTGATCGTCGTTCAGTGCACGGCCGCTGAACCCGAGCACCTCGCCGCGGATATCGATCACAGGGAATATCAGCCGGTCCCGGAATTTATCGTATACGCTTCGCGTTCCGCTCTCCTTCCGCCGCTGACCGGCAGTGACTAATCCCGCGGCAAGGAGTTCATCTTGTGTGAAGCCTTTTTCCCGCATGGCCTTGAGCAGATTATCCCAGCCCTCCGGCGCAGCGCCCAGGCCGAAGCGGTTGGCGGTTTTTCGGGTGATCCCTCTCTTATCCAGGTATGCTGCGGCTTTTGCGCCTCCCGGCCCGTTCAGGCATGCATAAAACCATCTGGCCGCTTCCCGGTTCAGTTCAAGCATTCGCTTCCGTTGTCTGGGGATCTCCTGATCCGCGCTCTCCTCCGGCACGGTCATGCCATTTTTATCTGCAAGGAAACGGACTGCGTCCGGAAAAGAGAGATTTTCGATGGACATGATAAAGCTGATCACACCGCCGCCTTTTCCGCAGCCAAAACAATGGTAGATCTGTTTATCCGGCGAAACGGAAAATGAAGGCGTCTTCTCGTTATGGAACGGACACAGGCCGAATAGATTTCCGCCTTTTTTGGTGAGCTGCACATATTGGGAAACGACATCAACGATATCGCTCCGTTCCACCAGTTCATCCAGAAATGCATCCGGTATCGCCACGAATACTCCTCCTTTCCCGTTTCTGCAGCGGCAGAATCATCGCCTGCTCCATCCCATAGGGATATAAAGCTCCCCGAAGACGCTCACAGCGAACTGATCCGTCATTCCCGCAATATAGTCGCACACCGCTCTGTCGAGTCCCTCTGTCTCTGCGACCGATCGATAGTCCTCGGGAAGCCTCGACGGGTCGGCAAGATAATGCTCATACAATGCGCGAAGCATTCCCTCGACCTTTATTTCCTCAGATTTCGCAACCGGATTGCGGTATACGCGTTCAAACATGAAATCCCGAAACGTCGTCATCGCGTGCTCAACCTGCGGGCTCATCCGAATGTCTTCTCCCGAGGAGCGGATGATATCCCGTACGACGGTATCGATCCTGCGGCTGTAGTGGCCGCCGAGGATTTCCCGCACTTCTTCCGGCAGATCTGTCTCGTGCAGGATCCCTGCCCGTACCGCGTCATCCGTGTCGTGGTTCACGTATGCGATCCTGTCGCTGAATCGGACGATCCGCCCCTCAAGGGTCTCGGGCCATTGCTCCCCCGTATGCCATCGGATCCCGTCACGGACCTCCCACGACAGATTCAATCCTCGGCCGTCCTTTTCCAGCCGGTCTATCGTTCTCAGGCTCTGGGCATTATGTTCAAAGCCGCCGGGATAGATCGCCATCAAGGCACGTTCTCCCGCATGGCCGAAGGGAGTATGTCCAAGGTCATGTCCCAGAGCGATGGCCTCCACCAGATCCTCATTCAGCCGAAGCGCCTTCGCAATGGTGCGCGCATTCTGCGAAACCTCCAGGGTATGGCTCAGCCTCGTGCGGTAATGATCTTCCTGCGGGTTTAAGAACACCTGTGTTTTGTTTTTCAGCCGCCGGAATGACTTGCAGTGAAGGATCCTGTCTCGATCCCTCTGAAACACGGGACGCACCGAGCACTGCTTTTCTTCTCTTTCCCGCCCCTTCGAATTTCTGCTCTTTGCCGCATAGGGGGAAAGATTTCTTTCCTCCATCTCTTCCAGCATTTCACGAATTCCGTTTTGTTCGCTCATTCCCCTTACTTCTTTCCGTACTGTTTATCCTTCAGCCTCTTTTCAAATTCATCATGCGGCAGCGGCCTGTCGTAGTAATACCCCTGGATCGCAAAGCATCCCGCATTGTTCACAAAGACGAGCTGATCCTCCCGTTCGACGCCTTCCGTGATCACGCTCATGCCGAGCTGCAGCGCCATGTGGATGATGTCGGTCAGGATGACCTCATCCCGCCATGAAAAATCATCCGTATTGATAAAGGATCTGTCGATCTTTAATGTGCTTACCTTGAACTCACGCAGCGTGGCGAGTGATGAATAGCCGGAGCCGAAATCGTCGATCGCGGTGCGGATGCCCATCTCATAGAGCTTATCCAAAAATGCCGTCAAGATCTCATGCTCTTCGTCGTCCACCGTCTCGGTCACTTCGATCTCGATCAGTTCCTTATCGATCCCGGCCTTTTTGATGATCCCGAGAATGTTTTCCGCCAGCTCCCTGTCCTTTAAGTCCTTTCTGGAAAAATTCACGGATACGGTCACCGGGTCCTGGCCGGCTTCCTTCCATTTTTTGATATCCTCGCAGACCCGCTCCAGCACATAATAGTCGAGGAACAAGATCTCCCCGCTCATTTCCAGCGTCGGGATGAAAGCGCCCGGACTGATCATCTCATCATTATGTTTCCACCGGACCAGCCCTTCCGCGCCGATCAGCTTCCCGTCTCTGGAATCCACCTTCGGCTGGTAGTAGACTTCAAACTCCTTCTGTTCGATGGAGTCATGGAAAATATCCAGAATTTCTTCCCGCTGCGTTGCCCTTGCCAGTACGGACTTGGATGCAAACGCATGGGACTGATGCAGCTCGTATTTTGCATGAGACATGGCGATGGACGGATAGGTGATCACATCCCGGGGATCCTTGATATCGCCGTCGACATCCCAGACCCCGACCACAGCGGAAAGAGAGACCCAGCTCTTCCCCTTCTCCGTCTTTGTTTCCACCAGCACGCCGCGGATCAGAAGGTTTAAGAACATGTCTCTGTTCTTCCTGAGGATCAGCGCGATAAACGTATCCTCGCCGAGGTGCCCCAGAAATTCCTCTTCGGTCGTGTACTCATGCAGCACTTCCCCATAGCGGATGATGATCTCATCTCCGGTCGCGCTCCCGAATTTCCGGTTGATCTGGCCAAAACCCTTTAAATTAAAATATAATACCGAATAATTCCTGATCTGCCCGGTTTCACGCAGCACATCGGCATACTGAAGAAAGCCTTCCGAATTCGCAAGGCCCGACAGATGCTGCATTGTGCGGTCGATCCTGGTATCTTTTTCCGGTTTCTTTGCCATACCCCTTTTCTCCTGTATTCACAGCCTTGAAGGGCCGTGAACAGTAACGGCTGTGTATATCCGATCTATTATATCACAGATATCGGACATTCGCACCTAAAAATTATGGCTATTCACAGAAACCTAAAATGGTTACAATAGATATATAAGGAGAACATTATGAAAAGAGCAATTCAGATCGCCGCGCTGCTGCCTGTCCCGCTTCTGCTGACGGCCTGTGGCGGCGCATCCGACAAAAAAAATATTTCCGTCGAGACGGAAGTCCAAACCGAGGAGGACAAAGAAGATATGGCTTCCTCCGAAGAAAGCATTAATGATATCAGCCTGCCGGACCTTCCCGAAGAAGAACCGGCATGGACCACCGAAGCCGTGTATCTCGGGGTGGAAAACTACGGTTCCCCCGAAGTGAACAAGGACAGCAAAGACACGTTCCGCTATCGTTTCCGGATCGGCGACGAGGAGCAGGTCTTTTCCGTCGACAGCGGTGATGTGGACGGGGACGGTTTCTACACCTATCCGATCCAGAACCGCCTCAAGGAAGGATACCGGTTCGGGATCAACACGGAAGAAGGCGTTGTGACCTATGTAACGGAGCTCGACGACGGGGAAGTTTCCTTCACTCCCGCCGTAAAAGGCGTTCCCGGGGAGAGGACCGTTGCCAACTTCCTGAGGACTGCTCTTGCGCCTGCCGGAACGGCGCTCTATGTGTACGGCGGCGGCTGGGACTGGCAGGACACGGGTTCCTCTGTCCAGTCCACAACCCTCGGAGTTTCCCCCGACTGGGTTCGTTTCTTTAACAGCCAAACAGCCGATTATACCTACAAAAACGAAGATCCCGCCAACAGCTTCTATCCCTTTGGCGGGTACAACGAATATTACTACGCAGGGCTGGACTGCTCCGGCTTCCTCGGCTGGGCGCTTTACAACACCTTCGAGACCGAAGACGGCCAGACCGGCTATGTCAGCGCGTCCACCGGCCTCGCCAAAAGGCTGTCCCAAATGGGATATGGCTCCTTTGACAAGGAAACAAAAACCCTTCCGGGCGACATCATCAGCATCAAGGGCCATGTCTGGATCAGCCTCGGTACCTGCGCGGACGGAAGCACATTGATCTTACACAGCACTCCCGCCAAAAGCCGCACCGGTTTCCCCGGCGGCGGCGTGGAACTGAGCGCCATCGGATCCTCTGCAGACTGTGAGGCATACCGGCTCGCCGGAGACTACATGAGTACAAACTGCCCGTCATGGTATGAGCGATATGACATCGTGCTTGCCGATCCCGGAACTTACTTTTCCTTCGGCGATGAATCCGCGGGCCGGTTTTCCTGGGCCACCGAAAGCGGCGCCGCCCTTTCCGACCCGGAGGGGATCAGAAGCCTCTCTCCGGAAGGCGTTCTGCAGATGCTGAAGCCTTAGTCCAGGCCCAGCTCCTTTTCATGCTTGTGCGCGATCGCCTTTAACTCTTCCTCTGAATTCAAGAAGAGTTCCGCAAGCTGCGGGTCAAAGTGTTTTCCGGCGCCTTCGCGGATGATGTTCAGCGCCTTATCAAACGGGAACGCCTCTTTATAGCTTCGTTTGGAGACCAGCGCGTCAAATACATCCGCAAGCGCCATGATCCGCGCGGAAAGCGGAATTTCTTCTCCTTTCAGGCCTTTGGGATAACCGCTGCCATCCCATTTCTCGTGATGGCAGGACGCCAGGTTCTTGGCCTCCTGGAGGAAATCGCTGCCCGGCACCATCGCCATCGCTCTGTCGATGACCTCCTGTCCGGCAGTGGTATGTGTCTTCATGATCTCAAACTCTTCATCCGTGAGCTTGCCCGGCTTATTCAGGATCACGTCGGAGACCTTGATCTTTCCGACGTCATGGAGCGGCGCGGAATTTGCCACATTCTCCATATATTCATCCGTCAGTTTATCCGCATAAACTCCCTCTTCCTTCATCCGCCGCATGAGCAGCTTCACATAGGCCACGGTTTTACGGATATGGTCCCCTGTGTTTTTATCCCGGCTTTCCACAAGGTCTGCCATAACATAGATCAGCCCGTTCTGCATGCGTTTGATCTGCCCGTTCTTTTCTTCCACATCCTCGATATAGCCTATCGTCGTTTCCATGGTTGTGGTAAGAACTTCATACAGTTTTTCTATTTCATCTCCCGTCTTGATCTTCAGGCTCTGCAGCCTCTGGATGCTGATCGTCATCGCCTCATTGCTGTCGTACGAGAATTTACGGGAGCAGAAGGTGATCGCATCGATGGGGTAGATCAGATGGTAATTCGCAAGCCAGACCGTCAGCGCCAAAACCAGGATAAAGAAGCCGATAAAGAGGGAAGCCACCTTGGTCAGGAAGCTGAGGCAGCTCATGGTCACATCCTCCATCCAGATATCTGCCGCTGCGTAACAGACGCAGATCCCGCCGGAATTGTACACAGGCTTATAGGCCGTCAAAAGCCACCCGTAGGTATCGTTCGTGACGATCGGATCGATCTCCTTTCCCACAAGAAGCTTCGGAACAACGCCCTCAAAGGATTCATCAAACGGGATCACATCGCCGGGTTCGTTGCCCTTAAATTCTTCCGTATCCAGATCAAAAACGACATGGCAGCCATCCGGCTGGATCTGATAAACATACAGAAATTCCACATGTGGATTTTCTTCCCGTATGCGTTGGAGCTCTCTTTCCGTCTCTAAATATCCATCCGCCTTTTCTCCGTATTTCAGGAATTCTTCCACCTTGTCCCCGTCGACCGTAAGCGCAGCCAGGCTGGCGGCACTCGCACCCACTCTTTCAAACTGCTCGGTCGCGAATTTTTTATAGAGAAGAGAACTGATCGTTGTCGTCACAACCGCAAGAAAGATCATGATCAAAGTGACCATCAGAATGATCTTATTCTGCAGGGACATCTTTCTGGTTTCATTTTTACGGGTCTGCGTCAGCTCCGCATGCGTCAGCGGTTTCTGATGCCAACCGGTCAGATTGACCGATTCCCTGAAGGAAGGCAGGATCAGCTTCAATACGAGGAACACGATCAATACCGTGACCGCCTTATCCGCAAGGTCGATCACCACATCAGAGATCATCTGCGCCTGAAATACGTTCAGCGTACCGTTCTTAAGAAGCTCCTGCGCAAACGGCGCAGAGATCCCTTCGCCGATCCCAAAGCCATACATGAGATACGTTAAAATCGACCCCAGCGCCCCTCCGATCAGAGCAAATACGGGGATCGTAAGCAGAGCCTTCCATATCTTTTCGAAATAGCCTTTTTTTGCAAACCAGGCTCCCGCAACAGCGATCAGAACGCTCAAGACCGCATAGTATGCATTTGTGGGATCCGAGATCATATTGATGATATTGGAAACATACCCCACAATGATCCCGGGCAGATACCCTCCCATGATCGCCACAAGCAGAGTGCCCACGTTGTCTAAAAACAAAGGAAGCCCGATCACTGTCACGAGCCTGTTCAGCAAAATGTTGATAAAAACGGCTGCAGCACAGAAAAAGATAGCTTTCAAATTCCTGGTAAGAAAGTTTTCTTTCATCAATACTCCTCCAGTTCGATGTTCCTATATTCTTCCACAACAGATTCCAGTACCTTTGCCCAGGTGATCGGTATCGTCCGGCGGGCTTCCTCGCCGACAGTCTTTCTGTTCGGGTCTTTTAAGATCATCTGCAGTTTAGCGGTCATCTCTTCCGTATTGGCCGGCGCCGTGTATCCGTTCACGCCGTCCGTTACCGGTTCAGCCGAGTTGGATCCTTCCGTCAAAAGAGCAGGGATCCCTGCCAGCGCTGCTTCCCGCAGCACAAGCGGCGCGTTGTCATATATGGACGGGAAGAACAGCAGGTCAGAGCATAAATACAGCCCGTGAACCTGTCTCGGATCGGCAATCTTTCCCAAGAATTGCACGCGATCCAGTACGCCGATATTTTTGGCGTAATGACGGATCTTCTTTTCGTCCGCCCCTTCTCCGGCCGCCATCAATACAAAGTCTTCTCCTCTGTCCTTCAGCTGCTTCACGCAGTCCAGAACCAGCCGCATGTTCTTATGCCAGATCTGCTGTCCCACAAAGAGCAGGACCGGCTTATCCTGCGGGATCTTATACTGCTCGCGGATCTCTCTCTCGAGCTTCTCTTCATCCTTTTCCGGGAACGGTTCGATCCCGTTTTCAAGCACTCCGATCTTATTATGAAAACCATAGCTGCGAAGCGTCTCGGCAGTTCCTTTGCTGCAGGCATAAACAGCATCCACGCGGCTGTAGAACTCCACCAGATAATTCTTCATAACGTTGGCAAGGAACTTGCTGTGCGTGTAATGGATCACGTCGTCGTAGTACTTGCTGTGGAATGTAGAGACCACGGGAATATTGTATTTTTTTCCGAGCCGGAGCGCGATCCAGCCGACAAAGAACGGGGAATGCACATGCAGCACATCCACCGAATGCTCCTTAAAATAGGCCCTCCCCTTCTTTCCGAGAAACGGAAGCGGAATGTGGAACACGGAAAATCCCGGTTTTACGGAGGGCGTTCGGATCACGGGGTAACTGTAATCATCTGCCGTCTCTCCTTCATGCGGACAGACCAGACAGCAGTCCGAGCCCATCTCCTTTAAATGCCGCCCGTAGGCGTCCACCGTTCGCACAACACCGTCCACGGACGGGTAAAACAGGTCGTTAAATACACCCACATTGGGCACGCGGTCTTTCGGAACCTCTTTCTTCTTCTTTTTCTTTGCCACGGCAATATTCGTCATCGTGATGATCCCCGTCACGAGCCAGGAATAATACACAAGGATACGCCATACGATCATCGCCCAAAAGAGGTACCCGCCGCTCAGCGACGAAAACACCGCATAAAAGGATCCTTCCGCAGCGCCCGAATTCCCGGGAGTGGGAACGATCGTAATGGCGGAATAGATATAGACCACCATTGAGAAAACTTCCCACCAGGGCAGGTTCCCTCCAAACGCCATCAAAGAGAAAAACGGGATCGAAAGGATCGCTGCCTGATAGATCACGGAATAGACCATCAGGCGGAAAAAGAAGTGCGGCCGGCGTTTCATCACCCGCAGCGCTTCCGTATATTCCCCGATCGTAGCGATCACCTTTTCGGCCGAAGCCTTTCCGTCCTTCAGGATATGGATCTTTCCGAGAAACCTCGTAAAGCCGCCGACCAGCTTCGCCAGCGCATGCGGAAAGATCGCAAACAAAATGATCGCCACCGGAACAATGGCGTACATAAATAGTCCGACATAAGCGCCGACCTTGATCACGGGCGAATCGTCCATGACGTGGCGGTTCAAAATGAACACTACCGCAGCGATCAGCACAAAAGCAAGCTGCTGGGTCAAAAAGCCGCAGACCGGAAGGCAGCCGCAGGTTCCCGCCGAGAACTTGTGCCGCCGCAGGCTCAACATCTGGAACGGCTGGCCGCCGGCCCCGAAGGGCGTGATGTTGTCGTAATATTTTCCAAGCACCGCCGTTTCAAACGCGGCTTTCTTGCGATCCTTCCCCTCGGAAGTGATCAGCATATGACGGTATTTGCAGTAATCCGCCAGCATGGCGACAAAGAACAGAGCGATCGCGACCCCGAGGAATCCGAACTTCAGATCCGAAAGTGGGATCCTCTTCACCGCAGTCGCGTCATTCCTAAGTTCCCGAAACGCAATATACCCCACCACCACGAAGTTGATCGCGAGGGTGAGGAGAAAGATGAGTCGTCGTTTTGTCTTTGATTGATTATCTTTGTCGTTGGAAGTTTCTGCGCTCATAGCGTAAAAGCCCCGGATGCAGACCCGGGGCTTTCCCCTGTTCCTTTATTTTTTGATCTGGAAGGTCACGGTCTTCTGTGTCCCATCGGTAAAGCTTCCGGATCCGTTACTGACCAGCACCGCCTTCGCCGGCGCATCCGTTGTTGACGGTTTCTTATTATTTATGTACTTGCCGATCACAAAACCTTCCGTATCTTTTTCTGTCAGGTATTTTTTGCCGAGCTTGCAGACAAACTGATCCAGCCCGGGCTCCACGGGGTCTCCGTCATTCCATTCCTGATCGGGGATCGAGACATCCAGCTTTTCCAGAGAGATCTGTTTGATCTTGTACTGTCCCGTATATTCGCCGGTCACAGAACCACGGAAAGCGATCGTCACGCCGTACTCACCGGCGTCGCGGCTGTTCGGATCCTCATAGGTAATGATATAGTCCGAATCCTTCTTCAGAGTCGTATTTCCAAGCGTAACCGTCACCTTCGGCCGGCAGATCTTTGCGGCAAAGGAGTACTTCTTCTTAGACAGCTTCACTTTCACATCCGAAGAAGACGCCGGATCAATGGTAAAGGGCACGCACGCCGTGCCGGCATAGGAGCCGATGCCTCTGATCAGAACAAAACCGGTACCGGCGGATTTATTGTTCGCATAGCTCAGGGAGTACGAGGAGTCTTTTCTGAGCGGGATGCCGTTGCAGCTCACCGACACACCGGGCTTTCTCGCCTTGCCGTTCCAGACAAAGCTCGACTGCGACAAGGTGATCTCACAGTTTCTCGTGTCGATCAACTGTCTTTCCGCCGGCACCACCTGATAGCTCACCGTAACCGAACCTCTGTAGTTTCCGATACCGCTGACCACAATGGAATTCGATCCGAGGCTTGCGCCTGTGGATCCGGTCAGATTGTAATCGGTTCCTTCGGTCAGTCTCGCTGTGAGCACCGCCACATAGACCTCGGGGGCAGTCTCGCCTTCCTTGATCATTGTGTCTGAAATAAATACGTTGGACTTTGTGAGCTCTCTGGGATTCACCACAAAGGCATTGGCTGTCGCCACATACTTTCCGGAGAACACGCCGTTCGGGATCGCTTCAATGACCGGATAGTAAGTGCCGGCCTCTTCGATGATCTCCACCTCGGTCCCGTCGGATTTCTGATACAAAAGCTTATAGTCTTTCACCGGAGATACGGTGGTCTTATTCATTTTCACGGTCGTCGACGGCTTCAGTCCGTCCGGAGAATAGGTCTGATCCCTGAACTTTGCGATGTTGAGGGTGCTTCCTCCGGTATCCAGATTAAACG
>JAEEGH010012910.1_pt1 | contig 18645 bp, 13 predicted proteins | sample 9134181 | NCBI WGS metagenome assembly JAEEGH01 (sample SAMN16246544, study PRJNA631951) | gut metagenome | biome: gut microbiome; feature: rumen; material: DP-attached | host: Bos | place: Iran: Karaj | collected 2018-10 | reverse complement strand
ACGGGGTACTCGAACTTGACGCCGTCGGCGATGGCCTTTTCCAGGATCTCTACGGCTTCCGTGTAGGTGACTTTCTGGAAGGCGATACCAAGGACGCTCTGCATGCGGGCGATGAGGCCGTCGTCGTATTTGTCGTTGAGGAACTTGAGGTCGTCCATGCAGTTGTCCAGGGCATACTGCACAAGGTATTTCACGAACTCCTCTGCCAGGGCCATGTTGTCCTGGATGTCGTAGAATGCCATTTCCGGCTCTATCATCCAGAACTCTGCCAGGTGGCGGGGTGTGTTGGAGTTCTCTGCCCTGAAGGTGGGGCCGAAGGTGTATATCTCTCCCACGGCGGTGGCACCAAGCTCACCTTCCAGCTGGCCGGAAACGGTGAGGGAGGTCTTTTTCCCGAAGAAGTCCTTGCTGAAGTCTACGTTGCCCTTCTTGTCCAGGGGGATGTTCTTGAGGTCCATGGTGGTTACCTGGAACATGTCTCCTGCGCCCTCTGCATCGGACTCTGTGATGAGCGGGGTGTGGAGGTAGACGAAGCCCTTGTCGTTGAAGAACTTGTGGATGGCGAAGGCCATGGCGTTGCGGATGCGGAGCACGGCGCCGAAGGTGTTGGTCCTCAGGCGCATGTGCGCTACGGTGCGGAGGTACTCCAGGGTGGTGTCCTTCTTCTGGAGAGGGAAGCGCATGGGGTCGCATTCTCCAAGGACCTCTATTTCCGATGCCTGGATTTCCACGGCCTGGCCGCTGCCCACGGAGGCTTCCAGCTTGCCCTTTACGGCAAGAGAAGCGCCTGTGGTAACCTTTTTGAGGAGCTCCTCGTCAAAGAGCTCCGTGTTGGCCACTACCTGTATGTTGTTTATTGTTGAGCCGTCGTTGAGGGCTATGAACTTAATCTGCTTGTTGCCTCGTTTGGTTCTGACCCATCCTTTGGCAAGAACCTCTGCGCCCGGCTCCATCGAGAGCAGGGCCTTAATCTTTGTTCTTTTCAGGTTTTCCATTAGAGAATTTGCTCAAATCATGCAAAGATAGCAAATTCTTGCCATAGGTGCAATCTTTGCTCTGCAACAGTTTCAGATATTTAAGCCTGGAGCGCAGCTTGGAGGTCTTTATGCATTTAAGGAGGAGGTGCTTTTCGTTGGCGGTGTTGGAGGGCTTCCCAAGTTCGAAGGTCTCCAGAAGAAGGCTGTCCCTGACGTTAATTGCAAGACATGCGAAGAGGTTCGCTTCAAAGATGCCGAACTCCGGGAAATCGGAAAGGAGGGAATCCAGTACTCCGTCTGTTTCCTGGTTTATCTCCTTGGCAAGGATGCCCACGCTGGTGTGTGTGCCAAGGTACTCCTGCAGCCACCGGACACAAATCTCCTTCAGATGCTTTTTTGTTGTTCCTACCTCAAGGCTGTACAGGATCTCGTTCACAAGTCCAAGGAATGCTGTGTATTCCGTGGCAATGGCGCCTTTGACAAGTCTCAGCACCTCCTCTTCCAGCCGCAGCTCTTTCTTGACGTGGTAAGACAACAGGGCTTGCAGGTTGTGGCACTTCTGCCTTAGCAGTTCGGTCTCTTTTGTTCTGTGCATAATGGTTTTCGCTTTTTGGTTACGTACAAAAGTATTTACCAAAAACCATTATTCCACCATTCTGACCAACTTTATTATAACAAGCTAAGCGACAGAAAATCTGCCGCTTAGCAAAAAAAGTCAAAAAAATGAGGCAAAGTCAAGCCATACTATCAATCATCCGACAAATAGATAAGACGTGGTTAAGGCCAAATAATAGGGGCGTTGAAGGTATCCCCATCCATGTGAACAAAACTATGATTCTACTGTAACAACTCTGAAGGTGTGCTGTTGATATCATATCCTTACCCTGAGAAAAGCATACTGGCTCATGGTGTGCGATTCTGTTTCTCAACCGGTTAATGGAGTCCAATTCATTGAAGATGTATGAATTGTCATAGTGCATTGACATAGTGGATTTTGGCTTCTGGGGAAACACTCTCAGCAATGATTTGCCTGTTGCCCTGTATTCTGTGGAGGAAAACAAATACTTCCAAATACCAAATTCCATTGCGGACAGCAATTTGGATGGAGAATATGTGCCGGTTGACAATAGTTCAGAGTATGCTTTTCTCATGATTCTGGTCGTACCGGAGAAGATAGGACTGTCAAATATGCCTCCAGGCATAATCGAATCTCTTATCCAATCAGCGCCTAGTGTATCAGACAATACTTTATCAATAGCATTACGTAAAGCCACTTCGTAGCAACTGATAATAGTGAACATTTCTTGAGACAGCCGTAGGTTGTACCGATATAATGCCATAGCCTTTCGTGTGTCTCCGCCACAGGCATTCACATACCGCCTCATCCGTTTGGATGACATAATGGACTCGAATTCTATAAACTTCATTTTTTTTGATGATAACAATAATAATTGTATATTTGCAGTGTTGATTCCCGGTAGCCCCTGAAGTAATTCAAGCTATCGGGTTTAGTCTTTTATTTACCTCAAAAATAATGAAGTTCCAGCATCCGCCGGCGGATGGGCGCGTGATAATTATAACAAGCTAAGCGACAGAAAATCTGCCGCTTAGCAAAAAATGTCAAAAAAATGAGGGGCTTTTATACGGAAAGAACTATTGCTTCTCATACTCTTCCACCAGGGCTGAGAGCTTGTCCAGTTCCTGTAGGCGGGGATCATCGGCAGGCGTGTTCTCGTCCGTTTCGAAGAAAAGCTGATCAATACGTGCCATCATGGCCTTGTACTGTATTTCGTCTTTAATCTGTGCCATAGGTACTGACCATATATGCTGCTGCAAAAATAGTGATAAAAAACATGATAAAAAAACTAAGCGACGGGAGGGCCGTCGCTTAGCTTAAAGTGTCAAAATGTGAGAGGGGATTACTGGATCTTCTCGCAGACGAATGCGGTCTTGTCATCAGCACCCATGCTGTCGGGGTTGGTCTCGTACTTCTCCTTGGTGTCGTAGAGCTTGGTCTCAACGATGACGCAGTTGTTGGCGTCCACGTTCAGGGGATAGTAAGCGAGCTTTGCGGCATACTCCTGCTTGACCTCGGTCTTGTCATCGTTGACAACACCATACCACCAAGCGGTGCGCATGATCTGAGCGGAGGCGCGGCCAACGAGGTTGGTCTCATAGAACCAGCGCTTTACTTTGACGTCCTCGTCCCACTCACCGTGGATACCGGCGGCGTTGACGTTGCTGTAGTAGGTGTGCATCTTCTTGCGCCAGCCTGCTGCAGTGGTGGTCTCATCTACCTGGGAAGCGATACCTACGCGGCCCCACCACTCGATGTTGCCGTCTTCGTCGATGGACTGTACGGTGTTAACGGTGCCGTCAACCTTTGCAAGGGTGAGGAATCCGTTTGCATCGTATTTGCACTCGAGGGTCTTCCAGCCTTTACCTACCTCGGTGTCAGCGGCCTGGGTGATCTTGGTGGCGTGCTTCTGGTCGTCAACGGTGATGGTGCAGACGGGCTTGTTGTCGTTCTTTGCATCGACCACGGTTACGGTGTTGCCGGACCATGTGAATACCATGCTGGAATAGACGTCCTTTGCCCATGCCATGTCAACCTGTGCAATAGTGCCGTCGGCGTTCCATTTGTAAACATACATATCGCCGCTCTCCTTGTCGTCACCTTCCCAGCTCTTCATGAGCTTAACAACGCGATAGGTGGGAGTTGCGATCTTGGCCTCATCTTCGCCTTCGTTATCTCCGGGCTTGTTGCAGGAGACCATTGTCATGGCAAGTGCTGCCATCATCAGTAACATGATTTTTTTCATAATGTTTTGTGTTTAATGGGTTAATAGTAAATATATGATTTAATAGAATCTATGCTTGATAAGATATTGTACAGCGGGTTCTTGTATGCGTTTACAATCCTGTATTCGAACTTGGCGCCTTTTTTCTTGCAGGCGTTGTAGAGGGCGTTCATGCCCTGGTAATTGGTATCTTCGTCCGTTCCGCAGAAGTAGATTTCCTGATCCTTTGAAACATTGAAGGTGTCACCCACGGCGGGATTAACGTAATAGCTGCGCTTGAAGGTGCTTGAAGGCAGTGCCAACGCTTCCTTTGCGCCCTGGCCATAGCCAAGAACCAATTTCTTGGTGTTGGGATACTTGGCGTCCCAGAAGGTCATCCATTCAGTGAGAGTCTTCTTGGAAACATCGCAGGGAAGCATTACGTAGCCGTTGTCAAAGGCGGGGTCTCCGCTCACGGCATACATGACGGAATCGAGGTATCCGTCCGCGAGTTCATTGTTGTGGACGATGAACAAAGCGGTTCCGGTGCCGTTTTCCTTGTATTTATTGGATGCGAAAACGCCGTCCTCATTTCTTTCCACATGTCCGGGATCCCACTCTTTGTTGAGCTCCGGGCTCCACATATTACTGCCGTTCATGTAATGGTCAAAGAAGGGCAGAACCTCTTCCAGGGCCGGATTCCAGACGGATGAGGAGTGGCCGCCGTCAACTATGCGGTACTCGTGGGCGTAGCCGTTGTCACGCATGACGCGGTGGAGTTCGTCGTTTGCGTAGAGGAGGTTCTTTTCATCGTCCCCGCAGATGAGGAACCAGTTCACGGTGGAAAGCTGCTCCTTGTTCTCCGCGTTGAAATAGTGGATGGGGCAGTGCTGCTTATAGTATTCCGTGATACGGCCTTCGCCGGTTTGTCCAAGACCGCCGAAGATGATGCCCCACTGGTTTTCCCAGCCGCTCTGTGACTCTTCCAGATACTGCCAGTCCGTGCGGACGGACATAGAAAGGGGCGCGCAGGCGATGAACGTTTCCGGGTGCTTCTCCGCCAGTGCGCAGGCGCCGAATCCGCCCATGGAGTAGCCCGTTACGGAACGGTGCTGCCTGTCCGGGATTGTACGATATTCCTTGTCGATGAGCGGAATGAGCTCATTGATGAACATGTCCATGTAGTTGTAGGACCCGTCGAAGAAGTTGCAGTAGTAACTGGCGAATCCCTGAGGGAAGACATATATCATCTTGGACATGCCCAGACTCTCGAGACCAAGGATCTTGGAGTTTGCGTGCAGGTAGTCTCCGTTCCAGGAATTGTTGTTGTCTCCGAGGCCATGGAGCATGTACACCACTGAATAGCGGGTGTCCGTAGCTGTCTCGTAATCGTCCGGAAGATAGACGGAATACTTTACATATTCCCTCAGGATCTTGCTGTTAAGCACGAAATCCTTCTGATAGCGCTTGAAGCCTTCTGGTTCCGGGGGTGTCACCGGCGTAACCGGTCCGTTGTCTCCTTCGTCCTTTTTGTTGTCATTGGGCTTTGAGCAACTTCCGGAAGTGAAGATGAGGATAGCTCCGATTATGTAGAATAACCTAAATTTCATCATAGACTACCATTTCAGATGCATACAGTTCATAATCCGGGTGGGGATTGTCCAGGCGGAGGGTAAGAGTGTGCTCTCCGCTTTCGAAACAGTAGGCGGAGAAGATTTCATACTTGCGCTTGATATAATCAATTGGCATAGTAAAGTGTTCAATCTCGGCGCCGTCCAGAAGAGCGGTCACGGATGCTACGTAGGAGTCATCCGCGTGTCCGGTCTTGCGTACGCTGCCTTCTACCACTATGCTGTTTCCCTTGAACTTGAGGTCCACGCTTGTTGTAAAGGCCTTCTTGAGTACCCGCTTTTCCACGGGGACAATCCCCTCAAAGCTCTGCTCAAACCGGACGGGCTCGGGTTTTTCCACGTTAATATAGATGCAGTTGGCATCTTCTTCGTTGCATGAAAACAAAGTTTTCACCAGATTGAAATTCTCCGTGCAGACCTGGTCCAGGCTAAGTGATGTGTAGGGGAAAGGAATATCCTTGATTCGCTCTGCACCCTTTTTCCAGTATTCCGGGATGGCATCGTAGCCGTACATTACGCCAAGTATGCCGGCGGCCGACGCAGGGTTGCAGTCACTGTCGTTGCCGCAGCGGGTGGAAATGTCCATGGTCTTCAGGAGATCACCCTCACCGTACAGGAGACCGATGACAACGAAGGCGGAATTGATGGTGGCGTCTATGTTGAAGCCATTCCAGACGCCCTCCGGGCAGCCCACGTCGTTGGCGTGGCGGTTGGTTACCTCGAACCAGCACTGCTTCCAGTCCTTGGGGTATTTCTTCCAGTACTTGATTACGTCCGCGATGGTGCTGTGGAACTTGGTGCCTTCCGGAATGGTCTTCAGCGCCTCCGTGACGATGGTAGGAATATCGTCACAGACATATGCCAGGCAGTACATTGCGCCAATGAACACGCCGCCGTACCAGCCGTCGCCGTAGTTCATGATGTGGCCTATGCGGTCGGAGAGCTCGGAGGCTTTGTTCACGCCGCCGGGGTAGAGCATGCCTATGAAATCGGCCTCAATTTGGAAGTCGATGTCGTCCGCGTGGGGGTTGTACATCCAGTGGCCGCTTTCCGGGGCGCCGCGCCCGTTCATGATGTTGTAACGGGCGGCCTGGTTGGCGTGCCAGAGCTTGTAGTCCGCATACGCGAAAGCCTTGGCATATTCCTCCACGGGGGCGTCCAGGCCGTATTTGAGCATGGTTTCCATGAAGGTGAGGTCCATGTAGACGTCGTCGTAGAGGCCCGGGTCTTCGATGTACGTGTCGTAGATGTAGTCATCGTACCAGGGGATGGGGATTTCCTCCATGATGATGCCGCCCTTGTACTTGAACTCCGTGGGGCCGCCGTAGGTGCAGCCGATGGTCTGGCCGTACCAGCCGCCCTTGATCTTGTCCATGAGGGTGGCGTCCGACATGGTGACGAAGTCGCCGTAAGGGACCTTAGTGCTACAAGAAGCTAGAATCAGAAGAGATATTATTAATAAGTATTTTTTCATGCTGTTAAAGATTCCGGGTCAAGCCCGGAATGACGAAAGTCTAGTTATGATAATATACGTCTTCTATAGGTTTTTCGGAGTAATACTGTATGGCGTTGATGCGGAGGAGATAGGTGTCCGGCTTGGGGTTGCGCCAGATCATCTTTACGGTGTGGCGGCCTTCCGGGAGAAGGTATTTCCAGGCGGGTTCAAGCTTGCGGGAGGTGCCCTTCATGGGAAGGAGGGACACCTGGTCAAGTTCTCCGTCTATCCAGACTTCGATTTCCGCAACATAGGGGTCCTGCTCCTCTGCAAGGGCAAAGACCTCGGAGCCTACGTGCTTTTTGGAAACACGTGCGGCGTAGTCCGCCGTGATGCCCCTCAGGCACACCAGGTTGCCCCAGATCACGAAGCCGTTGCCGGAGAAGTCGAACTCATACTCATTGCTCATCCACGCGTCTTTCTGGTCACGATAAATGGGGAATGTGTTCACGAAGTTCTGCTCCAGAGGGAGAACTTCCACGGGCTTTTGAGGGATAAGCACTTCGGCCTCGCGTACTTCTCCGCCGTTCTTCTCAATAAGTTGCAAAGCCTGGTCAAAACTGTACCGGGATCCCTTGGCAAGAGACACGTCAGTGCCTTCGAAGTCAAGATTCCAGATTTCCATTACGGGGTCTTTCCAGAAGGCGGGCATGTTCTCCAATCCAAGCACAACGCCCAGGACTCCGCCTACGGTTGCCGGGTTGCAGTCAGAATCCTGGCCGCAGCGGGTGGCAATCTCTATTGATCGGCCAAAGTCGCCGCCGCCGTAAAGCAGACCCATGGCCACATAGGCAGAGTTGATTTTGGCGTCGATATCAAAACTCAGGAATACCCCCTTGGGGCAGCCGGTGTCGGAACCCCATCTTTTCTGGATTTCGAACCAGGCTTGTTTCCAGTCGTCTGGATACTTTTTGTGCAGCAGACGCACGTCGTTAATGCATTGCCAGAAGGTGCTCTCGGCGGGGATGCCCTCCAGTGCCATTTCCACTATGCGCGCAGGGTCACTCTCCACGAACGCCGCACTGTAGAGTCCGGCCACGAAGGCTCCGCCGTAGAAGCCGTCACCGCTGTTCATAATGTGTCCCACGCGCTCTGCGATGTCCAGCGCCTGCGGAATCATACCGGGCGACATCAGGCCTATGAAGTCGGCCTCGATCTGGAAATCCAGGTCGTCGGCGTGGGGGTTGTTCATCCAGTTGCCTGATTCGGGAGGCATTATGCCCTGGCGGATGTTGTAGCGGCCCGCCTGGTTGGCGTGTGCCAGATGATACGGCGCATATGCGAACCGCATTCCCAGCTGTTCGCTTGTGGCGTCCAGGCTCAGCTGCTCAAAGGCTTCTGCAAAGGTCAAGTCGTTGTAAACGTCGTCGAACAGGCCCGGTTTGCGGTCCCACCAGTACTTGACATAGCCGTCTCCCCAACTGATGGGCTGGTTGTCGGGAATCAGGGTGCCGGTGAACTTGAATTCGGTGGGGGCGCCGTACACCACGCCTATGGTCTGGCCGGCCCAGCCGCCGCGGATCTTGTCCATAAGGGTTTCTTTGGACATAGACGCACTCTGCGGAGCCTTGGGCGCGCAGCCGGCCAGCAGCAGGATGGCCAGAATCAGTATGCTATTTCGCCTCATAAACCTGAAGTTCGGTGATGGAAATAAATGAAGATACGTCCTTGGTGTATTTGTTCCAGTGGATAAGCACGGCGTCGTCGCCAATCACACGTATGGCGGTGGTGGTGACGGCGGGGAAACTGAAGATAAACTCTCCGTTGTGAGGCTGGATGAATACCGCATCGCTGGCGGGCCAGTCGGGGGTGACTTTAGCCTCGATGGGCTTCCACTCGCCGCTTTCGTCCATATACTCCACGTGGAGGTTGCTGTACCAGCCGCCGAACTCTTCCAGCGGACCGTAGTGGAACGAAACCATATCGGTAGTGACGGGGTTGTCCCAGCGGTAGCCGAAGAAATCGCGCTTGGGAGCGTTGGATTTCTCTCCCAGAGAGTAGAATGCCGCTCCGGGACCGCCCGTAACGCCGTCGTTGATCACATCCACGGTATATGCACGGTAGGTCTTGGGTATAGTGAGCCAGCAGGAATCCAGGGTTGCCACGTCGGTGGTGCGTGTCAGGGCCAGAATTTCAGCGGCTTCGGGAGCCAGATTGCGGCCGCGCTCTGCGGGAAGGGTAAATGTGGCCTCAGACGAAGCGGGCGCCTTGAACTGGGCTTTGGTGTTGATGGTGTAGATTTTCTCGCCATTCTCTTCCCTTACCTTGCCGCCGCGCGCCAGGATTATCTTCTCTGCAAGCACCACGGTGCGCTCTATGATATCCTCTATAGAGGCATCGGGCATATCGTAGCGGGTCACGTTGATATAGCGGTCGTTGAAGGGCTTGGTCCAGTGCTCGAACGGCATAGCGCGGTCCAGAGGCACGCTGCCCACGCCGTTGATCACTCCCAGAAGGCCGCACATAGTGGCGGTCTGGTTGTCACAGTCAAAGCCCATCGCGCAGCCGATGGTGAGGGTCTTTTCAATATCGCCGTCGCCGTATAGCAGCGACAGGATGCCCATCGCGCCGTTGAGGTCGGCATTCCAGATGCTGCGGGTGATGTCGGGTTCGTTGAAATACAACTCGTCGGCAATCACCTTGCGGGAAGCCTTCCAATCGTCTGGATTCTTCTGCCAGAGGTCCAGGCACTCGTCAATAATGGCGCGGAAGCGGTCCTCTTTGGGCAGGTACTCTTTGGCGTGGCGGATCAGGGTGGGGATGTCATTCTCGAAGAAGGCCTCGGAATACATAGCGCCGTATACCACGGTGGGAGATACCGCCCAGTCGTCGGAGGTGATGCGGGCTGCCCAGTCAGAAATGCCTGCAGCATAGGCGGGCATACCGGGGGCGGTGTAGGCCCAGATCTCGTTGATCAGCTGGGGGTCGATCTGGAACCAGTGCGGGTTGTATTCCTTCTTGCCGGTGTAGGGCGGGGTGAAGCCGTAGTGCATCAGGCCCAGCGCGGCGCGGTTTGCCAGCCAAACGCGGTCGCGGATGTGATACATCCAGCCTTCCTTAACCTGGTCGTAATTGATGTCTATGCCATATTTCTCCATCATCATCAGATAGAGATATTCCACGTCGGTGTCGTCGTCAGAGAAGGCTCCGTCCACGTCGGTCATCTTGCGGATGGCCTTGTTGAACACGAATGGACCTTCGCCGGGCTCGTCCACAAACTTGTTTTCGTATTCAAGCCCGTAGATGTTGCCCACCATCTGGCCTATCCAGGCGCCGGCAATCTTCTCTTTGAGCTGGGTGCGGGTTATCTCCTTCCCTCCGCCGTTGCAGGAGGCAAGAAGTGAGATAACCGCCAGTATTGATAACAGTCGTTTCATTGTTATTTCAAGTTAGGATTGGCAGCTGCAGCGGTCTTGGGTATGGGCAGCAGCAGGTCGGAAGCGTCCTTGGCGGGTTTTGCCCACCACGCCTCAAGGAATTTGTCAAAGCGTATCATATCCTGGCGTTGCCAGCCCTCGATGGCCAGCTCGTGGGCACGCTCCCAGTAGAGCGTCTCGAGGTTGAGGCTGGCGGCAGGTATAGGGGCAAGCCCGGCGCGGGAACGGATGGCCTTGAAGTCGGCAACCTCGGCAGCCTCGGGCGCGCGGTTCTGGCGAACCAGCGCCTCTACGTACATAAGCACTACATCTGCGTAGCGCAGCAGGAAAAAGTCATTCTCCTGACCTACCTGACCGCCGGTGAGACGACCGTCGCTCTGGTATGTCCACTTGCAGATGCGGGCGCCCTGAAGGGCTTCGCGGTGGCTGTCCTTTCCATAGACAGTCTCCGGCATATCGGGATCGATGATATAAGGGGTATTCTCGTCGTACATCACCGGATTGCCGTCCTTATCCAAGATTTGGCCGTAGAGCCAGGTGTCCTTCTTGCGGGTGTCCCCATCCTCATAGCTTGCAAGAAAGTCTGGTTCACCGCATAAGCCGTCCCACGCCTTGGCGGGAATGCCCAGCGGATCGCACAGGTCTGCGGGGAGAGTGGACATATAAATCAGGAAAGCGTGGTGGTCGTCTGTAGTATAAACCGTGCTGTAGGGGATGGCAAAAATCTGCTCGGGAGAATTTTCGTTGTTGACCTTGAAGTTGTCGTTGTATTTCTCCGCCAGGCGGTAATGGCCGCGGTTTATCAGGTCGTGGCAGACTTCCTCCGCCTCTTTCCACATCGGTTTGCCGATCCACTTTTCGGCATTAAGATAGAGCTTTGCCAGGATGGCTTCGGCTGCGCCGCGAGTAATGCGGCCGTAATAGGCCGGAGTGGGCTCCACCTGCAGGTAGTCGATATTGTCCTTTATTTCCTTTTCGATAAAATCGAACATAAAGGCGCGGTCCTTCTTCTCAGGGTAACCTTTATCCTTCTTGCTGATGGAGAAGGGGACATACCCCCATCCGTCGATGCCGCAGAGGAAATAATATGCCCGAAGCACCTTGACCTCGGCAATCACACGGTTCTTTGCATCGAAGTCTTTCTCTACGCTCTCGAACATGTCCAGCACGTCGTTGCAGGCGGTGATGCCGCTGGACCAGTAGTCCCAGGCCATCTCCAGAAGGCGGTTGCTGGAGGAGATGCTGTGCACGTGGACCTCATTGTAACGGCCGTCGTCCCACCAGCCTCCGTTAGGGTTGACCGGGACACACACCTCGTTGGTGTTCTGGATGTTGAAAGTCCATAGACTCTTCTCTGTGCCCCAGTGCTGCAACGATGAATATGCGCGGGCGGAATATTTCACAAACTGGTCTTCCGTTGTGAAGAAGTTTTCCTTGGAAATCTTGGAATAAATCTCTTCGTCCAGGTTGGTGCAGGCAGCAAGCGCTGCGATGCAGAAAATCAGGTAAAGAATTTTTTTCATAATAGTTCCTCCTTAGAATGTGAGATTTATGCCTAGTGAGAAGGTGCGGGTGCGCGGGTAGTAGCTGGTGCTCTCGATACCGGGAGTCAGGCCGCTGAGGCTCACTTCGGGGTCGACACCCTTGTAGCCGGTGATGCACAGCAGGTTCTGACCGCTGACAAACACCTTTGCAGAGTGAAGGTACTCGTTGTGGAACGGAAGGTCGTAGCTTACCGACACATTGTCCAGTTTCACATAAGAGGCATCTTCTATATACTTGGAAGAGTAGCGGATTTCGCCGGTGTAGCTGGTGTTGTCCAGCCAGGAGGCCAGGATGTTCCTCAATCCGATCTGGTGCAGACTCTCGTAGTTTGCACGATAGCTGTTGAACACCTTGCCGCCGATGGCGCCACGCCAGGTCATACTGAAAGTCCAGTCGTGAAGACGAACGGTATTGCTCCAGCCAAGGGTTACGTCTGGATAGGCGTGACCAATCAGGCTCCACTTGGCAACGGGAACCTTGCCCATAAACTCATCCTTGAGCACATCGCTGCCGTCGGGGCCCACGTGATCCCACCAGGGAGCGTAGAAAGAACCGAGGCTCTCGCCCTCCATAAGGCGCTGTACGTAAGCTCCAACGGGGGTTGCAATCCAGCCAATCTCATAATCCTGGTTCTTGAACTCCTCGTTGGTGAATTTTATGAGCTTGTTGCGGTTGTGTGCGGCCACCAGGCTGGTGTTCCACACCAGGTTGCGGGTCTTCACGGGAGTCGCGTAGAGAGATAACTCTATACCGGTGTTGCTGATGGATCCCACGTTGGTGAAGAGGGTCTTGTAGTCATACGGAGGCACCGGCACGTTGTAGTCATACAGGAGGTCGGTGGTCAGGCGGTAGTAGTAGTCCAGGGTACCGCCCAGACGTCCTTTGAAGAAAGAGAAGTCCAGACCGATGTTGTACTCGTTCTTGCGCTCCCAGCGGAGGTCGGGATTGGCGTTGGAGGCGGGGGCGTAGGAGTTGATCCACTCGCCGCCGTAGTAAAAGCTGGTAGATGATGACATCAGCATCAGCGACTTGTAGTTGGAGAAGTCCTGGTTGCCTGTCACGCCGAATCCGGCACGAAGCTTCAGCTCGCTGATCCAGTCAATATCCTTCATAAAATCTTCCTGGCTGATGCGCCAGCCGACGCTGGCGGCGGGGAACCAGCCCCATTTGTGGTCCTTGCCAAAGCGGGTGCTTCCGTCGCGGCGCAGGCTCACAGAGGCGAGATATTTCTCTTGATAGTTCCACAGCACACGGCCAAAGAAAGCTATGTAGCGGCTGGAAGAGCGGTTGGTGTATTGGTCGGCAAGACCTTCTTTGAGGGCCGTGCCGCCGCCCATATTGTTGTACTTGTAGAAGTCGGAGTCAAAGCCGTAGTTCTCCATATTGGTGCTCCAGTTCATCTGCTTCTGCCAGGTGTAGCCGCCGATGGCCTGGATGGAATGGTCGCCGAACATACGTGAATACTGCACCGTGCTTTCCCACTGGAAGTTATCGTATGCGTTGGAAGAGACGTATGCAACGCCTTTCTTGCCCACGCTGCCGGGGTAGTAACTGGTCTTGTATTCGCCCCCGAAGTACTTTTCGTCTGAATAGCTGATAAAGTTGTCCCACTTGAGCCCTTTTATGGGAAGGATGTTCAACGTGGCCCTCACGCTGGCGCTCACGGTGTTTGTCTCGTCGAAGGCAGAGCGCTCGTTGAGCATTGCCACAGGGTTCTGGTAGTCAGACTCTGGAATTGTGAAGTATCCGCCGTATGCCGTGGCCGTCTCGTCGTATATCGGCTCTGTGGGATTGTGGGTAAAGGCCTGCCTGAACGCTCCGTAGTTGGCCGGGGACGCCTTGCGCTTCACATATCCCAGGTTGTAGTCTATGTCCACCCATCCCTGCAGCAAGTGCTGGGTAATGTTTGTCTTAAACAGATATTTGGTGGCCTCATTGCCCCTTTGCAGACCCTGGTTCTGCTCTACGTTGAGCACTGTGCGGTGAGAGAAGAGGTCGTTGCCGCCGCTCACTGCAAGGCTGTGCTTATGACTGACGGGAGTGCGGGTTATCTCCTTGAACCAGTCGGTGTCGCTGCCGTAGAGTGATCCCACCTTGGCGGGGGCATAGTTGCGGATGGTGTATTCGAATTCCTTCGCTGTCATCGGCATCGCACGGCTCTGAACGGTTTGGACAGAGACCTGGCCGTCATATTCCACACTGGTGGTGCCGGCACGTGCCCGGCGGGTGGTGATAATCACCACGCCGTTGGTACCCCTGGTACCATATATGGCGGCCGCCGAGCCGTCCTTGAGGACATCTATGCTTTCGACCTCCTGGAAGTTGATGTTGCGGATGTCGGCATCCACCACTCCGTCAATAATAATCAGCGGCCCCTGGCCGGCAGCCAGGGTGTTGGTGCCTCGCAGCAGGAACTGGTAGGATGCGTTGGGGTCGCCACCGTCGGGGTTCACCACGGTGAGGCCTGCCACCTTGCCCTGCAGCATCGCCCCGGCATTGATATATGAGCCGAGGTCGAGGTTCTCGGACTTCAGGCTGGCCACACTTCCGGTGGTCTCCTTCTTGGTGGTGGTGCCGTAGCCAATCACCACCGTCTCGTCCAGCATCAGAGCCTGCGAAGGGGTCATCTTAACATCCACATTTCCCCCGCCCTGAGGCACGGAGAAGCTGAAATCGTCATAACCCATATAAGAGACAACAACCGTTGCTCCGGATTTGGTTTTCAGGGTATAATTGCCGTCCACGTCGCTGGTGGTGTAGTCACCCCCGGCTAATATTGCGGCTGCCGGCAGGGGTTCGCCATTTTCGTCAGAAACGCGCCCCGAGACGGTCACATTCTGCGCCACGGCACTCCACGCCAGCAGAAACGCGGCAATTGTGAGTATGAATTTTTTCATAGAATAAATGTTTTACATACCAGCCTTGACCACGCAGGCCAGACCTGCGATGAACAGGACAAACATAAGGGCCAGCAGCCAGTAAACCTTCTTGGGTGCGCCCCTGAACTCCTTCCAGATGAATACGCCCCAGATGGCGGCCACCATAGGCGCGCCCTGGCCAAGTGCATAGGAAACGGCTGCGCCGGCGGTGCCTGCGCAGATATAGTTGAGGGCTGTACCAAGAGCCCAGATGCAACCGCCCAGGATACCCACCAGATGGGTCTTGAAATTACCTGCAAAATACTGCTTGTAGGTGACAGGCTCGCCCACGAAGGGTTTCTTCATAACTATGGTGTTCACAATAAAGTTGCTCAGGAACACGCCCAGGGCAAAGATCACCATTGCGGTGTAAGGAGTCATCTTGCCGGCAGCGGGAGCTGCAAAATTGTCCAGATCCACGCCGTTGTATACCAGGGCGGAGAAGAAGGACATAATGATACCGGCCAGCAGCGCCAGGATAATGCCCTTGCGGTTGGTGGCGCGGTCGCGCTCTTCTGTGGAAATCTTACCGGATGCGATGCCGTTGCAGATGATTGCAAGCACAACCAGCGCAACACCAATCCAAAGCAGGGTGGTGTTCTGGCCGGCGGTGGGGTGGAGCAGAAGGTTGTTGAGCACGCCCATAACCAGCGCAATGCCCACGCCCAGCGGGAAGGCAACCGCCATACCTGCAAGTGAAACCGATGCAGAAAGCAGGATATTGGATACATTGAAAACAACTGCGCCCAGCACAACCCAGCCGATGCTCGTCCAGCTTACCTGGGCGAGGTCCTGAAGGAACGGGCGGCCCTGGCTTCCGATGCTGCCGGCGGTGAACGCCAGAATCAGCGAGAAGATGACCATACCGATCACATAGTCCCAATAGAAAAGTTCGTAGCGCCAGCTCTTTGCGGCGAGTTTCTGCGTGTTGCCCCAAGAGCCCCAGCACAGCATTGTAACAAAGCAGAAAATAACTGCCAGTGTGTAACTTCCAACGATGTACATAGTGGTATTATATAATTAGTTAGTTTTATTATTATTAATTGTCAATTATAATAAAAAATCCGTAAATAACGATGTAAAAGAGTCATACCACGCCGGAAAGGCTTGATTGAGAAGGATTGCCTGACGAGGAGGGTCTGCGCGGTAATAGATATGGACGCGAGAATCCGTTGCGTTTTCGAAGCTGAAAAGGCCATTGTCATTGACTGAAAGTGTTACAGGCGATAATCCTTCCTGAAAGATACTGTCACCTGGCAAAACATCGTCTTTTTTTACAATCATCCCCTTGCCGTCGCGTTCGACAAGCACAAGCGACGCCAACTGCATCCACAATGCGGTTTCCCAGACATAGTGAGCGCCTCCGGTTCCGTAGAACATATCGGAGCGGAATGCCTTTAATGCCAGGCTATCATTTTCTGGTAAAGCGTTGTCCAGATAGCTTAAGAAATCCGGGCGGTTATTTTTGCGTAATATATTATAAACCAGATAGTTTCGAATGTGTTGATCTTTCATGGATAGAATCCATCCAAAATCATCGAGTGCCCAGAATGAATTATGCTCACCCATATCGAAAGGCCCTTCAGAGGTGGCACAAGGATACAAATTAATTGTAACTTCGCTTCGGAGCACACGGGCGGCAGCCAATGTATCCAGAGCGATATTCCATTCCAAATAATTCTCAGAAGAACTCCCAGCACAGATATGGATTGCAGCGACCTTGCCGGAACGGAACAAATCCGGTCGACGGTTCAATGCGATAGCAATGGGTCGAAGTGAACCTGTGGAAACAATGTGTATGGGTCGTTCGGACTTTTCAAGAGTCGTTAAAAGAAGTTCTATGCCTTTCTGCTGGAAGGCCGGAGCGTCTTCTTTCTTGTCATCAGATGATGTCAACTGATCATAAGGAGCAGCGGCGCATGGAACCTCTTTGCCGAAAAGATAATTCAGTTGCATCACCGGGATAAATCCTGGATCGCGGAGAATACCGTCTTCTTGCAGGTGTGAACGGGTAATGTCAAAGACTATTGCTTTAAGATCAATCTGTTCCAGGGCAAAAGGTGTCAAAAGGTCCACATTGTCTCCGATATCCTGAGCAGGAAAGTATAAATCTGAGATCAGGATTACGGGTACGGGGCTTGCTTTCCGCTGAGTTCCCACACAAGATGTAGTCACAAGCAGGGCAGCTACAGAGAACCAAAAGACACTGAATATGTTAAAGCCCTTCATAAATAATGCTTATTTATTCATTGCCTGTTACGCGTCTTACCAGAGCTTTTTTCGCTTTCTCCGGATCAGGGACAATAAGGTATTGGTGAAGACCTTTAGGATCCTGAGTGAAGATTGTGGCACCGTCTTCACGCAAAGATATATGACCCGGCTCGGAGCGCTGGAACACTGTGCGGTCTTCGTCCAAAGCGTCGAAAACAGATGTGAGATCCCAGGTCTCCCTGTCGTAAGGCATAGGCTGATAGTGCATATACGCTACGGTGAGCGGATTTAGGTTGGGATCTCCAAAGTCATTCAGAATACTTTCGTGAGGATATTTTACGGCACAGCCCACCTCATAGCCGCTGGCAATCAAAGGCACAGGGCATAACTCATAAACTACCCTCGATGCATCCAAATCAGTAATGGTATTCCACTCGGGTGTATCAACGGCGAAATTGCCGTTCATTATGTGCAGTGATTTGACTTTCTTTTTTACCAGATCGACACCTCCAAGTGGGGAGATATCATCGGGGTCGGACTTCAAAAGATTTGCGATATTGGTCAGCGGACCGGTAGCGATAAGCACCACCGAACCGTCTTTTTCTTTTACGAGCAGCTTTCGCAAAGCCACATAACCTTCGTCGATACCGCTGTCAATGCCTCTGGATGGAGCAATCAGCCTAGTCCCGTCTTCTTTCTTGGCCTCCAATGTTGGCAATAGATAGTAATAATCATCCGGAAGCGTACCGTTATATGCGAAACCCAAAGGCAGATTTTCCCGGCCGTGGAATCTGCATACTCCGTCCACAAATTCAATGCTGTGAGAATTGCGCTTGCATATAGTTATACCCTTGAGTGCAATCTGCCCGGCGTCTTCATAGTTGAAGAGCATTTCCAAGGCTAGCGCATCGTCTATGTCATTGCCCATATCGGTGTCGAATATTACCGGGATGGGTTTCTGTGTGACAGAGCAGGACAATAGAAAAAAAGTGGCGATAAGGGCCAGAAAAGATTTTTTCATAATCAGTCGATTATATAATGAAGAGAGCGTTCTTCTCTGAGGTCAAACCAGTTAGTGTCTTTCAGTGTTCCGGGGTTACAGCCCACCCCGACAAGGCCAAGGACGGTATATCCGCCCTCATAGGCCTCTTCGTTCGCAAACCTGACGGAAGGAAGCATACCTGCGGGGTCAAGAATAGACAGGGCGACGACATATTCCCCTTCGGGAACATTGTCTACGGCTATTTCTGCCTTGACTCTGTTGACAGGCGCCGGATCGAGATACTTCCCTTGTGCAGGGTCGTAATTGTCGCCCGGCAGCCAGGTGCGGATGTCGACATCGTCAAGACAGGTTTTCCATACGACATCGTGAGTTTCCGGATCCAGAAGGGCCACCTGCACAGGCCATTGATAGTAGAAAGGGGAAGAGCCTGTATTGGTTACGTCAAATTCCAATTTCCATTTCTTTCCTATGGATATACGTTTCCCATAGCGGGCTTTGTCTATTACGTACCGATAGCCCAGGGCCTTTTGGATATCCTGCACATTTTCCATCACCTCGGTGTCCTTGAAATTGGTCCAGGTGACGCCGCCCAGGTGGTTGCAGTGAAGGTTACGTATTTGCTCCACCATCAGTGCGTGTGTCGCCGAGTCGGCGATGCACGCGGGGAACCCGCGTAACTTCTTAAGTGCCAGGCTTCCCCAGCCCCAG
>JAEEGH010012906.1_pt1 | contig 18647 bp, 22 predicted proteins | sample 9134181 | NCBI WGS metagenome assembly JAEEGH01 (sample SAMN16246544, study PRJNA631951) | gut metagenome | biome: gut microbiome; feature: rumen; material: DP-attached | host: Bos | place: Iran: Karaj | collected 2018-10 | reverse complement strand
ACGGCGGCGATCAGCACCCGCCGGTAGAGCCGCGCGGGCTCGGGGTTCCTGTCCGCGCTGCGCCCGCCGTAGATGTTGCCGAGCGCCATCGCGATCATGATCGTGCCGATGATGATCGTCCAGACGATCTGGCTGGAACTGAAGTAGGGCGCCAGCAGGCGGCTCGCGCCGAGCTCCACCGCCATCACCGCCATGCCCGCGAAGAACTCCGTCATGTAGAGATAGAGCTTGTTTTTGAGGATCCTTGCTTCCATGTTCCTTCCTTTCCCGCGCCGAGGCCGCTGCGAACGGTTTCATTTTACCCGGAATTCCCGCGCTGTCAAGAGCCCCCGCCGCGTCGGGAGGCCGGAGAGATCGGCGGAATCTATGCCGTCCCATCCGTTTCGGCTATTTGACATTTGACTGTCCTGCGAATATAATACCTGCAAAGCGACGGAGCGCAGCGCGTTCCGCCGCGCGCTCATGGGAATGAGCAAACTGATCTGAAGGAGGGGGAGACTATGAAAAAACAATCTTCCGCATACAAAATCGCCTACGTCGCCGTGATGGCCGCCATCGTCTGCATCGCGACCTTCCTGCGCTTCCCTCTCGGGCAGAGCAAGGTACACCTCGGCAACACAATGGGCCTGCTCTCCGGCCTGCTGCTCGGCCCCGTCTGGGGCGGCGTCGCAGCCGGTCTCGGCTCCGCGCTCAACGACGTCGTCAGCGGGTACGGCCTCGACGAGATCCTCGTGACCTTCGTCAGCAAGTTCCTGATGGCGCTGATCTGCGGACTGATCGCGAAGCGCGGCGGCCACGTGCGCGCCTCGGTCGGCGCGGCAGTCGGCGCACTCAGCTATGTCGCGCTCTATATGCTAAAGCACCTCGTCTACCAGCGCTTCATCTACGGCAACCCGCTGAAGGCCGCCGGCGCCGTCATGCTGGCGAAGCTGCCTGCCTCGCTGATCAACGCGGTGTTCGCCCTGATCGTCGCCCCGCTGCTGTTCGCGGCGCTGCGCCCCGCCCTGAAAAAAGCGGGGCTCCTCGAAAAAATGCCGTAGCGCATCCCTTACAAAAAAACAGCCCGCCTTCCGGCGGGCTGTTTTTTTTAGATCAGGTCAGCGAGCTCATAGATGAGCTGTTCGGTCTTCTCCCAGCCGATGCAGGGATCTGTGATCGACTGCCCGTACACGCCGCCGCCGATCTTCTGCGCGCCGTCCACGAGATAACTCTCGATCATAAAGCCCTTCACGAGCCGCCGGATATCGTCGTTGTGGGCGCGGCTCTGCATCACCTCGAGCGCAATGCGGCGCTGTTCGAACGGATTTTTGCCGGAATTGGCGTGGTTCGTATCCACGATCACCGCGGGGTTGGCAAGGCCGCTCCCGGCATAGGTCTCGCTGAGATGGAAGAGATCCTCGTAGTGATAGTTCGGCAGGCTCTGCCCGTGCTTGTTCATATATCCGCGCAGAATGGCGTGGGTATGCGGGTTGCCCTGAGAATGGACTTCCCAGCCGCGGTAGATAAACGTATGCGGGTGCTGCGCCGCCTGAATTGCGTTCATCATAACAGAATAATCACCGCTCGTCGGGTTTTTCATGCCTACCGGCACTTCTATGCCGCTTGCCGTAAGTCTGTGCTGCTGGTCTTCAACAGAGCGCGCACCGACTGCAACATAGCCGAGCAAATCGTCAAGATAGCGGTGGTTTTCAGGGTAAAGCATCTCGTCTGCGCAGATAAAGCCGGTCTCTTTTACGGCGCGCATGTGAATGTGCCTTGTGGCGATAATGCCCTTGAACATGTCAGGCTTGCCGTGCGGGTCTGGCTGATGAAGCATACCCTTGTAACCTGAACCAGTCGTGCGCGGCTTGTTTGTGTAAATGCGCGGCACAATCAAAATCTTGTCTTTCACTTTTTCCTGCACCGGGCACAAGCGCGAAATATAATCGAGCACGCTGTCTTCGTTATCAGCAGAGCAAGGCCCGATAACAAGCAGAAGCCTTTCGTCTTTGCCTTCAAAAAGCGCGCAAAGCTCTGCCCTTTTCTGCCCGATAATTTTCGGCATATCGTCAGACAGCGGATACATTTCCTTTACCTTCATAGGAATGGTAAGCTTTCTTTCAAATTCCATGTTCATATTTACGCCTCCGGCCTTTCTGGAATCTGCCCGATTACTTTGACAGAAAGGCAGCATTTTTTCAGTTTTTCTATAAGCTTGCGCCCGTTCCGGCTCATAAGCGAGCCTTCAACTTCAACATAAAAATAATATTCCCACGGCGCATTCTGTACCGGGTGGCTGTGCAGGCTTATAAGGTTGTAATCTTTCTTGCTTATTATCTTGATTGCCGACGAAAGCGCGCCCGGAACGTTCTTAACATTGAACATAAGATAAGAAACATATTTCGGCGCATCGTCCTGGCCGTCAAAAGCATTTTGAGAAAGCACCGCAAACCGTGTGGTGTTTTCAGTGTCTTGGTTTATGCCCTTTGCAAGCACCTTAAGCCCGTAAAGGCGGCCGGCCTCTTCGCTTGCAATTGCCGCCGCAGTTTTATCGCCTTTCTTGGCCACTTCTTTTGCCGCCATTGCCGTGTTCACAAACGGAATTGTCTGAAAGCCGTGCTCGGCGATGAACTGCGTGCATTGGTCGAGCGCCTGCTGGTGGCTGTAAACAGTCTTTATATCTGAAATTTCTGAACCTTCAACGCCGAGAAGTGTCTGCGAGATTCTGAATTCAAAAACATTTGAGATAAAAAGCGAACCCTTAAAAAGAAGATCAAAAACACCGCGCACATCGCCGGCAAAGCTGTTCTCAAGCGGAAGAACAGCAAAATTACATATACCCTTCTCTACGGCATCATAAGCCTGTGCAAAGCTTGAAAAAGCAACTAATTCTTCAGAAGGAAAGATATTTCTGGCGGCAATGTTTGCAAACGCCCCTTCTATTCCACAATAAGCAATTTTGTAATTCATTGCAAGAATATAGCACTGTTCACTACTGGACACGCAACAGCAAAGACTGATATTTTTTGTTTATGGACAACAAAAAAGACAGATTTTCCACATTTCAGATTGCCAAAGCGTGCGGAATAAGCCGATCTTCGATATTGCGCCTGGAACAAGAAGGCTTCATCTCGCCTTCGTTTACAGAACCTTCGACAGGCAAAAGGTTCTATTCTTTCAGCGACGTTGCACGCGTAATTCAGGTTATGACTTTGCGGAATTTCGGGCTTGAAAAGGAAATAATCCACCGCTTTTTTGACGGCCACGAAGACTACCAGATTTGCCTTGACGTTTTGCAGGAACGGCTCGACAACCTTACGCGCATCATCAGGGTTGTAAAAATCTGGCAGAATGCGAGCGAAGACTTTCATACATTGCGCATGAAAGTGGGCGCGCTGCGCTGCTACACAAAAAAGCGCGAAAACGGCGAACCGCTTTTTGAGTTTCTCACAGACACTTTTGAAGAAGCAATTAAAATTGGGCTTGAAATAAACATTACAAAGACGCCGTTTCTTCAATTTTTTGCTGTGCCTGGAACAGCCTCTTACGAAATTTATGCGTGCATTCCTGTTTTTGAAGAAGTGCGCAACAACGTGATTCAACTGCCGTCATGCCGTGCGCTTGCAATTCAGTGGCGCGGCAATATAAGAGACCAGCCCGACATGATGAAGCAGATTCGGCAAGAAGCCGCAAAGCACGGCATGACAGACATCAAAGAGTTCCGCGTGCTCACCGCCTATGATGAATTTACGGCACGGAATATCTCAAACGACATAAAAGGACTTCAGTTCATAATCCCCGAAGAATAGCGCACTGCCTTGACGCAAGCACAACTTCCATCATCGGTCACTTCGACTACGCTCAGTGACCGGCCATTTCGCGCCGGTTTGTGTCATATCTGGTTTTTTCGATTTTGTGTCATATTCGGGCTTGACCCGAATATCTTTTTGCTAAAAATGCCTATGTCCATTGCAAGATTATCGGGTCACGCCCGATAATGACAATGCGCGCGCCATCTTTCAGCGACTTTTCATAAAAATATTTACATCTTTATGTCAAATTTACTTGACAATACGCCATAATGTCGTATATATTTGACATAAAGACAGATGACAAGGTGCACGGTCGTTTCTGCCTTAAAACTGAAAACCGGCTTAAAACCACCGGTTCAAGCAAAAGAGGGAATAAAATGAAATCACCAGAATATGCATTAGGAGCTGCGGCAGGCTTTATTGCCGTTGTAGTTGTAACAGTCATTATCGCGCTGATAATCAAAAAAGTGACAGGCAAAAAAGCTGAATATGACGAGCGCCAGCTTGCAATACGCGGCAAAGCTTATAAAGTCGGCTGCCTGACATACGTTATTCTGCTTGCAGCTTCTATGATTCTTCACTCAAATTTTGAGTTTGCCGTAATGCCGTTCTATCTTGAGCAGGTGCTCATATTGCTCATCGGGCTTGGCGCGTTTATCTGCTACGCAATCTGGAACGACGCATATTTCTGCGGAAATCAAAAGAAAAAGCAGTGGACGCTTGCGATTCTGCTTGCTTCGGCAGCAAATTTTGCAGTCTTTTTCAAGACAAGAGAGAATTGGTTTACGCCGGAAGGAATCATGAATTCATCTTGGACTAACCTTTTTGTGTCGGTGCTCACTTTTGTGATTGCGCTGAACGCATTCCTCAAAATCATTGCAGACCAAAAAGCTGAAAAAGGAGAATCTAGTGATGACTGAGAATATTTTCAGCAACGCGAATTCATTTATCTTATGGGTTGTTTTGTTTTTCGGCTGGTGCTTTATAAGCGCCAAAATCAACAAAAAGCATGGCAAGACCGCCGAATATGACGAGCGCCAGCAGCAGATAAGACTGCTCTCTTTTAGAATAAGCTTCTTTATTTTGATTGTCTGGTCTTTGCTTGGAATGCTGCTTGCTGAGAACGGCATTTTATTCTGCGACACAGCAACGATGTTCTTTTTGGGCATCTTGTTGAGCTATACTGCATTTATATGCATAAACACATGGAAAAATGCTGTAGATCCGGTTTTGAACGGGGAGACAGCTGACGCAAAAGCCAAAAAAGAAGTGATGCTAATTATAACAGGCATCTTTTGGTTTGCATGTGTCATCTGGGTTGTTGCAGACTATATAAGGCATTTTGACAATATTTTTACAGACGGAAAACTGAACGGCAACTGCCGCCTGCTTTTTATAGTGTTTGCAGGCCTAATAATGATTGTCAATGCACTGATAAAGCAAATCTATTGCAAGAGGTGCTCCAAAAAAGACGGGGATGACTGATGAAGAATCTGAAACTGAAAGCAGCTCGCGCCCTTAAAGACATGTCGCAGGACGACCTTGCAAAAGCCGTGAACGTAAGCCGCCAGACAATCAATGCAATCGAAAAAGGCGACTACAACCCTTCTATAAACTTGTGCATAGCCATTTGCAAGGCGCTCGGCGTAACGCTAGACAATTTGTTCTGGCCAGAAGAGTCAGACAACCAGCCTGCGCAATAGCTTTTGCAACACTGCCAGATTAATCTGTAAAAAGTGGCGCACTGTGCCGTTCCGCAGCATTTGCGCCACTTTTAAGCGTTAACCAAAAGATTGATTGAACTTACATTTTATAAATAAATTACCCAAATAAATATAACAATAAAGCCATTATTGTTGATATTAATAATCCTATGCCAATAAATAATATTAATTTATTTTCTTTTTGTTTCTTAGGGTTATCTTTAATTTTTTTAGAATCAAATAATGAAAAAAGAATAAAAACAATGGAGAGTATTATTAATATTATATATCTTACAAGCTTATACATGTGTTATTCCTCCTTTTTTTATTGTAGTAATTTTGATGTACTCTATTTTATTATAGGATAAATAATGAAGTAAAGCAAAGTGTATTTGTTGGTTCTGAAAATTGGTGCAAAACACACAAGCTTTCAAGTTTTGCCGCATGGCAAAACTTGCAGGGTTTGCCGCTTAATCCCTTTTTTAGATAAAGCCCAACGCAAACCCGTTATTGCAGTGTCTTATAGGCGGTGAAACTATATGAGCAGCTTTTTTTCTGCGCATCAGTCTTTGCTATTGTTAGAACCACCACAAGAGAATAAAAGCCGGAAGCGCCCTGCTTTGGTTCGGGAATAACCGTAGCAATGAAAGTATCGCCGACGGCAAGCTTGTGCTTTTTGAGCGCCTGCTGCAAAAGCCAGCTTTCTTCTTTGGTGAACCGTTGAACTTCAACCGGCTCTGCACCGCCCTTCTTTGAAAAGCTCAGCATTTCAGCCTTTAATTTAGAGACCGCCTCTTTAGAAAGATTTGCACCGGCTTTTGTCGCAGTCGCCCTTCCTTTGTAGCCGGTCTTTTGGTCGTAAAAAACACCCGAATCTTGCTGCTGCTCAGTAGGCTGGCTATTCGCGGCTTGTTTGCCGGCCGGCTTCTGATTTTCAGGCTTCTGCGCCACGGCAGATGTTCCGTCAAGGTTCATCACAGTCTCGTAGACATCCCAGAATTCATATTTGCTGTCGTTTACGGTTATAAGCGCAGTAACATAATAGATTGTTGCCCTTTCATCAGCGGGCACAGGCGTTATGCGCACCACAAAAGTCTGGCCGTTGCCTGCTTTAGCGTCTGCCAAAGCACGCTTCATGCCCCAGTCAACTTCGCGAGTAATGCGCTTCACCTGCTTTGATGAAACGCCTGTTTCCATGTTCCAGTTATAAAGCGTAGTGCGGCATTCGCTTATGCCGTCTTCGGGCAAGTTTGCGCCGACATAGCTCACTTCTGTTATTACGTTGTAGCCCTTCTCTTTGTCGATGTACGTTTTCTTTTGGGCAAAGGCAACCGCCGCCAAAACTGAAAAGCAAAGAATTGCTGCGATTTTCTTCATATATAAGCCGTGAATTTTGCAGATTCTGTTGTGCGTGTTAAAGAACATTTTCAAGCTCCTTTAGGTTGGCACAGATTTTCCAGCAGAGTCGCTTTATTTCTTCCGTTGGCTGCATACTGTCTGGCACCATTACCGGCTTTAGCCCAGCCGCATACGCGCTTTTTATGCCGTTCGGGCTGTCTTCAATTGCGGCGCATTCTTCCGGCTTAATGCCGATTGAAGCGCAAGAAAGCCTGTAAATTTCAGGGTCAGGCTTGCTGTGAGAAACCATATCGCCGCAAGTCAGCGTCTTAAAATAGCCGAGCACACCTGTGTCTTTGAGCAGACGGCGCACAGAAGCTTCTTTTGTAGAAGAAGCGAGCGCGAGCGTATATTTCGGCGCAAGATATTCGATTGTTTCTTTTGCAAACGGCATAAGCGGAATGCCCTGCGTATTTTCAATTTGATGAAAAAGCTCTGAAGCGCGCGCCATGAATTTTTCAGCCGGAAAATCATCGCCGTAAAGTTCGCGGAGAATTTCGCATGTATCAGCATAATTTGTGCCGCGGCATTTGTTTATCGCGTCTTTGTCGTCGCTAAAGCCTTCTTTGGCAAGCGCCGCCTGCCAAGTTCTGTCGCAGACCGATTCAGAATCTAAAATCACGCCGTCCATATCAAAAATTACTGCTTTTATCATTTTGTATTGTTTCCTGTTTTGGGTGCATAAATTGATTTTACTTCGTCGGTGTAGACGCCCTTTGATTTATAAACCACAAGCGGAACATCAACTTTAAGGTTGGGCTTTATGTTCTTTTTTGCCTGAATAAGCACCATTGTCGGCGCAGAATCTGCCGCCGGCTGAACCATGCGGAGTTCCGAAGCTTCAAGCTTGTATTTGCTAAGCGCCGCAAATATTTCGCCAAGCCTTTCCGGCCGGTGAATCATAAAAAAGCTGCCGTTGGGCTTTAAAAGATAATCTGCCGCCTTTATCACGTCATCGAGCGTGCATAAAATTTCGTGCCGCGCTATAGACTTTGCGCTTGCGGCGCAGCCGCTTCCGTGAGAAGCTTTTACATAAGGCGGGTTGCAGACAACAGCGCCGAAGCTGTATTTTTCAAAAAGCTGCTGCACATTCTTCAAGTCGCCGTTCACAAGATGCAGCCGCTCTTGAAGGGCGTTCAGCTTTACAGATTCTGCGGCAAGATAGCAAGCTTCTTTTTGAATTTCAAGTGCCGTAACTGTTGCGGCTTTTGTCAGCCCGCATAAAAGCAGCGCAATTATGCCGTTGCCCGAACATAAGTCAATTACATTTGAATTATGCCTGATTTTCTTTGAAGCAAAATCTGCAAGCAGCACTGCATCAATGCCAAAGCAGAACTGACCTTCGTCCTGCGCAATCTTGTAGCCGACCTGCGTGAGTAAGTCTATTTTCATAGCATGAAAATGCGGCTGTTTGCAGCAGCCGCAAGCATTACAAGCCTCTTATGAATTCGGCATCAAGATTGCGGCAATGATATATGCCAAAACTCCTGTTCCGGCACAAAGCACGAGAACAAGCCAGATAATCCTTACGATTGTCGGGTCCATATCAAGATATTCTGCAACTCCGCCGCATACGCCGCAAAGTTTCTTGTCGCGTGATTTTCTAAGTCTTTTGTCGCTCATAATTATTCCTTTGAATATTTAGTTATAGTTCATTCTAGCGCAAAAAATATAAAAAATATACTGGAAAATCTAAAAACTTCAGTTTCAAAGACAACTTTAGAGCTGCCCCACTTCTTTATAGGAAAAAAACATTGTATAGTATAGGCATGAAAGAAATAAAACTTGAAGAATGGAACGAAAATCCTTTTAAGGTAATCGGAAAAGACTGGATGCTCATTACGGCTGAAAAAGACGGAAGAACGAACATGATGACCGCAAGCTGGGGCGGCTTCGGCATAATGTGGGGCAAAAACGTCGCCACAGTTTATATACGCCCGTCGCGCTTCACCAAAAGCTTCATCGACTCAGGCGAGAAATTCTCAATCTGCGTGATGGACGGAAAATACCGCGAGCAGCTCAATTATTGCGGAAGCAAGAGCGGCAGAGACGAAGACAAAGTGAAGGCCTGCGGCTTTTCTGTTGAAAAAGGCGAAGGCACTGTATGGTTCAAAGAAAGCCGCCTTGTGCTTGTCTGCAAAAAGCTTTACAGCCAGCCGATGAACGCTGCCGCCCTCAACGATGAAAAGCTTAGAAACGCAATGTGGAAAGACGACGTGCATGAGCTTTACATCGCCGAAATCGAAAAAGCGTTCATTCAATAACACTATCCAAAATCCGGCAAAAATTGTATAGTAAGCTTTCACGTTTTACAGATTAAGTAAGAGGTTTTTTATGGCAGATAAAGAAGTCAGAGTTCGTTATGCGCCATCTCCAACAGGAATGCAGCATATCGGCGGTGTAAGAACCGCACTTTTCAATTATTTGTTTGCGCGTGCAAACGGCGGCAAATTCATTTTAAGGCTTGAAGACACAGACCGCACAAGATACGGCGAAGAATATGTACAGAACCTTTACGACACGCTCGCCTGGCTCGGCATTGAATGGGATGAAGGCGGCCCGAAAGGCGGCGAATACGGCCCGTATGTTCAGTCTGAAAGATTCGACATTTACAAAAAATATGCGGAAGAGCTTGTTGCCAAAGGCCAGGCTTATTACTGCTTCTGCGACGAAGAGCGCCTTGAGAGAATCCGCATTATTCAGACAAAAAACAAGATGCCGCCGGGATATGACCGCGAATGCCGCCATCTTACTCCGGAAGAAGTAAAGGCTAATCTCGATGCAGGCAAGCCACACGTTATCCGCCTCAAAGTGCCGATGGAAGGCGAAACACGCTTTCACGACGCGCTTCTCGGCGATATTGAATGGAAGAACGAGGACGTTTCGCCAGACCCAATCCTTTTAAAGACAGACGGTTTTCCGACATATCACCTTGCAAACGTTGTTGACGACCATTTTATGAAAATCAGCCATGTAATGCGCGCACAAGAATGGATTCCGTCTACACCAATGCATGTAATTATGTACAAGGCTTTCGGCTGGGATTACCCTGAATATTGCCACCTTCCGATGGTAATGGGCAGCGACGGACATAAGCTTTCAAAGAGACACGGCGCAACAAGCGTGAACGAATTCAGGGCACGCGGCTATCTGCCAAAAGCTTTGATAAACTACGTTGCGATGCTCGGCTGCTCTTACGAAGACGGCCGCGACATGTATGAGCTTTCTGAACTTGAAAAGCTTTTCAAGCTTGAGCATTTGAACAAAGCTCCGGCTGTTTTTGACTACAAAAAGCTTGAATGGTTCAACGGTCAGTATATGCGCCTTATGACTGACGAAGAGCTTCTCGAAGCTACAATTCCGTTCATCACCGGCACTGGCGATGCGGCAATTCCGATTAACGCAAGCGAAGAATTCCCGGCACCGCATGTCGGTCCTGAATATTCGGGCATTGCACTGAAAGACGGCAAGCTCTGCATTGCAGAGTCTGCACTCAAGGCTGGCGCTGAAAACTTGAGCGATGCCGAAATCAGGGCAAAGCTTCTTGCGCTTATGCCGCTCATCAAAGAGCGCCTGCACTTTTTGACAGATGCCGCTGAAATGGTCGGCTTTTTGTTCAAGAACGTGGCTGTTCCGCCTGTTGCAGAGATTGTGCCTAAGCGTCTTGACGAAGCAAAAACAAAAGAAGTACTCGTCAAGTCAAAGGAATTCATCGAAAAGCTTTTTGATATTCCAGACCACGAAAAGCAGGAAGAGCTTGCAAAGAGCATGGCAGAAGAGCTTGGCATAAAGCTCGGCGACTTTATGATGCCTATCCGCATGGCGGTTACAGGCAGCAGAATCTCGCCGCCGCTTATGGGTTCAATCTTGATTCTTGGCAAAGACAAAGCTCTTGAGCGCACAGACCGCACAATAGCAACATTCAACTAAAAAAACAGCCGGTTCAATTCGAGCCGGCTATTTTTTTCAGTACAATTTGCAAATCTAAAACATAAACTGCATCAATAAGTTGTCAAATTGAGTTTTAATGTGTAAAATTGATTTACTTTATTGTTAAAAAGGAAAACTTATGAAAAAAACGGTTTTTATCTTAATGATTTTTATTTGCTCGCTGGCATTTATTGTCGCAGAAGAAACAGAATCTTCTATTCCGGCTAATTTTTCGATGGGCGAATGGGATGACAACGTTTATACAAACGATTTTTTAGGCTTGAAATTAGAGCTGCCGGACGGCTGGATTAGATACGGAGAAGAAGAAATGGCAGCTATAATGAATCTCGGCGCACAAGCTTTAAATGATGATTTAAAGAAACTTTCAAAAATAGCAGAGATGACTACAGTCTATTATGTTCTGGCAAACAATCCAGCTACTGCTGATAGCATTTCAATAATAACCGAGAAGCAAATACTTGACGTTACAGCAGATGTATATGTGACTGCATTAAAAGATGCCTTACAAACAGCAAGTGAACTTGTCACTTTCACAAATGGTGACATTTCTAAAGAGGAAATTGCAGGCAGAGAGTATTCTGTATTAACTTTAAATGCATCTTCTCCAGTGTCAAAAGTTATACAAAAGTATTGCTGCTGCAAAATTGGCAAATATATGCTCGGGATTCTCATATCAACAAAAAGCGATGAAGCAGCACTTAAAGACATATTAAAGGCTTTTAAGTAAAACTAAGTTCATAATTGCATACAAAAACTGAAACATACGCAGGCGTGAACAGGACAAACCCCGCATTGACCCCGAAGGGTGTCACCGCGGGGGTTTGGCATGAGCACGCCGAAAGTATGTTTCAAAGATTATGCTATATAATGATAAATCAAATTCTATATAACCATAAAAAGGAAAATCCATGAAAAACTTAAAGAGAATGCTCACCGTAGTGCTTGCGCTTTCGTTTGTGCTGTTCGTGTCTTGCGCGACAACAAGCACAGGCACAAAAACCGCAAAGCAGAAAGCAACGCTTGAAAAGACAAGCGATCGCATGCTTTGGAAAATCAGCGGTACAGACAAAAACGGCGAACCTTCCACAGTTTATGTGCAGGGCACAATTCATGTGGGCGACGGGCGGCTTGTAATTTCAGACAACGTAAAACAGCTTTTCTTGAGCGCAAACCGGCGTGTCGGCGAAATTTCATCAGCTGACTACCCAATAGTTGAAGCTAAAACAGCAGAAATGATGATTGAAGGCGCAAAAGCCGCGGCACTTGAAAACAAAGACTTTAGGAACGATTTGAGCGAAAAACACAACGAAATGCTGCGTTCGCTAATTCAGATAGATAGCACTGCGCAATACGCAATGTTTGAGCCGTGGGTCTTGAATCTTGTTCTCTCAATGACGACCATAGGCGATGCAGGCTTAGACCCAACCCTCGCGCTTGATTCGTTTTTTATTGATTATGCACAAAAAAACGGCTTGAGCACAGAAGGGCTTGACAGCCTTGAAACGCAGCTTGACATCGTCAAATTCGGCAGCTGGAACGACCAGGTTGAGATGCTTGCTGAAACAATCGAGTCGCTCGGCAGCGTTGAAAAGCGCGAAGAAGCCGCACAAGAAATCATCGACATGTATGAAGCATATATCGATGACGATGTGGCTAAGCTTTCGGAAGTTATCGACAAAACTAAGGTTGCAGAAAGCGCCATCGAGAAGCGCTACAACAAGCTGCTCTGGCAAGACCGCAACGCGGCTTGGGCAAAGCTTTTTGCGGAATATCTCAACGAAGGCGGCACGACATTCGTCTTTGCAGGCTGCGGCCATTTTGTCGGCAAAGAATCTGTATTTACCGCAATGCAGAAAAACAAAACACTTAAAATAAAATAATTATGGAAAAAATATGAAAAAAACTGTTTTACTCTTAATGCTTTTTGTCTCTGCCGTAGCATTTGCTGCAGCAGCGCCGTCAGATTTCTCAATTGGAGAATGGAACGGCAATGTTTACTCAAATGACTTTTTGGGCATAAGCTACGAACTGCCTGACGGCTGGATTAAATACAGTGATGAAGAAATAGCTGCTGTAATGAATCTTAGCCTGGAAATGCTGAATGATAACCAGAAAGCGCTTGCAGACCTTGCAAAACTTACCGTAGTCTTTCACATGATTGTTAAGAATCCCGAAACAGGTGATAATATTTCAGTATTAACAGAAAAGGTGCATTTAGACGTAACCTCAATATATTATCTTGAAAATCTAAAAGCACAGCTGTCTGCATTAACAGCCATCAACTACACAATCGGAGAATTAAGCAAAGAAACAATCGGCGGCAGAGAATATGACGTGCTGACAGCAACTGCCAGTGTTTCAGACAAAACACTTACACTTAAATATTACTGCTGCAAGCTTGGGAAATACTTTCTTTCAATAGTTGCTTCCAGTATGAACGGCGAAAAAGCTGCCGGTAATCTGATAAAAGCTTTTGAGTAAGTGAACGTACCGCGCGAATCAGCCGTTCATGGATTGATTTTTAAGTTACCTCGAAAAACTGAAGTTTTTCGAGATTCACATGTCTTTTGTGCGGTTGAAGATAAAAAAATTCTATAAATAATATTATTACTATTGACAAAATCATTTTTTTGTTGTATAGTGTTTCTATAAAAAGAAATTTACTAAAATTTATTATGCCACGGAGGTTAAAAATGGCAACACAAGAGATTCCTTACAAAATCTATCTTGAAGAAAAGGAGATGCCTGCTTCATGGTATAATGTACGCGCAGACATGAAAACAAAACCTGCACCGCTTTTGAATCCGGCAACGCTCAAACCTTGCACAGAAGAAGACTTGAAGCCTGTTTTCTGCGAAGAGCTTGTAAAGCAGGAACTCAACAATACAGACAGATTCATTGAAATTCCGGAAGAAATCCGCAACTTCTATAAAATGTACCGCCCTTCTCCGCTTGTAAGGGCTTATTTTCTTGAAAAAAAGCTCGGCACACCCGCGCACATCTACTATAAGTTTGAAGGCAACAACACATCAGGCAGCCACAAACTGAATTCGTCAATCGCACAGGCTTATTACGCCAAGAAACAGGGCTTGAAAGGCGTAACAACAGAAACAGGCGCAGGTCAGTGGGGCACGGCGCTTTCAATGTCATGCGCATATTTCGGGCTTGACTGCATTGTCTACATGGTCAAATGCTCATATGAGCAGAAACCGTTCCGCCGCGAAGTAATCCGTACTTACGGCGCAAAGGCTATTCCTTCACCGTCTATGGAAACTGAAGTTGGCCGCAAAATTAATGCCGAATTTCCCGGCACAACAGGCAGCTTGGGCTGCGCAATTTCAGAAGCTGTTGAACACGCCGTAACACATGAAGGCTACCGCTATGTTCTCGGTTCTGTTCTCAACCAGGTGCTTCTGCATCAGAGCGTTATCGGCCTTGAAACACAGACTGCGCTCAACAAGTACGGCATCAAAGCTGATGTCATCATCGGCTGCGCGGGCGGTGGCTCTAACCTCGGCGGCCTTATCAGCCCGTTTATGGGCGAAAAACTGCGTGGCGAAAAAGATTATCAGTTTATTGCTGTTGAACCTGCAAGCTGCCCAAGCTTGACGCGCGGCAAATACTTGTACGATTTCTGCGACACCGGCAAAGTCTGCCCGATGGCAAAGATGTACACGCTCGGCAGCGGCTTCATTCCTTCAGCAAACCATGCAGGCGGCTTGCGCTACCACGGCATGAGCACAATCTTGAGCGAGCTTTACGACGAAGGCTTGATTGAGGCACGCGCAGTTGAGCAGACAGACGTGTTCCAGGCAGCAGAAACTTTTGCCCGCGTTGAAGGCATCTTGCCGGCACCAGAAAGCAGCCACGCAATCAAGGTTGCAATCGACGAAGCTTTGAAGTGCAAAGAAACAGGCGAAGCTAAGAACATCGTTTTCGGCCTTACAGGCACAGGCTATTTCGACATGGTTGCTTATCAAAAGTTCAACGACGGCGAAATGAGCGATTACATTCCGACAGATGCAGACTTGAAGAAAGGCTTCGACGGAATTCCGCAGTTTCCAGGCAACGAACATTAATATTGCAAAATGATGTCACCCCGAACTTGGTTCGGGGTCTGCCCGAAAAGCAATGTCTTGTGACATCTTTTAGAAAATTCATGAAATATTTGACAAAAACATGCATTATTTTGCAAAAAATTGTTACAAGGGCTTGTATAGAAAAGAAATATCGGGTAGTTTCAATAGACAATCAAAAACAAAAACTGCCGTTGACAGATTTGGTTATCCAAGTAATGGAGAAAGTAGATGCTTGAGAAAAAGGGCACCAATCAGTATTACATTACCAGACAGGATTCCACTGAATCTAACGCTCGAAGCTACCCCCGCAAATTTCCGTTTGCGCTTGCAAAAGCAAAGGGGTCGTGGGTTGAGGACGTAGAAGGAAACAAATATCTGGATTTTTTGTGCGGCGCAGGGACGCTCGCACTCGGACACAACGATCCTGAAGTTAATCAGGCCATGGTTGATATGATTACATCGGATGCACCATTGCATACGCTTGACTTGACCACACCGGTCAAAGACAAATTCGTGCATACGCTGCTTGATTTGCTTCCTTCAGAACTGAAGGATAATGCAAAAATTCAGTTTTGCAGTCCTTCAGGAACAGACGCAACAGATGCTGCATTAAAATTGTGCAAGACCGCCACAGGCCGCACTTCGATAATCGCCTTTTCAGGCGGCTATCACGGAATGGGCCACGGCGCTTTAGCTTGCACAGGCAACTTAAACGCAAAGACAAAAGTCAACGGATTGATGCCTGAAGTGCATTTCTTTCCGTTTCCATATTCTTACCGCTGCCCTTTTGGCTTGGGCGGAGAAGCAGGCATTGACGCGGCTTGCGCTTTCTTTGAGCGCACGCTGAAAGACCCTGAATCTGGCATTACAAAGCCGGCAGCAGTAATAATCGAACCAATACAAGGCGAAGGCGGTGTCATTCCCGCTCCTGTAAAATTCTTGCAGACAATCCGCCGCGTTACCCAAGAACTTGAAATTCCGCTCATCGTAGACGAAATTCAGTGCGGCGTGGGCAGAAGCGGCAAATTCTTTGCATTTGAATACGCCGGAATAGTGCCCGACGTGATTCTCGCCTCAAAAGCTATCGGCGGCACACAGCCAATGTCTGTAGTTATCTACAACAAGAAGCTCGACAAATGGACGCCGGGCGCACACGCAGGCACTTTCAGAGGCAACCAACTTGCAATGGGCGCAGGCACTGTGGTTATGAACAGAGTTTCTAAGCCTGAATTCTTAAACGACGTGGTGCGCAAAGGCGAATACATCGAAAAACGCCTTACAGAGCTTAAAGCCAAAGTTTCGATTATCGGCGACATACGCGGCAAAGGCCTTATGCGCGGCACAGAGTTCGTTGACCCGAAAGGCACGCCCGACATGCTCGGCTCTCTGCCTGCAAGCGGCGACATTGCTTCGGCGGTGCAGCGCTGGTGCTTTGACCACAAGCTCATCGTAGAAAAAGGCGGCCGCAACGGCTCTGTAATGAGATGTCTTTGCGCGCTAAACATATCAGACGAAGACTTGAAAAAGGCAATGGACATCTTTGAAGAAGCTGTAATTGCCGTCAATAAAAAATACGGAAAATAACTCATCGTGGAACAACTTCCTCTTTTTTTGACAGACAAGCCTGAATCAAAAGAAGCTTACCGCCGCATTATTGCAGAAACAGCTGATGCGGTGGCGGCATCTTTTGAAGACAGCACAGCTTATTCAGGCCCTACTCCGCAAGAATTAAAAGAACTTATCAAGGTTAAAGATATTCTGCCAGAAAGCGGCTTGGGCTGGCAGGCTGTGCTTGAGCGGCTTAAAAAGCAGATTCTGCCAAATTTTTTGCGCACGCCGTCAACAGATTATATGGCGCACCTTCACAGCCCGGCGACAATCGAAAGCATTGCTTCTGAGCTTGTGCTTTCAACATTCAATCAGTCAATGGATTCTTGGGATCAGTCGCCTGTTGCAACCGAAATTGAGGTTGAAGTCATCAAGATGTTGTGCAGCCTTTACGGCTTCAAGCCGGAAAACGGCGCAGACGGCGTTTTCACGTCTGGCGGCAGCCAGTCTAACCAGACCGCGATAATTCTTGCAAGAGACTGGTTCTGCAACACAAAACTGAATTACGACGTAAAAAAGCATGGCTTGCCGGAAAATTTCAGAAAGCTCCGCATGTATACTTCTGAAATTTCGCACTTTTCAATGGAAAAAAGCGCACATATTCTGGGGCTTGGCTATGAAAGCGTGGTAAAAGTGCCTGTAGACAAGCAGAAACGCATGGATACAGCCGCGCTTGCCGCCTTAATCGAAGAAGACGTAAAGAACGGCAACATTCCGTTCCTCGTTGTTGCCACAATCGGCACAACTGATTTCGGTTCGATTGACCAGGTTTCAGAAATTGCGCCGTTGTGCAGCAAATACGGCATGTGGCTTCATGCAGATGCGGCTTATGGCTCTGGCGTCATTCTCTCGCAAAAATACAAACAGAGAATCGCCGATCTTGAGCTTTGCGATTCAATTACCGTAGATTTTCACAAAATGTTCCTGCTGCCAATCAGCTCAAGCGCGGTGCTCGTCAAAGACGGAAAAACTTTTGACGCGCTCACCATTCATGCTGATTACCTCAACCGCACAGAAGACGAAGAAGACGGCTACACGAACCTTGTGGACAAGTCGCTTCAGACCACAAGAAGATTTGACGCGCTTAAAGTCTGGGTTGCGTTTCAGACGCGTGGCAAAGACGGCTGGAGCGAAATAATTTCGACAAGCATGGAAAATGCGGCTTATCTTTACGAAAAGCTGCTGAATGACGGCGATTTTACCGTTGTCACCAAACCTGAAATCAGTTCCGTCGTTTTCAGACTGAAAGGCGGAGACGAGATAAATAAAAAAGTACGCAGAAAACTCATTCACGGGCACGGCGTTGTTATCGGCCAGACTGTAAGTGACGGCTTTGTCTGCCTCAAATTTACGCTTTTGAATCCGCTTATCACGCATGATAAGCTTGATTCGCTTGTGGAACTCATTAGAAAGCTAGGTAAAACTGATGTTTGATAGAGGAAAGCCGGAAGCAGCGCAGTTGCTTGATTTGCTGCGCGAAAAGAATCTTCATATATCAACTGCTGAATCTTGCACAGGCGGCATGATTGCCACAAGCCTGACCGCAATTGCAGGCTCTTCTGACGTGGTGAACGGCGGCATCGTAAGCTACACCAATCAAGTAAAGCATAATGTGCTCGGCGTAAAAACCGAAACATTGGAAAAATATTCCGCCGTAAGCGAAGAATGCACAAGAGAAATGGCTGAAGGCGTTGCAAAGCTGCTTAAAACTGAAGTTTCGGTCTCTGTAAGCGGTTACGCCGGCCCAACTGGCGGCACGGCTGAAAAACCGACCGGCACTGTCTGCTTCGGCTTTTACGTTCAGGGCAAGACAAGCAGCGCCACAAAGCATTTTATCGGCGACCGGGCAAATGTGCGCCGCGAAGCTGTGCTTTTTGCAATCAGCAAACTGATTGAGAAGCTGTAAGCAGAAAGCGCGTTCAATTTTATTCGTGCCGAGGGTTTAATACCCCGCCCCTCTGGGGCGAAATAAAGGGTATTAAACCTGAGTGCAATTCCTTAGCAGAACGAACGAACCCCGCACGCTCTGCGTCGGGGTTCGTTCATTTTATCTGAATGTAATTCTGAAAATACAGCATTTGTCGCCGCTAAGGATTGTCTTTTTGGTTTCAACGCTG
>JAEEGH010012905.1_pt1 | contig 18648 bp, 18 predicted proteins | sample 9134181 | NCBI WGS metagenome assembly JAEEGH01 (sample SAMN16246544, study PRJNA631951) | gut metagenome | biome: gut microbiome; feature: rumen; material: DP-attached | host: Bos | place: Iran: Karaj | collected 2018-10 | reverse complement strand
AATGGATCAATCAGCGTCTACAAGCTATTCAAGTTCGAAAAGTACTTACGGATGAATGGGATAAACGTGGCGTCAAAAAAGGCGTAGAATACGCAATCCTGACAGATGAGATAACGAAAGCCTGGTCCGGGATGACGACGCGGCAGTATAAAAACCTTAAAGGGCTAAAAAGGGAAAACCTTAGGGATAATATGTCAACATTGGAACTGGTACTTAATATGTTGGCTGAGGCTACTACTACAGAAATATCTAAACAAAAGAAACCGGAGTCCTTTGAGGAAAATCGGATGGTCGCTATTGAAGGAGGAGAAGCTGCAGGAGAAGCACGTATAGCGGTGGAAAAGAGAACCGGAAAACCTGTGATCACGAGTAAAAACGCAGCACAATTGCAGGATTTAGTTACAGGTCTCATTGAAACTATAAATGACAAAAGCGATGATAAAGATGGGGAATGAATAAGCCAAGAAGGTGCTATACTGCATAAGGGGATTGATTTGATTATGAATACAAGAGATAAAGAGGTTCTAAATGTGTAATTAACTCTTATTCCGATTTTGGCCAAGGCATGGAATAAATCATATTCAGACTTATCAGATATGTTTATGAAATATGACGTGCCTGGATATATTGATGTCTGTTATGAAAAATACAATTCTACCGGGAATCAGGGAATTATCGATGATTTGAAAGAATATATCTATGCAGAATCACTGCAGTGAGTGTACAAACACATTCACTGCAGTTTTTTATTGACACAAAAGGGAAAATGGGTAATAATGTATCAAAACGATATATATCAAAACGATATATAAGAGCAAAAAGGAGCATGTGATAATGAGACAAAAAATAAGAAAGGGTCTGTTACTTTTTTCATTCTTGCTTTTTCCTGTTACCATTTGGTATTTCTCACCATATCTGATTATTAATGCGGCAATGGAGCATATTATAAACGGAAGCTTTATCGTGTTTTGTCTGATGTTTTTATTCTCCATGTTTTTTGGAAGAGCCTGGTGCGGTTACCTCTGTCCGGCGGGAGGACTCCAGGAATGCACCATGAGAGTAAATGATAACCCGGCAAAACAGGGAAAGCGAGACAGGATAAAATTTATTGTCTGGATAATATGGATAATCGCTGTGATTGCATCATTCATCCTCGGGAAAAATGATCTAACAATTAACCCCTTTTATATGACGGATCATGGCATTTCCATTTCGGGTATTTCCAACTATGTAATTTACTACGGAGTAATTCTGTTGTTGGTTTTACCGACAATCATTCATGGTCGAAGAGCAGCCTGTCATTATATTTGTTGGATGGCACCCTTTATGATAATAGGAAGTACAGCGGGAAGATTCTTACACCTTCCACAGTTGCATATAGAGGCTGATAAAGAAAAATGTGTTGCCTGTGGTATGTGTAACAAGAACTGTTCGATGGGACTTGATGTTAAACATATGGTAGAATGTAACAGTATCTCCAAATGCAAGGAATGTATTCAGTGCGGAGCCTGTGTGGACGGATGTCCTAAGAAGGCTTTGAACTATAAATGGACGTGGAAAAGGTAGGCAAGATGGCAAAAGACAGAAAGATAGATCTTGTGATTCTTGGACTTTTAGCTCATGAGAATCTGACAGGCTACGATATAAAAAAGAGGATAGACGGCGCGATTTCTTTTTTCTGGAAGGGCAGTTTCGGAAGTATATATCCTGCTCTCAGTGAAATGGAAAAACAAGGGCTTGTAAAAAGGAAGAACTCGAATAAAACCGGTGGCCGAGAGAAGATAGTCTATCAGATAAGCAAGTCGGGAAAAGATGCTCTTAAGCAATGGCTGAATGATGAGCAGGCAACAAATGACCTCAAGTACGAGACCCTTTTAAAAACCTATTTTGGAGGTCTGGAAGACAGAAGCATCACAGTCCGGAATATAGAAGTCTTTGAGAAGCAGGTAAAAGACAATCTGGAACTTCTTAATTATTATAAGGAAAACTTGGAGAAGGTTCTTGAGGAAGCGGACCATGTTCATTACTATCTGACGGTTTTGTTCGGGATTGAGACCTACGAAGCGTATCTGAGATGGTGTAATAAAGCCAAGAAGATTATGAAAGAGCATTAATATGGAAAAGCACAGATAATTATAGTCAGGTAGTTTATATTGATAAACATCCGTCCTTATCGTATTATTAATGATATATCATACAGAACAAAGCTGTATTACAGTCGATGTGATTATCATAGATCAGAGGAGGACTAAAAATGGAGGATTACACTTATACCCCAAGCGGAGTATGTTCCAAAAAGATCAGCTTTAAGCTGGATGAGAATAAGCTGGTTCATGAACTGGCTTTTGAAGGAGGCTGTAACGGCAACCTTAAGGCTATAGGCAGACTGGTGGAAGGTAAGGCTGCGTCTGAAATAGCCGCCATACTTAAGGGAAATCAATGTGGCATGAGAGGTACATCATGCGCAGACCAGTTATCAAAGGCTCTGGAACAGGCCCTAACTGAGAAAATGTAATAAAAAGAGTTATAAAAAGGCGCGTCACATGACGCGCCTTATTTTTATGAAGCTTACCAGTTTAAAAACCTATAAAGAAAATCTATAGCAAAGTATTAGATTTATGAATTAGACAGAGAAAAGCAGCAATGATTAAATAAACAAGAAAATAAATCAGGAGGTTAAATTCATGGCAGAAAGCAATAATTCAACATTAATAAAAATAGAAGATGTGAGTGCTGTATTTCAGGGTATCACCGCTGTGGACAATGTGAGATTCACATTGGAAAAAGGAAAGATATACGGACTGATAGGAACCAACGGAGCCGGAAAGAGCACTTTGCTTAACATGATATCCGGTAATATCCATCCGACCTCCGGCAGGATTTTATATAAAGGTAAAGAGATAAATCGAAGCTCGTCACATACGCTTGCTGAAAAAGGAATTGCGAGAACCTTCCAAAATCTCAGATTGTTCGGAAAAGAAACGGTCATTGAAAACGTAAAAGTAGCCGGTCAGGGCAAATTCAGGTACAGCGTTCTGCAAATGCTTTTCAATACGAAGACATACAGAAATGCGGAAAAAAAGTTGAACAGAAACTCTTTTGAGATCCTTAGGAATCTTGATATTGAGAAGTATGCGGAAAGAAGAGCAGACAGTCTTCCATACGGAATTCAGAGAAAAACCGAAATAGCAAGATGCCTTGCTCTTAATCCGAATCTGCTGCTTCTTGATGAGCCGGCAGCAGGTATGAATCCGAAGGAAAGCGCCCAATTGGTAAAAGACATAAGGGAAGTACATAAGAAGAATCCGGAGATGACAATTCTTATAATCGAACACGACATGAAAGTTGTCATGAGCCTTTGTGATTATATTTATACAATGGCTTCCGGAAAAATAATAGATGAGGGAACGCCCGAGGAAATACAGAATTCAGAAAAAGTAATTGAGTTATATCTTGGACACGGTAAATATGCTGAAAGTAAACGAGCTTAATGTAAGTTACAAAGAAATAAGAGCAGTGAGAAATGTGAGTCTTTCGGTTGAAAGAGGAGAGATAGTATCACTGATAGGAACAAACGGGGCAGGCAAGACTTCCGTGTTGAGAACCCTATCCGGAATAATTAAGCCGGAATCGGGAAGCATCATATATAACGGCGAAGACATAACAGGCCTTGATGCCCATGAAACAGTGAAAAGGGGGATTGTTCAGGTTCCGGAAGGACGACAGGTCTTTTCCACAATGACCGTGAGAGAGAATCTTCTGCTTGGTGCATATCTTGTAAAAGATAAAAAACTTAACAAAAAGCGGATAGAAGAGATTGAGAATATGTTCCCTATATTGTCCGAGAGAAAGAATATGCTGGCAGGAAAGTTGTCGGGCGGGGAACAGCAGATGCTTGTTATCGGAAGAGCATTGATGTCCGGCGGAGAACTGATTCTTTTGGATGAACCGTCACTGGGACTTGCACCTAAGGTGGTGGAGGAGATTTTCAATATAATAATAAAGCTTAAACAAATGGGGAAAACAATACTTTTGGTAGAGCAACATGCACAGGAAGCCATTGATATATCTGACAAGGTATATGTGATGGAAACCGGGGAGATAAAAAAGGCAGGCAATGCAACTACGATTGGGGATAGTGAAGATATAAGAAGTATATATTTGGGAGCAGACAAAACGACATGAATTTTTTTATAGCAGAAATCATAAATGCGATCAAGCTGGGAAGCATATATGCTCTTATAGCGATAGGTTATTCAATTGTATACAGCATCCTCGGTCTTATCAACTTTGCTCACGGGGATCTTATGATGGTGGCGGTATACAGTCTATGGGTGCTTATGAATCTTAAGATTCCATTTGCACTCGCCGTAATACTTGCGGTCATTATAACAATGCTGCTGGCAATCATAACCGAGAGAGTGGCCTACAGACCTCTTCTGAACAACGGTGAGGAGACTTTGATAATCACCTCGCTTGCAGTATCAATATTGCTTCAGAGTATATCTCAGGCCGTATTCGGAATAGACAATAAAGCTTTGAAAGTACCGGATTTTTTTACAAAGAGAATTCAAATCGCAGATTTTACGGTTTCGGTTATGAACTTCGTGATACTGGCTGTCACGATAGTTTCGGTCATTGTTTTGGCTTTCATTTTAAAGAAAACACGAATCGGGCTTGCAATGCGAGCAATCAAGGACAACTCCCTTGCAGCGGATTTTATGGGAATTAACAGAAAGGCCGTTATAGTGGCGGCTTTCGGAATCGGTTCTGCTCTTGCTGCATTGGCAGGTATAACCTATACCGGAGAGTATGTTTCGTTTGATCCGCAGATGGGCTTCATGCTTGGAATCAAAGCTTTTATTGCTGCGGTAATAGGCGGACTCGGAAGCATCACAGGAGCTGCGTTGGGGGCGTTTGTACTGGCCTTTTTGGAAATATTTTTTGCGGGCTATCTTCCGGATTCAATCGCATCATACCAGACTGTATTCGTATTCTTGATTTTGATACTTGTTCTTCTGGTGAGACCAGACGGATTGTTGGGAAAGAATGCGAAAAGGAGTTAAGCCGTTATGGAAAAGATAAAAGATAAAGCGATTTTTAAATTTATAACGGTCGTAGTTATCCCGCTTCTAATTCTGATTGTGATAGAAACCAAGATGAATGACTACTATAAGACGGTGGTAATCCTCTTGTTCATAAATGTGATACTGGCGGCAGCCACAAACTTTACTAACGGAATCACGGGTATATTTTCGCTCGGTACTGCTTCATTTATGGCAATAGGAGCATATGTGGGATCGTTACTTACCCTTCCCCCGGATATGAAATATTCGAGAATACAGGGAATCCCCGCTTTTATCGCTGAGATAAAGTTGCCATTTTTTGCGGCACTTTTGATTTCCGGTTTGTTTGCAGCAGTGTTTGCCGGAATCATCGGAATTCCGATACTTCGTGCAAAAGGACATTATCTGGCCGTAATAACACTTGGAACGGTAATAGTAGTCAAATCCCTGCTTGATAACCTGACATCAATTACGAACGGGTCCAGGGGAATAAGCGGAATGGAAGGATATTCAACCCTGCCGGTTACGGTGCTTGTGACGGTATTGTCTTTATATGTAATGTACAGAATAAAGACTTCATCTCTCGGAAGGGGAATGATAGCTTTAAAGAACGATGAAGATGCGGCAGAATCCCTTGGAATAAGCCGTTTAAAAGTAAGACTCTTTTCGTTTATGATAAGCGCTTTTTTTGCAGGTATCGGCGGATGCCTTTGGGCACATCTTCAAAGATCGATAGCACCTTCAATGTTTTATCTTACAGAAACATTTATGATCCTTGAAATGTCGGTACTCGGAGGAATGGAAAGCCTCAGTGGAGCAATTCCCGGGGCAGCAATAATAACGTTTTTTCCGTATCTTCTCTCTGATTTCAGTACGGGAGGAGAGATCTTTGGAATAAAGGTGCCAAAGATCAACGGAATTACAAATATAGTGATGAGTGTGTTATTTATACTCGTCATGATATTCAGGAAAGGAGGTATATTTAGGGAAAATGACTACATTTTTGATGCGATGTTCAGCCCTGATACCTACTCAGGACTGTTCAAGAAAGAGCATGATGATGTGTTAAAAAAAGACGTTTAACACAAAGAGATTATTTGAAATAAAAGGAGTATTAATTATGAAAAAAAGAATAGTTACGTATTTAAGAGGAGTTTTAACAATAGCACTGGCGGCAGCAGTTTTAACAGGATGCGGAGCCGCAAACAGCGGATCTGCTCAGACCGCTTCCGCAGTAGTAGATTCAGCAGCTGAAGATTCAGCACCCGCGGATTCGCAGGATTCGGTTGCGGATGCTTCTTCGGAAGATGGCATCACAATCGGTGGTCTTTGGGGCCTTACAGGATTTATGGCAGATTACGAGATTCCCGGTTCCGAAGGTTTTGAACTTGCATTGGAAGAGATTAATGCGGCAGGCGGTATAGACGGCAAGCAGGTTAATTATGTTTCATATGATGCACAGTCAGATGTGTCACAGGCAACATCACTCACAACTAAACTTGTTGAAGTTGACGGTGCAAATGTGATTGTAGGTCTTGGAGATCCCAATGCGGCAATTGCGGCAGGAACTGTAGCTCAGGATCATGGTGTACCATCACTTGCTACAACTTCTACACTTCCTTATACACAGGACAGAGTCGGTGATACTGCTTTCCTTGTACCTTACGGTGACAATATCCAGGCGGCAGCAGTTGCAGAGTATGCATATAACGAACTTGGAGCAAAGACGGCATATGTTGTAACAGACACAACAGATGAATACACACTTTCATTAAGTAAGTTCTTCCAGAGCCACTTTATAGCTCTTGGCGGAGAGGTTTTCGGAGAGAGCACATACGATGACAACGGATATACAGATTTTTCTGCATCAATTCAGAAAGTAAAGGCGCTCCCCGAATCACCCGATGTATTGTTCTTTGCAAGCTTTACAGATCAGGGACCGACAATCATTAAGCAGTACAGAGATGCAGGTCTTGACCAGCCAATCCTTTCAGGCGATGGTCTGGATTCAACAGAAATTGCGGAAATAGCCGGCGAGGCTGCCAACAATGTATATTTTTCAACACACGTTGACTATACGGAAGCAGGCGATGTTTCAAAATTCTATGAAGCTTACAACAAGAAATACGGAAAAGAGCCTTTGAATGCTTTTGCGGCACTTGGCTATGACGCAGCTTACCTTATAAAGTACGCAGTAGAGAACTATGCAAACGGCGACTATTCATCAGAGAGCGTAAGAGATGCTATCGCAAAGGTAACGGATTTTAAGGGCCTTACAGGAACTATCGATTATTCATCAGGTAATGTGCCTAACAAGACAGTATTTATCTGTAGATTTAACGACGGAAAAAAGGAGAATCTTACATCACTTGTTCCCGAAATATCAGCAGACGAAAACAATTAATTGATTAAAACGGAGGTTAAATAGATGGCTGAATACAAACTTTGGAATGCACTAAAAGAAGCAAAGAACTATAAATGGGTAGAGCTTTCGCATTCTCTTAACAATGAAAGCCCTTACTGGTCAGGTATTCCCGAAGGATCGGTAGAACTTGGAAAAACGGTCTGGGACTGGGGTAAACCGGAGCTTGAGTGTCTTATACAGACATTCAAATTCCCCGGACAGTTCGGAACTCACATTGATTTCCCGGGACACTTTGCAAAAGGAAAGGATCTTTCGGAGAAATATGACGTACACGACCTGATCTTTCCGCTGGCGGTTATCGATATTAGCGAACAGGCTAAAGCGAATCCCCGTTATGCGGTGACGGTTGATGATATCAAAGCTTATGAAGAAAAATATGGAAATATTCCGGATGGAGCCCTTGTAGCATTGAGGAGTGACTGGTATAAGAAATGGCCCGATATAGATGCCGTATCCGGTATTGATGCTGAAGGCAGAGAAAATGCACCGGGCTGGTCACTTGAAGCACTTGAGTATATCTACAAAGTAAGAAATGCTTCAGCAAACGGCCACGAAACATTGGATACTGATTCTTCCGCAGTAGCAGAGGAACACGAGGATCTTATCTGCGAAAGATATGTTCTGGAGAACGAGAAATTGCAGGTTGAACTCCTTGCCAATCTTGACAAGGTGACACCCGCAGGCGCAGTTGTGATAGTGTCTTATCCCAGATTTGAAGGCGCTACTGGCCTTCCTGCCAGAGTTTGGGCAATTACAGAGTAAAAATGGGGTGACTAAACTACATAAATTGAAGGGGAAAAGGTGTGTCGACAAGTCGGCACACCTCTTTTTTAATCATAAAATCGACTAAAAGTCGAAAATGCTTGACAATGAAAACTTTGGGGCCTATACTAAAATCGACCGACAGTCGAAAAGGAGACTCCAAAGATGAAAAAAGGTGAAAAAAGAAAGCAGGAACTACTTAATATCGCATACAGGATGTTCATAACAAGGGGATATGAGAACACAAGCGTAGACGACATAATCGCAGAAGCGGGAATTGCAAAGGGAACTTACTATTACTATTTCGAGAGCAAAGAGCAGACACTTGAAGAAGTAATAGGGATGATGATTGATAAAGAGACGGAAGCGGCGGCATCGATAGTGGATGCGCCGATTCCGGTAGAACAGAAGATTGTTGCCATTATTGCCTCAATCAGACCTACAGAGGAAGAAGAACCCATCGAGGGAGCACTTATGCAGCCCGAGAATATCATCATGCATCAGAAGATAAAAAAGAAGCTGGTTGAAAAGGTTGTTCCGCTGCTTGTGAAAGTAACTGAAGAGGGTGTGGAGCAGGGGATATTTAACTGCGATAACATTCCGGAGCGTGTAAGGATGATGCTCCTATTAAGTAACGAATTATTCGATGAAGCGGGGTTCTCGGAAAAAGACATAGATGTATTTATTGATGTTACGGAGAAACTTCTGGGTGCGAAAAAAGATTCAATGGGCTTTATCAGGCAGCTGATAAACAGGCCTTAATCCGACGCATGAAAGATCCCCTGCGTGAAAAAAGGCATAAAAAATGAATAAGAAAAGTAATTTCAGCAAATTTCTTCTCCTTTGGACCGGAGAACTGATCTCATCCATAGGTGGTGGATTAACAAGTTTCGGTCTGGGGGTATATATCTTCAATCAGACGGGAAGTGCGGCAAGCATGGCCCTTGTAACATTGCTTGGATTTCTTCCGACACTATTGCTGTCGGTGCCGGCAGGTGTACTTGCGGACAGATACGACAGAAGACTTTTGATGATGATTGGTGACGGCTGTTCTGCACTGGGAATCATATACATCCTCTTGTGTATGCTGAGTGGCGGAGCGAGTATTTTGCAGATATGTATAGGTGTCTCTGTAAGTGCTATTTTTTCAGCATTACTTGAACCCTCATTTCGAGCAACCATAACAGATCTTCTGACGGCAGAAGAATATTCCAAGGCAAGCGGACTTGTGTCCCTTGCGGGATCGGCGAGATATCTCTTTTCGCCTCTTATTGCGGGATTTGTTCTTGCGGTGAGTGACGTAAAACTTTTGCTTCTTATAGATATATGCACATTCTTTTTGACTGTGATAAGTGCTGCTGTCGTAAGGCGGGGTATTGGTGCTAAGGAAACAGATAAAAAAGAAGGAATCATTGAAAGTATAAAAGCCGGCTGGCAGATTATCGATCAAAAAAAGGGAGTTCTCATCCTCACTGTCATAGCATCGGCCATTACGCTTTTTATGGGAATGTTCCAGATTCTTGCGGAGCCCCTTATTCTTGCTTTCAGAGATGCCAAGACCCTTGGAATTGCCGAGACACTGTGTGCCTGCGGAATGCTTATAAGCGGTCTGATACTTGGCATAAGGGGACTGAAAAGCGCCTATGTAAAAATATTGTCCCTGTCTCTTTGCACAGCGGGACTCTTTATGATCGGCTTCGGTCTTTTTGAAAACATTATTACCATATGTATATTCGGCTTTCTCTTTTTCATGACTTTGCCCTTTGCAAATAACAGTCTAGATTATCTGATTCGGACCAATATACCGGATGATGTCCAGGGACGAGTGTGGGGGCTGATCGGTTTTGTCTCACAGCTGGGATATGTCGTAGCATATGCCCTGTCAGGCCTGGCAGCAGATACCCTCGGTAGAATAACAGGACGCGGTGTGGGAAGAGGAGCGGCTTTTGTGATACTGATTGCAGGTTTACTACTGGCACTGACATCTATAGCCATTATGTTTATAAAAAATGTAAGGATTCTTGAAAATAAGGAAACGGAGGTTAAAAACAATGAAGATAAATGAACAAACAAAAAACGGAACTGAAAGTTATAAATACAGGCCGGTTCTATTCTTTGCACTGGCCTATCTTTTCACATGGATATTCTGGATACCGGCGGCATATGTGCCGGAAAATGCGGGTGCGGTACTTATGCTTATAGGACTGCTTGCTCCGGCAGTAGTCTCAACTCTATTCATCGTGTTGTCCGGATCGGATCTCTTAAAAAAAGATCTTAAGATTAAGCTGATTGGATTATATAAGGTAAAATGGATCAACGTGATAATCGCTGTCGTACAGTTTGCCGGGATAGTGGCCTGTTCGATACTTCTGTCCCTTGCCTTCGGACAATCTCTGAATCAGTTTGCTTTTACCGAGGATTTCTCATTCACAGGTGTGGGAATAGCGGGAGCAATGCTTACAGTGACAATTGCAGCCATCCTGGAGGAAGTGGGATGGAAAGGATATTGCGAGGACTCTATCGGTGCTTATATGAACTGGTTCTGGGAATCTATGATATTCGGAGTCCTGTGGTCTTTATGGCATATCCCGCTCATATTTATAGAAGGAACATATCAGGCGGGGCTGATGGTTAACCCTCTCTATGTTGTGAACTTCTTTGTCAGCGGTATACCTATGGGCTTCATAATTACATGGGTCTATCTTGCAAGTGACCGTTCCGTACTTGCCTGCATGATCTATCACTTTTTCGTCAATTTTATGCAGGAAAAGATAGCGATGACACCGGAGACGAAATGTGTGGAGACCATAGTCGTAACAATTGTAGCGGCTGTGATTGTAATCATGAATAAGGATATGTTCTTTGAAACAAGGCATGTGGGGAAGTTGTTGGAAAGCAGATACGGGGAACAATCGGACAAATAATCTATGGATAAAGGGTCTGTGGCTTTTGAAAAAGCTGCAGGCCCTTTCTTTTTGCGATAGAATTACATTGACAGCTAACAGTCGTTAACCTATAATAACTACGGTATCACAAGGGGAAAGAAGGCGAAGTAATTTGGCAAGAACTAATTCAAGAGAACGACTTATAGAGGCTGCGCTTACTCTGTTTTCACAAAAAGGTTTCGACGGAACAGGTGTTGACGAGATTGCGGAATCCATAGGAATAAAGGGGCCGACCATCTACAAGTATTTCAAAAGCAAGGATGAACTGCTTACAGCCGTTGCGGAACATGCCGAAGATGACTACAATAAGGGCATGGGATTTGCTTCCAATCTGGCTGACAAGATTAAAAACGGAAGTGAATTGATAGAGTTTGCCACGAATTCTCTCCACTTCACAATTGAGAGTGATTCAGCCATAAAAATGAGAAGACTTGCAATGATGGAGCAGTTCAGGAATAAGATGCTTGCGGAGCTGACCACTTCTCATCAGGTAGTATTTCTTAAAGGCATATATTCAAAAGTCTTTCGTAATCTGATGGATCTCGGTAAGATGCCTGAAGGTGATTCGGATACCATCGCACTTGAATTCATTGCACCGGTTACTCTGATGATACAGATGGTTGACAGGGAACCCTATAAGATGGATGAAGCTTTTGAAATGATAAAAAAACACATGGATATTTTCGTTGAAAAGTATGAAATAGCGATGATTTAGTGTATAATTGATTTATAAATAACCCACAAAGACGAGGGCAATGCAGAGAGCATTTGTTCTCGTCTTTTGTTTTATGATTTATGAAGGATATATAAAAAAACCTTGCAAATATGGGCTTTTTAACTTATAATCGGTTCAGCGCGTCAAAGTATTGAAGTAAAAGACGTTGAGGAGATAATGCCGGATATTCCGGTGTTGCAGTAGATTAATACAATACGAGGAGAGAAAATTATGAAAAATCAGATCAGAAAAATGCTGTCATTATCACTGGCAGCAGTTATGGCATTGTCATTGACAGCCTGTGGTGTCGGCGGAACAGCCGAGGCTCCTGCAGCTCCCGAAGCAGCTGTAGAAGAGACTGTAGAAACTGCAGCAGTTGAAGCAGTTGAAGAGGCAGCTGATGCTCATTACACAGTGGGAATCTGCCAGCTTGTACAGCATGTGGCACTTGATGCAGCTACACAGGGATTCAAGGATGCAATCGTTGAGAAGCTTGGAGAAGATGCGGTTACTTTTGATGAACAGAACGCAGCCGGAGACAGCGCACAGTGTACAACAATCTGTACAGGACTTGTTTCAGACGGCGTAGACCTTATACTTGCCAACGCTACACCTGCTCTGCAGGCAGCAGCTTCATCTACTACAGAGATTCCTGTTCTTGGTACATCTATCACTGAGTACGGTGTTGCTCTTTCAATTGACGGATTTAACGGAACTGTAGGAGGTAATATATCAGGTACATCGGATCTTGCTCCTCTTGATCAGCAGGCTAAGATGATCGAGGAACTTTTCCCCGAAGCTAAGAATGTGGGAATCCTCTACTGCTCAGCAGAGGCCAATTCGGTATATCAGGCAGACACAGTTAAGGCTGCTCTTGAAGCAGACGGACTTAAGGTAACTGTATATACATTCGCCGATTCAAATGATGTTGCAAGTGTAACTCAGTCAGCATGTGATGAGAATGACGTTCTCTACATACCTACAGATAACACGGCAGCTTCATGTACAGAAGCAATCAACAACGTGGCACTTCCCGCAGGAGTTCCCATTGTTGCAGGTGAAGAAGGTATCGTAAAGGGTTGTGGTGTTGCAGCACTTTCAATTGATTACTATGAACTCGGAAGAACAACAGGTGAGATGGCAGTAAAGATCCTTACAGGTGAGGCTGACATTGCAACAATGCCTGTAGAATATTATAATAATCCGGTTAAGGTATATAACCCTGAGATCTGCGATAAACTCGGTATAAAGATACCTGAAGGATATACAGCGATTGAAGAATAATTGATCGTTAAAAGAAAGAGAAAGATATGGATATTACAGCTTATTTACAATCATTGACGCCGCTGACGCTTTTGAATAGGCTGCCGGCGGGTATAGCACAGGGACTGATCTGGGGCATTGTTGCCCTGGGCGTATATATTACATTCCGCCTTCTTGATATAGCCGACCTGTCTGTTGACGGTACATTCTGTACCGGAGGAGCGGTAACGGTTATGCTGATTCTGGCAGGATGCAATCCCTATGTGGCTGTACTCGTGGCACTTTTGGTCGGTCTGCTTGCAGGCGTGGTTACAGGCTTACTTCATACACTGCTTGGAATCCCCGCAATCCTTGCCGGAATTCTGACCCAGTATGCGCTTTATTCTTTGAATCTTGCCATAATGGATATGAAGGCCAATCAGGCAGTCAGTGTTGATAAATTTGTACTGATGCTGTCATCCAGATATGTAACTTATTCGATAGTTGTCGGCGTGGTAGTTGTGGCAGTGCTTATTGCTGCTTTATATCTGTATTTCGGTACAGAACAGGGAAGCGCAATACGAGCTACAGGATGTAACCAGCAGATGGCTGGTGCCAACGGAATTAACATCAACCTGATGAAGGTGATTGGACTTGCCCTTTCAAACGGTATTGTGGCTCTGGCCGGCGGAATCATGTCACAGTTCCAGGGATATGCGGATATCAATATGGGACGTGGTGCGATCGTAATCGGTCTGGCAGCAGTTATTATCGGAGAAGTTATAGGCGATGCTCTTTTCCGTAAGCACTTGAATTTTGCTCTGCGTTTGTCTTTCGTTGCACTTGGCGGAGTAATTTACTATATAGTTGTAGAGATCGTTCTCTGGCTTAAGCTGGATACCAATTATCTGAAGATGCTGACAGCGATTATCGTTGCGGTATTCCTTGCGGTTCCTTATCTGCAGAAGATGAGCGTATCTTCCTTCAAGAAAGCAGGTAAAAATGCCCAGCTTACACAGAACAACGGAAAGGAGGCCTAAGAGATGTCTGAAATAATGCTTGATGTAAAAGATGTTCATAAGGCTTTCAATCCGGGAACAATAAATGAAAAGATTGCTTTGGACGGTGTGAATCTTACACTTGAAAAAGGTGATTTCGTAACGGTTATCGGAGGTAACGGTGCCGGAAAATCAACCATGCTTAATGCTATAGCAGGGGTATGGCCCATCGATTCCGGAAGCATAGAGATCGGAGGTACCAACGTAACAGGTCTGCCCGCATACAAGCGTGCGTCTTTGATCGGAAGAGTCTTCCAGGATCCCATGACGGGAACAGCCGCAACCATGCAGATAGAGGAGAATATGGCTCTTGCTCTCAGACGTGGCAAGGCCCGTTCACCCTTCAGACTCGGTGTAACCCACAAGGAGAGGGACAGATTCAGAGAGCAGCTCAAGATACTTGATCTTGGTCTTGAGGATAGACTGACAGCCAAGGTGGGACTTCTGTCCGGTGGTCAGCGTCAGGCTCTTACCCTTCTTATGGCAACCCTTCAGATGCCCAAGATACTGCTTCTTGATGAGCATACGGCGGCACTGGATCCCAAGACAGCGGAAAAAGTTCTTGCCGCTACAGAGAAGGTCGTATCCAAGGATAAGCTTACAACTCTCATGATCACCCACAACATGAAAGATGCCATTGCACATGGTAACAGACTGATCATGATGAATGAAGGAAAAGTAATACTGGATATACGTGGTGAAGAGAAGGCAAAACTGACGGTTGAAGATCTGCTTCACAAATTCTCTTCCGTATCCGGCGAGGAATTTGCCAGCGATAAAGTATTGCTGTCCTAAGACATATAATGTGATAAATGATAAGATGACGCATTCTACATGGTTGCGTCATCTTTTTTGCTATGAACAGACAGGCTTTTGTGGTATTATTTTAATGGTTATGTTATAAACACGTAATTAATAAGGGAAAACAAATGAGTGTGGGGACATTTTTAAAAACAACCAAAGGAAAGGTAATCACCATAGGTGGCGGTACTGTCGTTGCTATAGGTATAGCAGCTGCCGTGCTTTTGCAGGGAAGCGGTTATAGAAGTATAGCCGTAGAGCAGGTGTCCGGTTCTGTTAATGTTGTAGGTGAGAAAAATAACGGACAGGCATATGAGGGTCAGCACCTCTACAGTGGTGATGATGTAACCGTTGGAGACGCATCGGAACTTACCATGTGTATGGACAATGACAAATATGTCTATGCGGATGCCAATACGCATTTTAAGCTTGAGGCCAGCGATGCATCGGAAGATTCTATGATAAAGATATATCTGGATGCAGGTTCCGAGCTCAATGAACTTCAAAGCAAACTTGCGGAAGGCGAGTCATATGAAGTGGATACACCCAATTCCACCATGTCGGTTCGAGGAACAAGCTTCAGAGTAACCGTATACAAGGATAAGGACGGACTTATATATACTCTTGTTGAAGTAGAGTCAGGTCAGGTGCTTGTACGTCTGAAGACAACAGACGGATCATACAACGGCATTGAAAAACTCTTCATGCCCGGTGAGAGTGCTCTGATAAGAGGTAACAGCGACTTCTCCGAATTCGTAACCAGCGAACTTCTTGATGCCATGAATATCAAGGGCGGAGACGAAGAAGGTGCTTTGCAACTGGCATACGACAATCTTCCCGAGGACGGCCTCGAGAGACTTATTGCTCTCCTTGAAAACATGGATGAGAATAAGGATAAGAAGCCTGTAGAAAAAATAACTAAAAAAGAAAAAACAGAGACTGATAAAAAGAAGAAAACAACTGAAGAAGTTGAAGAAACTGTTGAAAGAGAAACAGTAGACAACAGAAGTTTCTACACGATAATCGTAGAACCTCATATAGCAAACAGGAATGAAGACGGAACAATTAGTCTGAAGGACGGAGTATTGTTCGATCCCGAATATTATGCAAGAACCTATCCGGATGTAGTTAAGAATTTCGGAAGCGATGATGATGCGTTGCTTGCTCACTGGCTGATCTTCGGTCAGAACGAGAATAGATTTCCAAATGAAGCTGCAGAAAAGGAAAGACTTGCTCTCTGGCTTGCATTCGAAGAGGAACAGAAGGTAGTTCCTGAGAGTGATTCGTCATCAGGAGGCAGTAAAGTGGTAGGTACAACTGCAACATGGGATTTAAATACTAATTATCTGTACATTCCAGGTCATAATGCTAGTGTAGCCCGTTCAAGTTCATTGAATGGTAGACCTTCGATTGCCTTTGACAGTGCTACTCAGACAAATGTAAATCTAACGTTACCGCTTACTGTACCTGCAAATTCATCCAATCCGTTTTCTCAGAGTCAATATACGGTTGATACCGTAAAAGATATTGACTGGGCAGCCAGTAACGGCAATGGATTCGACGTAATAGTTTCAGATCGTAACAGTAACGTAGCAAGCATATTACATGATGCTAACGGAAATGCGTATTATACACTTACTGGACCAAATGGTAACTGGGATAGTAGAAATAACTATAATCAGCAGATTACTCCTAATCTGACCGTGGAGCAAGCGTTTGCTGATGCAATAGCAGCGCTTCCATAATGGTGTGATAAATAAGGTTATTATTAATAAGCTCTAATCTAACATCAAACCCCTGTAATCAAAACAGATTACAGGGGTTTTTTATTGTGACGGACAGCTATATTGAAAATACATTATGTTAATCTAATTGGCTTGTGGTAAAATAGATGGATAGGGTTGTTTTGCAACTTAAAAGGTGAAATTCAAATGAGTGTGGGGACATTTTTTAAATCAACTAAGGGTAAAGTGATTACCATAGGTGGCGTTACTGTCGTTGCTATCGGTATAGCAGCTGCCGTGCTTTTGCAGGGAAGTGGTTATAGAAGTATAGCTGTTGAACAGTTAAGTGGTAGCGTCAATGTAATCGGTGAAAAGAATAACGGACAGGCATATGAGGGCCAGCATCTCTACAGTGGTGATGATGTAACCGTCGGTGACGCATCGGAACTTACCATGTGCATGGATAATGACAAATATGTCTATGCGGATGCCAATACGCATTTTAAGCTTGAGGCCAGCGATGCATCGGAAGATTCCATGATAAAGATATATCTGGATGCAGGTTCGGAACTTAATGAACTTCAGAGCAAACTTGCGGAAGGCGAGTCATATGAAGTGGATACACCCAATTCCACTATGTCGGTTCGAGGAACAAAGTTTAGAGTAACCGTGTACAAGGATAAGGACGGACTTATATATACTCTTGTGGAAGTAGAGTCGGGCCAGGTACTTGTTCGCCTGAAGACAACAGACGGATCTTACAATGGCATTGAAAAACTTCTGATGCCCGGTGAGAGTGCTCTGATAAGAGGCAACAGCGACTTCTCCGAATTTGTAACAAGCGAACTTATTGATGCCATGAATATTAAGGGCGGAGACGAAGAGGGTGCTCTTCAGCTGGCATATGACAATCTTCCCGAGGATGGACTTGAGAGACTTATTGCTCTCCTTGAAAGCATAGATGAGAGTGATGATAAGCAAACTGCCGATAAAAAGGTCGAAGATAAAAAGACTGTAAAAGATAACAGCAAAAAGACTGACACAGATAAAAAGAAGACAGATGATACTGCTGAAGCAACCGCGACAGCTAACAGAAAAACTGTTGATAACAGAAGTTTCTACACGATAATCGTAGAACCTCACATAGCCAACAGGAACGAAGACGGAACAATTAGCCTGAAGGACGGAGTATTATTTGATCCTGACTATTATGCAAGAACCTATCCGGATGTAGTTAAGAATTTCGGAAGTGATGATGATGCACTGCTTGCTCACTGGCTGATCTTTGGTCAGAACGAGAACAGATTCCCGTCAGAAGCGGCAGAAAAGGCTAGACTTGCTCAGTGGCTTGCATTTGAAGAGGAACAGAAAGCAGTGCCTGAAAGCAGCTCGTCATCAGGTTCAGGTGCTGGGAATACTACCACCAGCCCCGTTTTTGCCAATCCAATCACTACTTACGAAGGTAGCGTTGCTATGAACGCTACCGGAACCGGAGGACGGCTTTCAAACGGTACTGATGTCAGCATTTCATATACCGGTACTGCCGGTGCTGCCCAGATTCCGATACTGACAATTCAAGGTCCGGGCGGAGTTAATTTACCGTTTGCACTTACCTATAGCAACGGTGGCTCGGTTGATATAAATAGCCCACGTGAAATAGACTGGGCAAATTCTTCCACCGGAGTTGCTGCTCAGTACCTTACAAACAATACGACTTATACGGCTATGAAAGATGATAACGGAAATTACTTTATACAAGACAGTAACGGTACTGTGACAGCCTATGGTACAGACAGTCAGGCATTTATCAGTGCATTGTAATTTGACTGAAAAAACCGACGACATAAACAAGAATCACACCAAGCCCCTGTAATCAAAACAGATTACAGGGGCTTTTTATTGTGGTAAAA
>JAEEGH010012902.1_pt1 | contig 18650 bp, 13 predicted proteins | sample 9134181 | NCBI WGS metagenome assembly JAEEGH01 (sample SAMN16246544, study PRJNA631951) | gut metagenome | biome: gut microbiome; feature: rumen; material: DP-attached | host: Bos | place: Iran: Karaj | collected 2018-10 | reverse complement strand
GTGTCCACCCCCGGACACGGGCAGGGGGATGGGGCCCGACGGAGACAAGTGGTCGGAGACCACGCAGGAAACGTTGGGAGGGGCCGGAGCGACCGAAGGGAGCGGAGTCCCGCCAGGGACTGTCATCCGGCCGCCTGCTGGCCGTGCGACAATGGTAGCGCTGTGAAGGCCGTCGGGTGCAAGGAATACATATTGGTCGGGGGCGGAAGCCTTGACGCCGAGCCAGTCGGCGAAAGCCACGATGCAGCGGCCTCCATTGCCGCACATCATCCCCCCGCTGCCATCCGGATTGTAGAACTCCATCCTGAAATCCGGCACACGCCCATCCGCCGGGACGGCATCATCCAATATCATCAGACCATCCGTCCGGAACTCCCGGCAAAGCTCCGCGATTCGCTCCGGCCGGCGGAACCCGTCCATATCAGTCCCCCTGCCGTCCAGAACGACGAAGTCATTCCCGGCACCGGACATCTTATATGTTTTTCTCTGCAGCACTTAAGTGTTTGATTTTCAATGATTTCCTGGGAAGAGAATCGGAAAATTCCGCCGATTCTCCCGCCGGTAAGTTATTGTGTTTCAGGGGGATAGCTGCTGCGTCCGGAAGCGGCCTTCCGGATTTCCGCGGCCAGCAACCGCACTCCCGCCTCCATCCGCTCCTTCGCCAGGAAGGAGAAGTTCAGGCGCATGGTGTTCCGATGGCTGCCGTCCAGGTAGAAGAACGACCCGGCCACGTAGGCCACGCCGGCCGCCAGCGCAGAGTCATACATCGCCACCGTATCTATCCCCTCCGGCAAACTCACCCATAGGAACAGGCCGCCGTCGGGATGCGTCCAGCTTACCCCCTCGGGCATATGGCGCTCCAGCAGGCTCAGCAGGTAATCCCTCTTTTCGCGGTAGAGGGAGATGCTGTGCTGGAGGTTGCGGTCGAGGGCGCCGCTAGCGAGGAATTCCGTGGCCAGGTATTGGTCGAATACGGGCGGGCAGAGGTCGAGGGCTTGTTTGCAGATGAATATCTGTTCGAGGAGTTCCGGTTCGGCGATTATCCATCCGAGACGGAATCCGGGGGCGAATATCTTGGAGAAGCTGCCGAGGTGCAGGGTGCGTTCCGGGGCGAGGGAGTATATGGTGGGGATGTTTTCGCCGCTGTAGCGAAGTTCGCGGTAGGGGCTGTCTTCGACGATCAGCAGGTCCTCGCGGCGGGCGAACTCCACCAGCGCCTGCCTTTCCTCCAGGGTCATCGTCACTCCCGACGGATTGCAGAAGTCCGGGACTATGTAGATGAACTTCGCCCGTCCTTTTAGGGGGCTGTCACCCATATGGACGGACAAGTCCTCCACCCTAGCTCTATACGCCCGGAAGGACTGAAGGGCGCCGAGGTAGGCCGGGTTGGTGGTGAGCACCACGTCGCCGGGGTTCAGGAAGACGCGAGCGCAAACATCGATACCCTGCTGGCTCGAAGTCGTAATCTGTATATGGTCCACCGGGACACCATAGCGCGCGGAGATAGCCTCCCGCAACTCCGGCACACCCTGGGTCCCGCCATACTGCAGGGCCCGGGCCCCATACTTCTCCACGACGGTCTTCGTCAGCGCCTCCATCTCCCCCAGAGGGAACGTGGAAGCATCGGGATATCCCCCCGCAAACGAATATATCGACGCCAGGTCCACCTTGCGGAAAATCTCCCGCACGGGCGAACGCATGAACGACGGTACATCGTCGGAGAAGAAGTGTGAGTAGTCCATAAACTATTTACGGGTAATCTTAGCTCCCAGGGCATTCAGACGGCCATCGATATCCTCATAACCACGGTCGATCTGCTCGATGTTGTCGATTTCGGAAGTGCCCTTCGCACTCATCGCCGCCAGCAGCATTGCGATACCTGCACGGATATCCGGCGAGGTCATGCGGTTGGCGCGGAGCTGGAACTTATGGTCGTGGCCTATCACCACGGCACGGTGAGGGTCGCAGAGGATTATCTGCGCACCCATATCTATCAGTTTATCGGTGAAGAACAGGCGGCTCTCGAACATCTTCTGGTGGATGAGCACGCTGCCCTTGCACTGTGTGGCCACCACCAGCAGCACGCTGAGGAGGTCCGGGGTCAGACCCGGCCAGGGGGCGTCCGCGATGGTCATTATGGAACCGTCGATGAAAGACTCGATCTCGTAACTCTCCTGGGCGGGGACGTAGATATCGTCTCCCCTCTGCTCCAACTTCACGCCTATGCGGCGGAAGGCCTCGGGGATGATACCCAGGTCGGGGTAGGAGACATTCTTGATGGTAAGCTCGCTCTGGGTGATGGCGGCGAGGCCGATGAAGGATCCGACCTCGATCATATCGGGGAGTATGCGGTGGCTGGCCCCGTGCAGTTTCTTGACTCCGTGGATGGTGAGGAGGTTGCTGCCTATGCCCTCGATGTTGGCGCCCATCGCGTTCAGCATCTTGCAGAGCTGCTGCAGATAGGGCTCGCAGGCCGCGTTGTAGATGGTGGTGTCGCCGGTGGCGAGGGACGCGGCCATCACTATGTTGGCGGTGCCGGTGACGGAGGCCTCGTCCAGCAGCATATATGAGCCCTTCAGGCCATTGGGTGCCTGGAGATGATAGGCGCGGCGGTCCTTGTCGTATTCGTAGGTGGCGCCCAGCTTCACGAAGCCCTCGATATGGGTATCCACGCGGCGGCGGCCGATCTTATCCCCGCCCGGCTTGGGGAAATAGGTCTCCCCGAAACGGCTGAGCATAGGGCCGGATATCATCACCGAACCGCGGAGCGAAGCGCACTTCTTGACGAACTCCGCGCTCTCGACATAGCTGCGGTCGATATTGTCCGCCTGGAAGGTGTATTCCCCCTTCTCGTGGCGGGTAACCTTCACGCCCATGTCCTGCAGGAGGCCGATGAGGTTCTTTATGTCGAGGATTTCAGGTACGTTGCTGACGCGCATTGGCTTGTCGGTAAGAAGCACGGCGCTGAGTATCTGCAAAGCTTCGTTCTTGGCACCTTGGGGAGTGATGGCTCCGCTGAGGCGATGCCCGCCTTCGATTATGAATGTTCCCATATTATATGTGGTCTACTTCCGGATGGAGTACAATATCGTATTTTTCCTTGACTTTTGCAATGATTTCGTTCTCAAGGGCCAGTACGTCCTCCGGCGTAGCGCTTCCGCTGGCGTTAACGATTACCAGAGGCTGCTTCTCGTAGACCTGCGCTCCGCCCAGTTTCTTCCCCCGGAATCCGCACTGGTCGATCAGCCACGCCGCCGGTACCTTGACGGTCCCGTCCGGCAGGTCGTAATGCGGAATGTCTGCGTGGGAGCCCTGCGGGCGGGCAATGCCGGTATCCGGGCCCCCTTTTTCGGGGCACGGAACCGGCCCTTTGCCCGCCGCGGATGGAGGACATTCCGCATTGAGAATGCGTTCGAAATGTTCGCGGGAGATGACAGGATTCTTGAAGAAAGAACCCGCACTGCCGATTTCGGCAGGATCGGGGAGCTTGGCATTGCGTATGCGTATGATAGCATCGCGGATGTCGGTCGGCTTGAGGGCGTTCAGGTCATAGCCTTCCAAGGCATTCCGCACCCCACCATAATCCAACTTCGGAGAATACTTCCGCGTAACACGGAATAGCACGCTGGTGATGATGTAGCGCCCGCGCTCGTGCTTGAATCGCGAATCGCGATAGCCATATCCACATTCGCCCACCTTGAACACGGTCTTGGTCCAGTCTTTGGTGTCGAGGCAGACCACTCCGGAAATGATGTCCTTGGCTTCCACCCCGTAGGCCCCGATGTTCTGTACCGCAGCGGCACCCACCTCGCCGGGAATCAGCGAAAGGTTCTCCGGGCCCCAAAGCCCGTTTCCCGCCACATTCGCGATGAAATCATCGAAAACCACGCCCGAACCGACGGTCAGCAGCACCTCGTCCAGGCCCATATCCACATACTTGATGTACTTTATGTTCGAGTGCAGTACGGTGCCGGGAAAGTCCTTGGTAAACAATAGGTTGCTCCCTGCGCCGATGTGGAATATCGGCTGGGGGAGGGACTTGTAGTCCAGCGACATCAGTTCGTCCACACTGTCGTACTCGATATACAGCGCCGCCTTCACCTTCATCCCGAAGGTGTTATGTGCGCCAAGGTCGTAGTTTTCTATCCTTTTCATTGTTGTCTTTCATTTCCGGCTTGACCGGGAATCTTCACTCAAAAACTATCCAGTCAAAGAATTCCGGCCGGTGGTAGTCCGGTTTTTCGGTCGCTATGGGAGCCCAGGTTACGAAGTGTGGCACCGAAAGCCCATCGCCGCATTTATAGAAATTCCCCCTTGCCTTGAGACCGGAAAGCGACTTGAAGCCGCTCTTCCAAAGGGCTGCCAGAGGAATATATAGACTCAGTTTCCAAGGTCCATCCGCGGGCCTTTCAGCAAAGGGTACCGAACCGCAGGACGCCTCGGCCCGCACCAGCCCGTACACTTCGGCAGGTGCCGGCTCGGCATCGTGCCGGCCGGTCCTCCAACTTACGCAGAGATTCCCAATGGCATTCCACTCGAAGTTGTAATAATGCGGGTCGTCGGGATCCGGCTGGAAGAAGAACTCCACGCAGGAATCCTCATAGACCTCTCCGCCGGGAGTCCCCTGCAAGGCGCGTATCGATTGCTCATCCACCGTCCATTCGAGACGTATCCCGTCCTCGTCATAACCGATGCGGAACTCCACCGAAGGCTTGTAAGGCCACTCCGGCCAATTGAGGCAGCCCAGCCGCTGCGGCTCGCAGACCCCTCCGAAAGGGACCTTAAGCATCTTCCTTCACGGTAGAAGCCAGGCACAGCTCGTCCATCTGCACTGCATCTATCTTTGAAGGTGCGTCTATCATCACGTCGCGGCCCTGGTTGTTTTTGGGGAATGCGATGTAGTCGCGGATGGTCTCCTGCCCGCCGAAGAGGGCGCAGGTGCGGTCGAAACCGAAGGCGAGACCTCCGTGAGGGGGAGCTCCGAACTTGAAAGCGTTGATGATGAATCCGAACTTGTATTCGGCCTCTTCCTTGCCTATGCCCAGCACCTGGAACATCCTCTCCTGCACATCGGCCTGATGGATACGGATGCTGCCGCCGCCGAGTTCGGTGCCGTTAAGCACGAAGTCGTAGGCATTTGCGCATACGCGCTCGAGGTCCTCTTTCTTGTCGGAGTAGAACCAGTCGAGGTGTTCGGGTTTGGGGGCGGTGAAGGGATGGTGCATCGCGTAGAAGCGGCCATCCTCCTCGCTCCATTCGAGCAGAGGGAAGTCCACGATCCAGAGGGGTGCGAACACGTGAGGGTCGCGGAGGCCAAGACGCCCACCCATCTCCACGCGCAGTACGCCGAGCTGGGTCTGGGTCTTGCGCTTCTGACCGCAGAGCACCAGTATCATGTCGCCGGTCTTTGCCTCGACGGCGGCAGCGACCTTGCGCAGGTCGTCCTCGGAATAGAACTTATCTACCGAAGATTTGATGGTTCCGTCCTCGTTGAGTTTGATATATACCAGGCCCTTGGCGCCTACCTGAGGGCGCTTCACCCATTCGGTAAGCTCGTCGGTCTGCTTGCGGGTGTAGCCGGCCGCACCGGGAACCGCGATGGCGCCCACGTAGGGAACGCTGTCGAATACGCCGAATCCGTGGCCCTGGACCTCGGAAGTGATTTCGTGGATGGTCATCCCGAAACGCACGTCCGGTTTATCGGAACCGTATTTGTCCATCGCGTCGTACCAGCACATGCGAGGCATGGGGTTGGGGATGTCCACGTCCAGCACGTTCTTGAAGAGGCTGCGCATCATTCCTTCGAACATTCCCAGCACATCCTCCTGCTCCACGAAGCTCATCTCGCAGTCGATCTGCGTAAACTCGGGCTGGCGGTCGGCGCGGAGGTCCTCATCGCGGAAGCAGCGCACGATCTGGAAGTAGCGGTCGTAACCTGCCACCATCAGCAGCTGCTTGAAGGTCTGGGGGCTCTGCGGGAGTGCGTAGAACTGGCCGGGATTCATGCGGGAAGGAACCACGAAGTCGCGGGCCCCTTCGGGGGTGGATTTGATGAGATAAGGGGTCTCGATCTCCAGGAATCCCTGGGCATCCAGATAGTTGCGCACCTCGTGAGCGATGCGGTGCCTAAGCTCCAGGGCCTTCTTCAGGGGGTTCCTGCGAAGGTCGAGGTAGCGGTATTTGGCACGCAGGTCCTCGCCGCCGTCGCTCTGGTCTTCGATGGTGAAGGGAGGGGTGAGGCTCTTGTTGAGGATATTGATACTCTCGACTTTGATTTCGATGTCGCCGGTGGGGATTTTCGGGTTCTTGGACTCACGCTCCACGACCTTCCCGGTTGCCTGGATCACGAATTCGCGCCCAAGGGAAAGATCGTTCTCGACCACCAGCTGCGTGATGCCATAGCGGTCGCGCAGGTCGATAAATGTCATACCGCCGAGTTTACGGGAGCGCTGGACCCACCCGGCGAGGGTCACAGTCTTTCCTACGTCACTGATGCGGAGTTCTCCGCAGGTAGAAGTTCTGTACATTGCTATATCTGTTCGATTATTTCCTTTTTAACCTACAAATATAGCAATTTCATTCAAGATTACCGAAGGTAATCCCGGAAGACGTCAATAATCCTAGAATCCTACGTTAATGCCGAAAATAAGTCGTTTGGTCGTAGGGAATCTCGCAGTCTCGACTCCGATGCTGTCCCATGCAAGGGACATTTCAGGGTCAGAGCCCGGATAATTGGTAAAGAGGAACCAGTTCTCCATCGAGGCAAAGAGGACGGCGGAGAACTTCCTCTTGAGCGGCAGGGAATAGTCCAGGCGTATCTGGTCGATTCGGAAGAAAGATCCGTCCAGTATGCTGCGGTTTGAAGAGAGGATAGCATCTGACGATATTAATACTTTATCGATCCCGGCGTTTTCCCAATAGTAGCGATATAAAGCGTCGTATCTGCTGTTATGACGAATGGATTGGCCGTGGCGTCCATGCCCGGAAATTGTAGCCTGTAAGCGTTTCCAAGCAAGCGAGATATAGAAAGACTCCGCCATGTCGGGGAAGACTGCTCCGGAATAGTTCCAATCTTGGTCGTCTGAATGGAGCTGCCCATCTTTAACATAAATGTCTTTGGTCATGCTACAGCCAAGATGCTTCCCGTCTTGCAGGCATAGCCTGGTGCCCTTTTCCCATTCCAACGGGGATGTCAGCTTCTCGCCGAAACGGACAACGTCTCCGTAAAAAGTAAGATTTCCCAAAATCGAATAGCGGAAGTCTCCGGACGAGCCTTTCAGGCATGCGGACAGTTCGATGCCTTGTTTCTCTAAACGGAAGAGTTCCTCACTCTTAAGATTCCCCTGGAACGTTAACACTCCCCAAAAATGGCTCCACAAAATGTCGTGATGCTTGTACCAGGCTGCGCTCAGATTCAGAACATTCTTCCCCAAGTTGAGGGAAGAAGAGGCGGAAACGTCGAAATGTTCGGCTTTCGCGAAGTCTCTTACATAAGATTCTGCCCCAGGGAGCCTTATGAGGTTGTTCCATTCCAGAACATAAGTGTAGAACGGCGTGTATTTCCCTGTTTTCGACCAGGAAGCCCCGAGGTTCAGATATGGTTTTTTGAAAACGTTCCAGCCGAGACTTGCGGCGGCGGTCCAGAAATTATCATCCTCGAGAGTAAAGCTTTTTTCCCACACCTTGGAAGCGGAAACGTCTATTTTGACACGCTCTTTGTAATCATACCCCAGCGAAATAACTGCCTCGTTCCATTTAGGGATAATAACATCTCCAAAAGAGGAAACTATGGGAGAATCAAAGGGAATTATTCCACTGTTTATCTGTTCCAAAAATTTGATATAACTTGGATATAGGAAGTCCCCCCACACGGAATCTCCGTCACCAGGCCGCAAGTTGTAATCCTCGCAAGCAGAGGTTCCCGTCAATGCTAATAACTCATTCTTGTTGTCGGTTCTGCGGAAATCGATGTCAGCGTGGATTTTGTGCCCATTGAGATTTGTCTGATAGCCGGCTTCTGCTCCATACTGCTTCCAGGTGAAATCTTCTTTAGTAATAGTTGCGTCGCACCAATCTGGGGAATAATCGCTTGGCTCGGCATAAATTGTCCACTCGATTTCTTTACGATCTCCTGTATTCTTCATAATGCCGGCAAATAATCGGAAATACAAGCCAGCTATTGGGTGAAACTCAGCAGTAGCCTGAATGGCTTTCTCCTTCCTGTTATCTTCCCTGGTATAGCTGATGTCCGCCGGAGTATAGGTGGTAGCCCTTTTCTTCGAAATCACGCTTTCCAGCCATCTGTCCGGAGCTTTGTCGACTTGCGAATCACTCCAGTGGCCGTTGATTCCTATGGAGAACCAATCAAAGGGGTTGTAGTTCGCGGAAAGGACAGCGGAATATCGGCGGTGGACATCTTTCCGACCCTCATAAGGTCCGTCATTATCGAGAAACGATCCTCCGGCGTAAATCGAGAACTTCTTTCCACCGTATTGCAGATCGAGATTGTGGATGTGCATAAAGGAGGTCGCGGTCGAGTCGGAGAGGAAATGAACTCCTCCCAGCCCGGAATAATCGACGTGGAAGCCGCCCTGATGGGCTTTCTTTGTTTCCACCAGCACCACCCCTCGGGCGGCATCTGCCCCCCAGATACCCATTGCGGAAGCGTTCTTCAGGACCTCGATTTTGTCTATCTGTCCGGGGTCCAGGCCATCGAGATTCCAAACTCTCATACCATTCAGCACATAGACGGGCTGCATCCTTGCGGCAACTCCCAGACCTCGGATATGGATGGTGGGAACCATTCCCGGATGACCGGGAGAAGAAATGACCTCGACACCTGCTTCGCGCCCTTTGAGCAACTCAAGGACATGCGTCGCTGTCGGGGCGGCTAATTTGACAGAATCCGGCTCAAAGGCCTGTACATCGTTTTCGTTTCCACCCGCTGCCATAATAGGACAGAATAGCAGCAGGCCTCTCAATAATCGCAGCTTCATAACCAATTAAGCGTAAAAAAAATACCTTGCGAGGTATGCTCCGCAAGGTATGAAAATTTAAGCATTAATTAAACTATTTCTGCAAGTTTTCCGGCAAGTTCCAGGAAAGCAAGGCCGTCGGGGCGGGAGGAGAGGGCGGCGGGAGCGCCGTCATCGCCATTCTCGCGAATGCTCTGGACGAGGGGGATGCGGCCGAGCAGGGGGATCCCCAACTCTTCCGCCATCTTGGCTCCGCCGTCGCGGCCGAAGATGTAGTACTTCTCGTCGGGGTGCTCCTCGGGGGTGAACCAGGCCATGTTCTCCACGATGCCGTAGATAGCCTTGTTCACGTTCTCGTTGCGGAACATATTGGCACCCTTCTCCACGTCGGCCAGGGCCACGGTCTGGGGAGTGGTCACGATTACCGCGCCCTCGATGCCTATTTCCTGGGTGAGGGAGATGTGTATGTCGCCCGTTCCAGGAGGCATGTCGATGAGCAGGAAGTCCAGCGGGCCCCAGTTGACCTGGAGGATGAGCTGCTTGAGGGCGTTGGAAGCCATGGGCCCGCGCCACACCAGGGCCTGGCCCTTTTCGGCGAAGTAGCCTATGGACATCCACTTCACGCCATATTTTTCCAACGGGACAATGTAGTCTTTCCCGTTGATTTCTTCCGCCACGGGGCGGTACCCTTCGCTGCCGGTCATTACCGGAACCGAGGGCCCGTACACGTCGGCGTCGGCAAGCCCGACCTTGTAGCCCAGCCGGGCCAGCGCGACCGCCAGGTTCACCGCGACGGTGGACTTGCCCACGCCGCCTTTCCCCGAGGCCACGCCTATTATATGCTTCACGCTGAGAAGAGTTTCCTTCGTGAATTCGGTGCCCTTCCTGGCTGCCGGAGCTTCGATCTCCACCGCCTCGACCTCGGTGCGTATCTTATTGCCCAGATGGCGGATAAGGGTCGCCCTGGTGGCACCTATGATGTATTTCTTGAGCGGGTCGCGCTGTTTGGGGAAGCCCAGCGTCACAACGACGCCGGCTTCTCCAACCTTAACATCCTGCACCATCCCCAGCTCCACGATGTCGCGGTCTTCCTTACCCGGGTGATGCACCTCTTTCAGGAATTCTTTAATCTCTTCTGCGGTCATTATTTCGCGAATGCAAGTTCTTTGATAATGTTGGGAGCTTCGCCCCACTTCTCGATCATCCAGAGCACGAAACGTATGTCCACGTTGATGCAGCGCTGGAGGTCGGGCTCGAACATCACGTCGCTGGACATGCTCTCCCAGTTGCCGTCGAAGGCAAGGCCGATGAGGTTGCCGTCAGCGTCGAGCACAGGGCTGCCGGAGTTGCCGCCGGTGATGTCGTTGTTGGTGAGGAAACAGGTATGCAGGGTGCCATCCTTGTCGGCGTAGCGGCCGTAATCCTTGTTCTCGATAAGGTTGTGGATCTTGGTGGGAACGCGGAACTCATAATCGTCCGGATCCTCTTTCTCGAGTATGCCGTTGGCGGTGCACCAGTGCCAGTAGCTTACGCCATCCTTGGGGGAGTAGGGCTTCACGGTGCCGTAGGTGAGGCGCATCGTGAAGTTGGCATCGGGATAGCTGGCCTTGCCCTTGTTCCACTGGAGGAGGGAGGCGGCGTACTTCTTGGAAGCCACTTCAAACGTGGGATCATTGATGCTGCCGACCTTCTCTGCTACTACGGTCCGGAGGGCCGTCATAAGCCCGTTCACGACCTCGGCTCCGTTCTCGCCGTAGAAACTGTCGACATATTCGTCCACATTCTCCTTGGTAAGATCCCAACCTTCGGGCTGTATCTTGTATTCGGGAGACACCTTGTCGAGGTAGAAGGCGAAGAGGGCCTTGTTTATCTTGCGGTCCACTTCTTCATTATAGTCTTCGGCGCGGAAATGCTTGGGAGCTATGTACTTTGCGAGAATATCGAGGTTGCCTATGGTCTCGGACAGGAGTATTAAGTTCATATAGACTTCCTTGCGGTCGGTAATGAACTTGTCGATATCTTCGATTGCGCCGCCGTAGGCCTCCTTGCGGGAACCCTTCTTGTTGATCCACTTGTTCAGTTCGGCCTCTTTGGCTTCCTGGCGCTCTATGATGCCGAGTTTCTTGAATGCGAGCTCTTCGCCCTGCCACTTCTTCCAGCCATTGGCGCTGCCGGCATATTTGTCGGCATACTGCAGGCGGACGACGGGGTCCTTTTCCATCTCATCCCACATGACCTTCTGCTTGATGGTGCGGGCCTCGATGCGGATGCTGTTGGTCTCTATCATATCCTTCAGCTGGGCTGCGGTCTGGAAGCGCTGGGTGCGTCCGGGATAGCCCATAATGAAGGTGAAATCGCCTTCCTTCACGCCCTTGAGGGAGATCTTGAGGGACTTTACGGGAGTGTAGGGCTTGTTGTTCTCGGAGTATTCTGCGGGTTCGTTGTTCTCGTCGGCATAGATGCGGAAGAGAGAGAAGTCGCAGGTGTGGCGGGGCCACATCCAGTTGTCGGTCTCGCCGCCGAACTTACCCATCGATACGGGAGGAGCGCCTACGAAGCGGATGTCCTTGTAGGTCTTGTACACTATGAGGTACCAGACATTGTTGTTGTAGAAGGACATGACCTTGGACTGGCAGTTGGGGTTGGCTTCGTTGGAGGCTTTCTCGATCTCGGCCACCTTCTCCTTGAAGGCCTTGCCCTCCAGGCTTTCGAGCTGGTCGGTGACGTCGGCCATGCTCTTCATGAATTTGACGGTAAGGCCGGGAACGGGGATCTCCTCCGCGAAACTCTTGGCGAAGAAGCCGTCCTCGAGATAGTTCTTCTCGGGGGTGGAGAGGCGCTGTATGCTGCTGTAGCCGCAGTGGTGGTTGGTGGAGACCAGACCGTTCTGGGAGATGACCTCTCCGGTGCAGCCGCCGCCGAACTGCACTATGGCGTCCTTCAGCGAAGCGTTGTTGATGTCGTAGATGTCCTTGGCGGTGAGGCGGCAGCCGATGTTACGCATTGCCTCTTCGTTGAACTGCTGCAGCATGGGCAGCAACCACATACCTTCGTCGGCCCTGGCCACGATCATCGAGGCCAAGCAGGCTATGGTCAAAAGGATTTTTTTCATATTCGGATTGTTTATAAACGTGCAAAAATAGTAAAGAATTGGCAACAAAAGAAGTGCCAGTCTAAAACAGGGTGGGTTCCAGTGCCGCAGGGTGGAAAGATTTCCTGTGTTCAGGGGTGAATCCCAGGCGGCGAATGGCCTCGATGTGCTCCGGAGTGGGGTATCCGAAGTTCCTCTCCCAGCCATATCCGGGGTACTTTGCGGCCAGTTCCCTCATGCGTTCGTCGCGCCAGGTCTTGGCCAGCACCGAGGCTGCGGCAATCGATGCATAGGTGGCATCCCCGTGCACCACGGTCAGGTAATCGTCGCGGCCATATTCCCCGAAGGGGCGGAACTTGTTGCCGTCTATCAGCAGGAATTCCGGTCGCAGGGCCAGCCCCGCGACGGCCCTCTGCATCCCGGTCACTGAGGCCCAGAGAATGTTGAGGCGGTCGATTTCCTCGGCTTCCACGGCCACCACCTTCCAGGCCAGAGCCTCGCGCTCGATTACGGCGCGCAGCTCGTTCCGGGCCTTTTCGCTCATCTGTTTGGAGTCGTTCAGCAGGGGATGCCGGAAGTCAGGGGGGAGGATTACCGCGGCGGCGTATACAGGGCCGGCGAGGGGGCCGCGGCCTGCTTCGTCGCAGCCCGCTTCCAGTCGTCCCTCCTTGAGATAGGGGAGCAGTTCAGGATGCCGTGGCATAGGCCACAAAGTTAAGCTTTTTTACTGGAACCGCTTTCGTAGATGCTGATTAGTTTCTGTTGTGTGAGAGCCGTCTCCTGCAGCAGGGCATACATCTGGTCTTTCTTCTTGATTTCCTCGTCCTTCGCCGCAAGTCTGTCTTCGTACTCGTCCACTGTCTGCCGCAGCCTCTCTTTGTATCGTGCGTCTTCTTTGATCAGGTCTCCGCAGTATTCAGGATAGCACTCGGTGATTATCTCCAGCAAGGATGCTCCCGTAGCCTGGCAGAATTTCAGCACGCTTCCGGTCACTATTCCCGTCCTCCCGTTTTCAAGATTCACGACGGTACCTCTGGTGGAATCCATCATCCTCGCCATCTCTTCCTGGGAGAGCCCCAGGCTTTCCCTGATTTTCTTAAATACCGACCCGTCTGAAGACATCATATCCAATTTCAACCTTTCGGCAAAAATACCGGACATCCGTTCGGCCTGCTATACAGCAGTACTATACAAAGTATAATAAAATTGCACAAAATGGCCCCGCAAACTTAAATTTTTGTTTTTACCCCCTGTTCGTACCTACTGACTTGTTGTTATTTTTGTACATCTGTGTTAAGTTTGGAGCACGAAACAGTACGAAGCCATGAGAACGATAGAATCCGCCTACCGGGAGTTTTCCCGGATGATCCTCGAAGACCACGTCTATGAGGACGAAACCATTGATTTCCAAAGCATTTGCAGGGCGCTCAAAGTGTCGCCCTATGACCTTGACGAAGTCCTCATAAGGGAAATGGGTATGAATGGTGCCGAAATTTTGCAATCCTTTCAAAAGTTATTAACTTTGTAGGCTATCACACGCGCGAAATTTTAATAACATTTATACCACACAATGAAAGATTACTCAACTAAAGACATCCGTAACGTGGTCCTTCTGGGCAGTTCCAAGTCCGGCAAGACCACGCTCTCTGAGGCAATGCTTTTCGAAGGCAAGGTCATCGACCGCCGCGGTACCGTCGAGGATAAGAACACAGTCTCCGACAACACCGAATTCGAGCAGGCTAACCAGAAGTCTGTATTTGCTTCAGCTCTCTATGCCGAATTCATGAACACCAAGTTCAACATCATCGATGCTCCCGGTTCCGACGATTTCATCGGCGGCGCAGTCGAGGCCTTCAAGGTCTGCGAAACCGGTATCCTGCTGGTCAACGGCACGCAGGGCGTCGAGGTCGGCACCGAGATCTTCGCCCGTCAGGCAGCCAAGTATAACGTCCCCCTGCTTCTCGCAGTCAACCAGCTCGACCACGAGAAAGCCAATTGGGACCAGACCCAGGACAGCATCAAGTCCGCATTCGGCAGCAAGGCCGCGTTCGTGCAGTTCCCTGTGAACCCCGGCGCCAGCTGCGAGGGCTTCATCGATGTCATCGATATGAAGTACTATCACTTCCTCGATGCCAACGGCAAGCGTGAGGAGCTCGAAATCCCCGCCCAGTATGCCGACGAGGCCGAGGAACTCCGCATGGCCCTTATGGAGAAGGCCGCCGAGTCCGATGACGAACTGATGATGAAATACCTCGACGAGCTCACCCTCAGCGAAGAGGAATTCGCAAAGGGTCTCGGCCTCGGTATAGCGAAGGGAGAGATCATGCCCGTCTTCTGCCTCTCCGCAAAGAAGGATATGGGTGTCAAGAAGATAATGGAGTTCTGCGTCAAGGCAACCCGCAGCCCCGAGGGAACTTCCAACAAGACCATCTCCGGCAAGGAGGTCGCCTGCAAGGAAGCCGCTCCCACGAGCATCTTCATCTTCAAGACCAGCGTCGAGCAGCACCTCGGCGACGTGTCTTACTTCAAGGTGATGAGCGGTGTGCTCAAGGAAGGCGCCGACCTCGTCAACCCTGAAACCGGCAACAGCGAGCGTCTCTCCGCCATCTATGCTGTCGCAGGTGCAAAGAAGGATAAAGTCACCAACCTCCGCGCCGGCGATATCGGCTGCGTTATGAAACTCAAGGCCGGCAAGACCGACGTCACCCTCGCCGAGGCAGGATGCGAAGCCTACGAGCACATCCAGTTCCCCGAGCCCAAGTACCGCTGCGCCATCAAGCCCGTCGACAAGAACGACGAGGCCAAGATGGGCGACGCCCTCTTCAAGATCGCCGCACAGGATCCTACCGCCATCGTGGAGTACTCCAAGGAGCTCCGCCAGACCATTCTCAGCGGCCAGGGCGAGCAGCATATCAACTTCGTGAAGTGGCGCCTGAACAACGAGTTCAAGCTCAACGTCGAGCTCTATGCTCCGAAGGTTCCTTACCGCGAGACCATCACCAAGGTGGCCAGCGCACAGTACCGTCACAAGAAGCAGTCCGGCGGCGCCGGCCAGTTCGGTGAGGTCCACCTCCTCGTCTGCCCTGCCGAAGGCGAGCTCAACACCAAGTTCAAGATCGACGGCAAGGACACCCAGCTCAACATCAAGTCTCAGGATATCACCGAGCTCGAGTGGGGTGGCAAGCTTGAGTTCTACAACTGCGTCGTCGGTGGTGCCATCGACCTCGGCTTCATGCCCGCCATCCTCAAGGGTATCAAGGAGCGTATGGTCGAAGGCCCTCTTACCGGTTCCTACGCCCGCGACATCCGCGTCTTCGTCTATGACGGTAAGATGCACCCCGTGGACTCCAAGGAAATCGCCTTCATCATCGCAGGCCGCAACGCTTTCCGCGAGGCATTCCGCAATGCAGGCCCGAAGATCCTCGAGCCTATCTACAATGTGGATATCTTCACTCCCAGCGATTTCGTAGGTCCTTGTATGTCCGACCTCAACACCCGCCGCGGTATGATCATGAACCAGGATGTGGAAGGTAACTTCACCGTTCTCCACGCCCGCGTTCCTCTCGCAGAGCTTTACCGTTACTCCACCACTCTGAGCTCCCTCACCGGCGGCTCCGCAACCTTCACCATGAAGTTTGCCGAGTACGTGCCCGTGCCTGCCGACGTGCAGACCAAGCTCCTCGCCGAGTACGCTGCTCAGGAGGAAGAGGAAGACTAGTATGCAAGTCCTCAAATTCGGCGGCAGTTCGGTTGCGAACGCCACCAACATTTCGAGGGTCCTCGACATCGTGACCAAGGCTGCCCGCAAAGACCGGGTAGCCTTGGTCTGTTCTGCTATATCGGGTTGCACCGATACTCTGCTGGGCCTCGCCAAGACCGAGGCCGGCAGCGCAGAACGCCAGGTGATGCTGCAGGGCCTCAAAGCCAGGCACGACGACATAATCCGCCGTCTCTTTACCGGCAAGGAAAGGGACGAGGTTTCTGCCAAGATCGCGGGCCTGTTCGATAAGCTGGCCGCCGCTCCGGAGGATGAGATGGTAACCTTCGGTGAACTCTTCTCCACCACCATCATTGCGGACAAGCTCCGCTGCGAGGGCATACGCACCAAGTGGCTGGACTCCCGCATCCTTGTCATAAAAGACAACGAAACCCTGACCTACAACAACATCTCCACCGCGGTGGCCCTCGAGCCCAAGGTAGAGGTGTTCGTGGCCCCGGGATTCATCGCCAGCGAATACGATGGCAAGGTGACTACCCTGGGCCGCGGAGGGTCGGATTTCAGCGCCGCCCTCTACGCCGCCGCCCTCAAGGCTTCCCGCCTGGAGATTTGGACGGACGTGCCCGGCATAATGACCGCTAACCCCAAGCTGGTCGAGGCCGCCCGCACCATCCCCGAGATGTCCTACCAGGCAGCCCTGGATATGGCAACTCACGGGGCCAAGGTGCTTTATGCGCCCACCGTCAAGCCCGCGATGGAGGCCGGTATCGCAATACATATACTGAACACTTTCGAACCCGAGAACCCCGGCACCGTGGTCGCGGCCCTGCCCGAACCCAAGGTGGCCGGATGGGTGGGCGTCACCAGCATGGACGACACCCTCCAGGGGGAATCGCTCATCTGCCTCGTGGGCAGCGGGCACATCAATGGAGAGGCTTCCTGCGTGCGCACCGAGGATGCTCTCAAGCAAGCGGGCATCAAGACCCTGTCCTGTTCTTCCGACGGCACTAACGTGTATGCCAGCGTCCGTCTGGCCGTGGCCCGCGAGGCTCTGAATGCCATCCACCGGGAGTATTTCGAGATTGCTCCGCGCAGCGTCCTGGAGGTGTATATCGCCGGAAAGGGTGCGGTGGGCTCTGCCCTGGTGAGTCTTATCGAGGAGTCGGCGGGGCGCATTGCGGAGCGCACGGGCAAGGTGCTGCGTGTCGCCGGGTTTAGCAACAAGCACGATTTTGCACAGAAGGTATGCAAGACGGCACCCCGCGGAAGCATTTTCGTGGATGTAACGGACAGCGAAACCATCTACAAAGAATATGAAGGCCTCCTGCGGGAGGGAATCAACATAGTGAGTTCGAACCGCCGTGCTCTGGCCGTGCCTTTCGTGGAATATGCCGCGATGCACGCCGCCGCCCAGGAGAACGGCGTTTTCCTCCGCTACGAGACTACCGTCGGCTCCGCCCTTCCCGTGCTGGAAAGCATAGCCGCCGGGGCCAACACCGGGGACGAACTCATCTCCATCGAGGCCGTGGTCAGCTGCACGCTGAACCGCATCCTCTCCGAATACACCCTCACCCCCTGCACCTTCGCCCAAATCGTGCGCAAGGCCCAGGACGAGGGGCTTACCGAGGCGGACCCCCGCATCGACCTCAGCGGCCGTGAGGCCCTCCGCAAGCTTCTGATCCTCGCCCGCGAGGCGGGAGTGCCCCTTGAGGCGGAAGATGTGGAGATAGAGCCTGTCATCGGAGCGGAGTACGCCGGCCTCAGCCTGGAGGAATTCTACGCCAAGCTGGAGGCGGATGAACCCCGCTTCGCCGCACTCGAATCCGCCGCCGATGCCCAGCACCGCCGCCAGCGCTTCGTGGCCTCGCTGGTGAAAGATCCCGCCGGCCCCCATGGCTACAAGGCCAGCATACGCGTCGAGAACGTGGATGCCTCCCACCCGGCCTACCGCATCAAAGGCACCGAAAACGCCATCATCATCCGCAGCACCTATCACCCCTACCCCCTGCTCATCCAGGGCGCCGGCGAAGGTGCGCGCCTCGCAGCATCTTCTGTTCTGAACGATATATTAAAATGAGAGAATTTCTTGTGGCCGCCCTTTTGGCCGTATTTGCAGTCGTGCCCTGCCTCGGGCAGGACTTTGATGTCGTGAAAGTGCCGGACACCCTTTTTATGGCCAATGGTGCAGAACATTACTGCCTAATCAAAGAGATGGATAACGGTTCCCGTTACATCAAGGCAAAGACTCTTACCCGAGGGTTCAATAAGGTTGTACGACTCCCGTTGGAGAAAGTTGTCGGAGTCGCTTTTTCAGATGGTTTGAGGATTGATGTATCTAAAACCGGCTTCGACCGCTCCGGGCTTCTTGCCTGGCCGAACAAGGCGGCAAGGGACAAGGAGGTGGTCGTGAATAAGATTATTACTCTTACTCAGCCGGAAGTACGTGCTTTTTATGGTGACGAGTTGTTTTATGGTGAATATCGTCCGATGCGGTATCAGTCGATAGCCGGAACGGTTCGTTTCGAATTGGGCTCTGCTGGAATTCTTGCCGCAGGCGTTTGGAGTGCCATCACCCCGGCGCCCCGCTACGGATGGGGTTTCCTGCTCGGTTTCAATATGAGGTCTTCCTACAGGGGAGACATCGAGCCCGGAATGATCACGGCATTGACCGTCTCCCGAGGAATGATGTATGTGGGGCTTCTCGATATGGTAATCGCAAATTACAAGGGACGCAGGATATTCAAATACCGCAATTCTATGGACGTGTTGCCGAAATCTGTTGCCTGGTGGGAAGTTGCCGTAGGAGCCGGTGCTACTATCGCCGGAACTTGGATGATGTATGACCAGTGGAATACTTTGGACAAAT
>JAEEGH010012898.1_pt1 | contig 18654 bp, 9 predicted proteins | sample 9134181 | NCBI WGS metagenome assembly JAEEGH01 (sample SAMN16246544, study PRJNA631951) | gut metagenome | biome: gut microbiome; feature: rumen; material: DP-attached | host: Bos | place: Iran: Karaj | collected 2018-10 | reverse complement strand
AGAAGAGGTGTGCCTTAAGTCACCGGAAAAACTTGGGGCATATATGCACGCTGTAAGACCTTCTGTGTGGGGAATATTGCTTGCTATAACAATTTTGCTCATAGGGTTCTTTTATTGGGCAGCATATGGAGAAATAGAAATCTCAGTCACTACAATGGCGTATGTTGACGATGATAATGTCATGTGCTGGGTAGAATATGCAGATGCAATGGATATCCATCCGGGGATGAAGGTAATATGCAACAGTACTACAGGAACAGTAGTAAGAATTGAAGGCAATGGAATGAATATAAGGGACATTGCAGAGGCTGTTGGTGAGTATAACATCCAGGCGATGATGATCAGAGATAATGAGGTGTATTACAGAGTGGACATCAAGCTTGAAGAAGTACTTCACGATGGTGTTGAAGACGTCAAGATAATCGAACGAGAGATAACTCCTGGTGAGTATATTCTTAACTATAGGAGTGGAGAATGGGAATAAAACAAGTTAAAGGTCCTTTGACGAAAGGAGTTGCAAGAGTCCCGATAGTTATGCAGATGGAGGCAGTAGAGTGCGGGGCAGCATGCCTTACCATGATATTTGCCTATTATGGGAGGTACATTCCTTTAGAGAAAGTCCGTGAGGACTGCGGTGTATCAAGGGATGGGTCGAATCTTAAAAACATGTATCTTGTGGCGCAGGATCAGGGATTTGAAGCCAAGGCATTTAAGCTTGAGTACAACAGGCTTAAAGAGAGGGCTTCTTTTCCATGTATTGTTTTTGTTGAAGGAGGACATTTTGTCGTTTTAAATGGCTTTAAAAAGAATGCTGTATATATCAATAATCCGGCGAAAGGAATAATCAAAATGCCTGAGCAGGATTTTATTGATATTTATTCAGGCTTTTGCATGACGCTTAGTCCCACCGACAAATTTGAACCTTACGGCAGACCGGTCACAGTTTTTGATTTTGTGAAAGATCAGCTTAAAGGCACAGGCAAAATGGTTGCGCTTGTACTTCTGACCACACTTATCATGACACTTGTTAAGATGTGCCTTCCGGGAATCGACAGGTTTTTTGTGGACCAGATACTAGTTAAGTCCGGTGTTACAGTTGGATTGTTTTTTTACACAATGTATTTAAATCTTGTTGCCATACAGCTCATTGCTCTGTGGATAAAATCAGCTTATATGATAAAGCTTCAAGGTAAGATGTCTATTACTGCTTGTACTACTTTTGTGTGGCATCTTATGAGTTTGCCCTGTCGCTTTTATGAACAGAGAATGACCGGCGATCTTTTGGAAAGATATAACTCAAACCAGGAGCTTGCAACAAATATAATAAATAATATTACCCCGGTAGTCCTCGATGTGGCGTCGCTTTTGTTCTATGCCCTTATGATGGTGAGCTATAGCCCTTTGCTGGCTGGAATTGGTATTTTTTCTGTACTCCTCAATCTTTTTATTACCAGAACTATTTCCAATCAGAGAACCAATATTACAAGGGTTATGGCTAAAAATACTGCAGCATTAAATGTTGCCACACTTAGCGGAATTGAGATGATCGAGACCATAAAAGCATCTGGTGTTGAGAATAACTTTTTTCAGAACTGGGCAGATATTTATGGTGATTACTCCGAGCAGAATATGAATCTGTCAAAGCTTGCCATCAGATTTGGTCAGATTCCGGACATGATCTCTATGCTGACTTCAAATATTGTAATAATAATCGGCGCTATATGGGTTATGCATGGGAACTGGACCATTGGTATTCTGGTTGCTTTTAACGCGTATCTTTCCTCATTTAGTGCACCTGCCAAGTCAGTAGAAAATGTCTCGAAACTGTTTCTCGAGATGAAGACTGAAACAGAGCGTGTTCAGGACGTCATGCACTATAGCAGGGAATATGACCTTAGCAAAGATGAATTTGAGAAAGGGAAAAACTACCGCAAACTTGGCGATAGACTAGAACTAAAAAATATAACCTTTGGCTACAACAGGTTGCTGCCGCCTCTTCTTAAGGATTTTTCACTTGTTCTTGAAGCAGGTAAGAGCATAGCTATAGTAGGCGGATCCGGAAGTGGCAAGAGTACAGTGGCTAAGCTTATTTCCGGACTACAGACCCCATGGAGCGGGAGCATAATGCTTGATGGAACTGAAATAGAGAATATTCCCAGAGAAATCCGTGCCATAAGTATAGGGTATGTTACCCAGGACACTACCTTTTTTGAGAGTTCTATCGGAGATAATATCAGGATGTATGACGATACGGTTGAAAGCTATGATGTTATCCTGGCTGCGAGGGATGTAAAGATACATAAGGACATTCTTTCGCGTGAAGGTGGATATAGTGCTGAGCTTAAAGAAAGAGGAGCCAATTTCTCCGGAGGTCAGAGACAGCGCATGTCTATTGCAAGAATTCTTGCAAGAAATCCCAGGATACTCATTCTTGATGAGGCAACCGCAGCGCTGGATGCTGAGACAGAGTACGAAGTAATGAAAGCTATATATAACAGGAATATTTCAACAGTGGTAATTTCGCATCGTTTATCTATTATACGTGACTGCGATGAGATCATTGTACTTGAAAAGGGCGTGATAGTTGACAGGGGCAGGCATGAGTATCTGATGGAGCATTGCCCATATTATGCAAGTCTTGTCACAAGCGTTTAACAGTTATAGGGTCAGATGATGTGAGGTGTTATATTGAGCACAATAAGTTTCAATACGGAAACTGAATTACTGTTTAACAGAATAGAGGAAGACGAGCAGAATCTTTCGGACGCTCTCATAGGTCTTACTGAAGTAGTTGAAGGTAAGAAGGTATATTCGCGCTTTGGAAAGAACTATCTTTCATCTGTAACAGCAGATGTTGTGGAGCAGATTCTTTTATATTGCGGGAAAGCTGAAAGAGTTGACCCGGAAGAATTAAGCGGTAAAACTGAGGAAGAAAGAATACATAGTCTGACCAGATTTTTTGATAAAAGAGGTCTTAGTATTCATGAGGTTCAGCTAAAAAAAGGGTGGTCGCAAAATGCTTTGGGACCAATGATCATTTCTGACAATGAAAAGAAAATATATGCTGCTATTCCAAACATATTAGGCAATTATCATTATGTAGATTATAAAAGCGGAAAAAGTGTAAAGATTACCAAAAAGAATGAAGAGAAGTTTGATAGAACAGGAATTTGTTTCCTTCGCCAGTTTGAGAAAAAGAAACTTGGTATCAAAGATCTTCTCTTGTTTATGGTGAAGTCTTTGATTGTTTCTGATATCGTTATGGCCATTGTTCTTGGGCTATTTGCAATACTTGTGAGCCTTATAGTCCCGTTTCTTATCAGGTCTTTGTTCTTTAATCTTGATGATTATAAAAGCACCACTCCGATCATTGCTTATCTTGTATTTATGGTGTGTACATCTCTTTCTGTGACACTTTTCAGGACTGTCCAGTCGCAGATGATCTACAGAATGTCTTCGAAGGTAGATCGCGACACAAGGGCTGCGACAATGGAAAGAATGCTTTCGCTTCCAACAGATTTTTTCAAGAATCATTCAGCAGGTGCCATAGCCAAGCGAATACAGATATTCCCGATGCTTTGCGAGAGTCTTATTACCGGAGTTTTTACGACAGGTCTTATGACTATTCTAAGTATCTTTTACATTTTTCAAATATATGATCTTGGTGGAGATCTGTTTATAGTGGCATCTGTAACTACAATACTTAATATTGGCCTGACATTTCTGATAATCAGGAAAAAGAGCGATGTGAATGCTCAAAGGATTGAATATGCAACCAAAGATAATGCTATTTTGGTTTCTATGATGAATGGTATCCAGACCCTTAAAGTAACATCTTCTGAAAGGAGATTATATACTCAGTGGCTCAAGATATTTAAGCAGGAAGCAGTAGCTGAGTACAGACCCGGATTCATTGTTGTATATGGTAACGTACTGGTAAATGCAGTCTCACTTATAGGAATTCTTTTTACTTACATTGCTGCAAATCAGATGCAGATGTATACGAATTACTATATTGCTTTTACTGCACTTTACGGTATGCTAACAGGAGTTTTTACGCAGCTTCAGGACACAGTTCCTAATGCAGCACTGGTAGTACCTATACTAAAATCTTTGGAGATACTTTTTGAGGAGAAGCCTGAAGAAAGCGATAATAATGAGCTTGAGCATGTGGTGCCAAACAGAATAGAGTTTGATAATGTTTCTTTTAAGTATGCGGAAAACCTGCCTCTTGTAATAAAGAAACTGAATCTTAACATAAGAGAGGGGGAGTACGTTGCCATAGTTGGAAAGAGTGGCTGTGGAAAAAGCACGATAATGCGTCTCATTTTGGGATTTGAACAGTGTACTCTTGGTAGTATTTATATAAACGGAGTAAATATTAAGAGCATTGATAAAAAGTCTCTTCGTAGAAATTATGGCGTTGTCATGCAGGACAGCCGACTGTTTTCAGGAACTATTCTAAAAAACATATCTATAGCCAATCCTCAAATGACAGAGGAAGAGGCTTGGGAAGCGGCGAGAAAAGCCGGAATTGCTGATGATATTGAAAACATGCCTATGAAGATGCACACAATCGTGGATGAAAATGCATCCTGTATATCAGGAGGTCAGAAGCAAAGAATTATTATTGCCAGAGCTTTGGCGGGAAATCCCAAACTTCTTTTGTTTGATGAGGCGACCAGTGCACTTGATAACATTACGCAGAAGGTGGTATCGGATTCCCTTAGTGAACTGAAGTGCACAAGAATAGTAATAGCTCATCGACTCTCTACTATTAAAGATTGTGATCGCATAATAATGATAGATGATGGAAATGTTGCTGAAATGGGAACCTATGAACAGCTTATGGCTAAAAATGGCAAGTTCGCTCAAATGGTGGAAAGACAGAAGCTGTGATGAGATAAGTTGATAAAATGTGGTGTGTTTAAAGGAGGCATGTCGTTTGCGACATGCTTTCTTCATGCAAATAAATAGTTAGAGAAAAGCAAAATCTGCAATGATAGTTTTATACAAAGTATGTATAATTAACATGTGGAAAATGTAAGAGTATTGTTTTCACAGAGTTGGTAGATCAGAGAAGAAAGAAAATTACTTTTATAAAATAGGAGGAAGGTATGTTTTTTATAGGTGTAGATTTGGGGACTTCATCTGTTAAGCTCGTACTTATGGATGAAAAGGGAACTATTCATGGAACAACTTCAAGGGAATATCCTTTGTATTTTCCACAGCCGGGCTGGTCAGAACAGAACCCTGAAGACTGGTACAGAGAGGCTGTAGATGGTCTTAAGGAACTTCTTAAAGATGTGGATAAAACACAGGTTGCAGGCATCAGCTTTGGCGGACAGATGCACGGACTTGTTATCCTTGATGAGAATGATAATGTTATCCGTCCTGCTATTCTTTGGAATGACGGAAGAACACAGAAACAGGTTGATTATTTAAACGGCGAGATTGGAAAAGACAAGCTTTCTGAGTATACAGCCAATATCGCATTTGCAGGTTTCACAGCTCCTAAGATCCTTTGGGTTGAGGAGAATGAGCCTGAAAACTTCAAAAAGATCAAAAAGATAATGCTTCCTAAGGATTATCTTGCATATAAGTTTACAGGAACATTCTGTACAGACTATTCAGATGCTTCAGGAATGCTCCTTTTGGATGTTAAGAATCGTAAATGGTCCAAGGAGATGTGCGATATCTGCCACATTACTGAGGATATGCTTCCACAGCTCTTTGAAAGCTATGAGAAGGTTGGAGAACTTACAAAAGAGCTCTCTTCTGAACTCGGCTTAAATGCAGGAGTTGTAGTGGCAGCAGGCGCCGGAGACAATGCAGCAGCTGCAGTTGGAACAGGTACAGTTGGCAACAACAGATGTAATATTTCACTTGGAACAAGCGGAACAATCTTCATGTCAGCTGACTCTTTTGCAGTAGATAAGAACAATGCGCTTCATTCTTTTGACCATGCAGATGGACATTTCCACCTTATGGGATGCATGCTCAGCGCAGCAAGCTGCAATAAGTGGTGGATGGATGAAATCCTTAAGACCAAGGATTATGCTGATGAGCAGAAGGGTATTGAGAAGCTTGGTGAGAACCACGTATTCTTTTTACCATATCTCATGGGAGAGAGATCACCATGGAACAATCCTAACGCACGTGCCACATTTACAGGCATCACAATGGATACAACAAGAGAAGATATGACTCAGGCTGTGCTTGAGGGTGTTGCTTTTGCTACAAGAGATATGTATGAAGTTGCAAAGTCTATCGGAGTTGCGCCAAAGAGAACAATGATCTGTGGCGGTGGCGCAAAGAGCCCTCTCTGGAGAAAGATGATCGCTAACATCCTCAACATCGAAGTTGATGTTCCTGCCTGCGAGGAAGGACCTGGAATGGGTGGCGCAATGCTTGCAATGGTAGCCTGCGGAGCATACAAGAGCGTTGAAGAGGCAGCAGCTGCAATCGTTAAGGTTGATAAGACTGAGAAGCCTGATCCTGAGCTTGTTGCAAAGTATGAGGCAAGATACCAGCAGTTTAAGAACATCTATCCTGCACTTGCTGATACTTTTGATAAGATCATCTGATAGTTTGATGACATGTGAACACGCCTTTGATAAGGCTATCTGATAGGTGGCTATCATTTGTTTATAATTTTATAAGACAAATGTTATCATTTGACCTATTGATTTTATAATCCATATAAGGTAATATTTAGGCGGATATAGCAATATATCCGCTTTTACAATTTATTGTTCTCTTATTCAGAGTGGTGGAGGTACATAGGACCTATGAAGCCACGGCAACCCCTTGATCATTCAGGAAGGTGCCAACCTGAGCGTGCAATTCCGTTTTTTCGGACTACGAGCAATAAGAGGGACTTGTGATGATTAGTTCCACTCATTTGTGACTTGCACGCGTCATAAATCGAGTGGATTTTTTAGTGCTTAAAATGGCACAGAAAGGTATTATATGGATAAATTTATTTTTACATCAGAATCAGTAACAGAAGGACATCCTGATAAAATATGCGATAACATTTCAGACGCAATTCTTGATGCATGCATGGAACAGGATCCTATGAGCCGTGTTGCCTGCGAGACAGCAGCTTGTACAGGTTTCGTTCTTATTACAGGTGAGATCACAACAAAGGCTCACGTTGACTACGCTAAGATTGCCCGTGAGACAATCAAGGAAATCGGATATGATGATTCATCAAAGGGATTTGATGGAAACACATGCGCAGTACTTGTAGCTCTTGATCAGCAGTCAGCAGATATCGCTATGGGCGTTGACAAAGCTCTTGAAGCAAGAGAGAACCAGATGACTGATGAAGAGCTTTCAGCTATCGGTGCTGGTGACCAGGGTATGATGTTTGGTTATGCTACAAACGAGACAGATGATTACATGCCTTACGCTATCAGCCTTGCTCACAAGCTCACAAAGAAGCTTACAGAAGTAAGAAAGAACGGAACACTTCCTTACCTTAGAGCAGACGGTAAGAGCCAGGTTTCTGTTGAGTATGATGAGAATGGAAAAGTTAAGAGACTCGAAGCCATCGTAATTTCAACTCAGCATGATGAGAAGGTTACTCAGGAGCAGATCCATGAGGATATCAGAAAGTACGTTATTGATGCTGTAGTTGACGGTGCTATGGTTGATGATGCTACTAAGATCTACATCAATCCTACAGGCCGTTTCGTTATCGGTGGACCTCAGGGTGATGCAGGACTTACAGGTCGTAAGATCATCGTTGATACATACGGCGGAGCTGCTCGTCACGGCGGCGGAGCTTTCTCAGGAAAGGACTGCACAAAGGTTGACCGTTCTGCAGCATACGCAGCAAGATATGTTGCCAAGAATATCGTGGCAGCAGGCCTTGCAGACAGAGCAGAGATCCAGCTTTCATACGCTATCGGTGTAGCTGAGCCAACATCAATTCTTGTAGATACATTCGGAACAGGTAAGGTTTCTGATGAGAAGCTTACAGAGGCAGTTCGCAAGGTATTCGATCTTCGCCCTGCAGGAATCATCAAGATGCTCGACCTTCGTCGTCCTATCTACAAGCAGACAGCAGCTTACGGACACTTCGGCCGCAACGACCTTAACCTTCCTTGGGAGCAGACAGACAAGGTTGAAGAGCTCAAGGCAGCAGTTAAGTAATATAAATGCAACAGGAACTATCATTATCCAATTGGAATGTTTCATGTTGACTTTGGAATAGTACATGTTGATTTTGGGTAGGATAAAAATTCGTCCTCAGCCACCCTGTATGGGTTGGCTGAGGATTTTTTGCGGCAGGAGAGAAATATTTTTAGTGCCATCGTGGGCAACTCCGCTCATACAGTGACTCAGGCTGTTTATATGCAGGGCTCTGCTCCTGCACCCTGGCCTCCTCCAAGGAACTGAGCTTGATATGAAGTTCCGAATGATTGTTAAATGGGTCAAAATGCTGACATCTACGTGATATCACTTTGCCTATAGACTATTATCACGTATTTTCGCAATGATATTCTGGCTTTCTACGTGATACCACCCCCGTTAAAAAACTCTCCTCACGTAATTTTTCTAAATATCTGTTTATTTTTACGTGATTTACAGCTTAGTACATATATAAATTCACGTAACCCACTTCTATTTGCTCACCTAAGAATAAATTAGCAGATCAAAGGGTGACAGGAAGCTTTCCCAAGCACTATATACCCAAACTGGCATTTTCGCCGCCTTACACTAAGAGTCTCGGCTCGCAAACCGAGGTGTTTTCATCAGGCTCAGTCAATTGTAACATCCCTCTGTCTTCCAACTCTTTACGCATATACAAAGCGAAATTACTTTTTCACTAGCAAATAGATTATAAAGAATACTCTCAAAAACTTTTTAATACCAAAAACCGTACTGATTATAAATAAAAGAAATTACAAATTATTGGACAAAAAATGCGAAGAAAAAATATTCATAAGTGATAATATCAAAATATAGAATAGTGAAGTGGCGCATGAAAATTGTTTCTTTTGACTGATAGGGGATAGATTAACAAAGGTAAGTGAAAAGTATTGATATTTAGTGCAGTTGGGGAAACCTTAGGAGAGGGTATGGAAATAGAGATACTTAAGGAGTTTACACCAATTCCTTTTTGGTTTTGGAATGATTATCTTTCTGAAGAAGAAATCTTAAGACAGATGAAAGAGATGAAGGATAAGGGCGTGGATGGATTTGTAATTCATCCGAGGAAAGGCCTGCCTTCTTCGATTGGGTATTTATCGGATGAGTATTTTCATTATGTAAAATTTGCTGTGAAGATGGCAAAAGAGATGGATATGAAGGTAGTTCTTTACGATGAAGCCATGTATCCATCGGGTTCAGCTCATGGAGAAGTGGTGAAATCGGATTCTTCTTTTGCCTCACAGGGACTTGAGAAAATTAGAAAAGAGAATCTTGGCAATAAAGGAGAGAAGATTGTTGCGGAAACTAAAGAGGACGGACATCAGATAGTCTACGTACTTGTTTCAAGCGGCGGCACGATCAGAGGTGTTCATCCGGGGGAAGATGATGGAGAGGAAAATGCTCCCAAAAGCGCAGACCTTTTAAATCCAAAAGCTGTAGCTAAATTTATAGAGATTACTCATGAAAAATACTACTCTGAGCTCTCGGAATACTTTGGAGATACCATAATAGCTTTCTTTACTGATGAACCAAACATACTAGGAAGAAATTCAAGAGAGGATGTTATTCCTTGGAGTGAGGGACTTCTTGAAGAATTTAAGTCAGCAGGTGGAACTGAAGAAGAGCTGAAGTACTTGTTTGAAAGTGGATGTGTTGATAAAAGTGAGGCATTTAATGCCAAGAGTGAAGATATCGACGGTAGTGATAATCCCAATGTCAGCAACAAAAGCGTTAATATCAGTGGTAACTCTATGACAGTCGAGACTGGAAATAGAGCTTTTTTGGCAAAACGTATCTACAAACAGGTTATTCATGAAAGGCTCGCTAACAGCTACTACAAGCAGCTTTCCGATTGGTGTGTATCCCACGGCATCGACCTTACGGGCCATCCGGAGAAGAGCACAGATATTGGATATCTTAAGTATTTCCAGAGACCTTGTCAGGATATAGTTTGGAGATTCGTTGAACCTGAGGATGGACACGCCATAGAGGGCGAACATTCTACCATGGGCAAGTGTTCCTCAGATAGCGCAAGACATCGCGGAAAAAGAAGAAACGGCAATGAGTGCTTTGGCTGTTGCGGCGAGAGGCAGGATCCAAAGCTTTTTACGGAACAGGATATGAGGTGGTATCTGAACTGGCTTTTTGTCAGAGGTGTAAATCTCGTTTATCCACATGCCTTCTACTATTCAATAAGAGAGGACAGAGGCGATGAGCGTCCACCGGAGGTAGGGCTTAACAATCCTATCTGGCCTCAGTACCGCAAGATGAGTGATTTTATCAAGAGGATGTGCTACCTCAACACGGATTCATATAATTGCGCGCAGGTTGCAATCTTGTGCGGCGCAGATACTTTGTCCTGGAGAATAGCGAAACCTCTTTTTACAAATCAGATTGAGTTTAACTATCTGGAGACGGAGCTTCTATCTGAATGCAATATTACAGATGGGAATATACATATTGCATCTCAGAAGTATTCGGTTCTGATCGCAGAGCAGGAAGAGTATGAATCTCTCAACGAAAGCGATAAGAATCTGCTAAAAGAGTTTGCGAAATGTGGCGGAAAACTATTGATAGCCGGTGGAAAGCTCTTGAATTCATTTGCCAGTGAAGCTGCCAGTGTAAATGGTGAGATATACGCCAATAATGCTATTAATGAAGATGATGCAGTGACAGTAAGAAATGATCAGGAACTACTACAGTTTGTTTTGAATAGTGTCTACAGAGAGCTTTTCTTTAGCGGCGATACTGATAACCTTCGCTGTAGCCACATAATAAAGGATGGAAAAGACATTCTTATACTCACTAACGAAGGAATGAAGCCAATCACAGTGAATATTAAATCCGGTGAGTTTAGAGCGGCGTCACTTTGGAACCCTTATACACTTGAGGGCAAAACAGATGTGGAAAAGATTACTATTGAACCATACGATCTGTGGATTATGGAGTTAGAAGAGAATGTGATTTGTCACTAGCGCATTTCGAAAGAATGAATTATTTCTAGAGAGGAGCAGGGGATACACAAAATGCAGATCAACATCAACACTAAAATAATTGGGGATATTAACCTGGTACCTGTACGTAAAGCGGTGCAGGCACTAGAGAGAGATATTAAAAATACATGTAAAGACACCACAGAGCCAGGACTTGAGATCAAGCTGGTCTATGTTGAAGACCGCGCCAATAGTGGAACTAGCGGCTTATCACAAAGCAAAGTACCTTCTCAAAGCCAAAAGCCAATTGCTTATGATGCGTCATCTGAAATTTTTACAATAGACAGAAATGAAGACAACCTTATCATAACATCTGCCAGCAGTCTTGGCCTTATCTATGGCGTTTACCATGTCAGTAGAGAATTCTTAGGAGTTCAGAATTTCTGGTTTTGGAATGAACAGGAGCTTACAAAAGAATCAGAGCACATAGTTCCAAGCGATTATCACTATGAATCAAAGCCTTCAAAAGTCAGATTCCGAGGCTGGTTTATTAATGATGAGGTCCTTTTTGATGTATGGAGAGAAAAGGTGGGCGAGAACTTCCCGTGGGAGATGGCCTTTGAAGCCCTTCTTCGCTGCGGTGGAAATATGACGATTCCGGGCACTGACCACAATTCTCACAGGTATAAAGACCTCGCTAATGATTATGGCCTTTGGATAACTCACCATCATGCGGAGCCCTTGGGAGCCCAGATGTTTGCGAGAGCTTATCCTGATCTGGAGGCGAGTTTTAATAAACATCCGGATCTTTTCAGGGGGCTTTGGCAGCAGGCAATTGAGGACCAAAAGAACTGTAAAGTGGTGTGGAATCTTGGTTTTAGAGGTCAGGGAGACAGGCCGTTCTGGGCTGATGATCCGACCTACGATACACCTGAAGCTCGCGGCAAGCTCATGAGCGAGCTTATCCTTGAGCAGTACAATCTGGTAAAAGAGTCAGATAAGGATGCAGTTTGCTGTACAAACCTTTACGGCGAGACTATGGAGCTTTACAAGGATGGATACCTGACTTTCCCAAGTGACGTAATAAAGATCTGGGCAGATAACGGTTTTGGTAAGATGGTTTCAAGAAGACAGAACAACCACAATCCTAGAGTTTATGCCCTTCCTGCTCATGGAGATAATAGTGCTCATGGAATCTATTACCATGCATCTTTCTATGATCTTCAGGCAGCGGCAATGATGACCATGCTTCCTAACTCTCCTGAATTTGTGGTAAATGAGCTAAAAGACGTATATGCTCATGGAGTAGATGATTTCTGGATAATCAACTGCTCAAATATAAAACCTCACACCTACTACCTTGACCTTATAGCCAGGATGTGGAGTGGGGGCATGGAAGACGGTAATGATGAAGGTGCAGAATCTCTTCAAAGCAATATCAAGAGCATTGATAGCCGAGAATATGCCAAAGAGCATCTGCAGGATTTTGTCAAAAGATACTACGGCAATACTGCTACGTCAGAATTGCTCCGCAAGATTGAAGATGCCTACAAAGCATGGCCTGACTACACACCAAAGTATGGGCCAAATGAAGACGACCACGCGGGAGAACAGTTTAGCAATCACGGAGCAAGGATTTTAACCTGCGGCTTTATCAGCAATTTCAATAAGCTTGAACCTAAGAACACCAAGGCACTACCTGAACTTAACTGGATCTGTAAAAGAGACACACTCTTAGAACAGGTAAAGTGGCATGAAGAAAAATATAAGGAAGCACTTGATGGTTACGAAAAATACCTTGCAGACTGCAATAGAGTAAAAGAGGACCTCTTAGCCGCAGGCGATGCAAAGGAAGCAGAAAGATTCAGTAACAACCTTATCTGTCAGGTTCAGTACCACTACTACAGCTATCTTGGAGCGTACCATATTTGCAGGGCTATTCTTATCTGTCTCGATGATAAAAGTGAAGGTGGCAAATTTATAGATGTTCTTGAAGAAGGTCCAAATGGCAAGCCTGTGGATTACCTCACAGCTTTTTATGAAGCAGGTCTGGCAAAAAAAGCATTTTTTGAAGGCTACAATGTTATGAGAAGCCATGAACATGACATTTGGGAAGGATTTTATGAGAATGACTGCGAAGCAGATATCAGACAGTCAGGCTTTGTAGCTGAGAGCCTTATGTCATATCTTAGAGTACTAGGCGATGGCCCTCACTTTTATAAGTGGCAGCGCAAGTTCCAAAAGGAATCCGGTGGAGAAAAAGTGCATCTTATCCTTAGAATTAAGGCGCACTTAACAGATGATGAGCTCTGGAACCTGATGGCACAGTAACTAAATGACTCAAAATCATATATTGAATAAACAAAAACGTTCAGGCTGTATCAAACAACCTGAACGTTTTCTCTTCCAAATGCATTTGACAGCATTTCAATCATATCTTTGTCGGCTTTAATGGTGTAGCCTTTGCCAAGTTTTTTCACCTGCTTGGTGTCTGTGAGGTAAACAGTGACTTCGTCTTTGCCGTCACTATCCGATAACAGTGAAAAGAGCTCCTGCTCCTTAGCAGAGTATTCATCTATATTGGCAAATCTTATCCACACAGTTCTTGCTATCTCATCAAACAGCGTGATCTTGCTGGCAATGAGCTTGGCGTCGCGGTCCTCTTCAACTGACACGCGTCCTTCAATAAACACCTTGGCATCTGTGTTAAGGCGCGGCGCGTTGGCTTCGTAGGTCTTCGGGAAAACAATAACTTCCACAGTTCCAACCATATCTTCCAAGGTTAAAAATGCCATAACCTGATCAGTCTTGGTGTACTTGATCTTTTTATCACTTATGATGCCGCCTATCTTTGCATTGGCGTTATCCTTCACATTAGGAACTCCTGTCTCATCATCAAGATAAAAATCTGCTGTAGTATTTGTGATATTCTTTTTCCACATTCCCACATACTCTTCAAGAGGATGACCTGAAACATAGATTCCAAGGACTTCCTTCTCAAATTCCAAGAGAAGCTCACGGGGGAACTCTCCTACATCAGGAAGTGGGACCTCATACTGCTTTTTCTCGGTTTCTCCGGCAAAATCAAACAACGACATCTGGCCGGCCATAGAGTTTCTTCCGCTGTTGTGGAGCTGGTCCATTATCTGCACATAAACAGTCATGAGCTGTTTGCGGCTTCCCTCGAAGCAGTCAAGAGCACCGGCTTTTATGAAGTTTTCAATAGCTCTTTTGTTGACGTCGCTTTCTCTTCCCTGCATGCGTGTCAGGAAATCGTTGATATTCTTGAACTTTCCGCGAAGCTCACGCTCTTTTACAATGGCAGAAATAACCGGCCTTCCGACACCTTTGATGGCAGTGAGTGCGTATCTTATGGCCTTTTTGCCATCGTGGTCAGTAACAGAAAAGCCTGAGTAGCCCTCATTGATATCAGGAGGTAAAAGAGTTATTCCCATGTTTCTGCAGCTCATGATGTAGCCGGAAACTTTGCCGGGGTTATCAATAACTGAAGTCATGAGCGCTGCCATGAATTCTACAGGGTAGTAGTTTTTGAGCCATGCTGTCTGCAGGGCAACTACTGCATAACAGGCAGCGTGGGACTTGTTAAAGGCGTACTTTGCAAAGTCCATCATGGAATCGTAAATTGCATTGGCAATTTCAGGAGAAATGCCTTTTGAAGCGCATCCCGGAACATTTTCATCGGGATTGCCGTTAACGAAGTTAGCTCTTTCAACTTCCATGACGTGCTGTTTCTTTTTACTCATGGCACGTCTTACAAGGTCAGCTCGTCCGAGAGTGTAGCCACCAAGCTGCTGAACTATCTGCATAACCTGCTCCTGGTATACGATACAGCCATAGGTGGGCTTTAATATTGGCTCAAGCTCAGGAGTCTGATAGCTGATGGATGCAGCATCATTTTTTCCTGAAATATATTTAGGAATGAAATCCATTGGGCCCGGGCGATAAAGAGATATTCCCGCTATGATGTCTTCGAGAGACTGGGGGCGGAGCTCTTTCATGAAGGCCTGCATACCGCCGGATTCAAGCTGGAATATACCATCGCACTTGCCGCTTCCAATAAGCGCAAGGACGTTGGGGTCATTGTAATCAATTTTATCTATATCGATGAAATTAGGGTCACCTTTTTTGGCACCGATGGAGTTGTTGGCAAAACGCACAGCGTCCTTGATAACTGTAAGAGTTCGCAGTCCCAAAAAGTCCATCTTAAGAAGGCCCAGCTCTTCTATGGTGGTCATGGTGAACTGAGTTGTTATATTTCCTTCAGCAGAGCGGGACAAAGGAACCAAATCCTCAGCCGGAGCCTGACAGATAACTACACCTGCCGCATGTATGGATGTGTGCCTTGGAAGACCCTCAAGCTTTTTACACATGTCGATGAGCTTATGAACTGTCTCGTCAGTTTCATACTGGGTTCTAAGCTCCGGGTTCATGGAAAGAGCTTTCTCAAGCGTTATGTTAAGCTCGTTGGGGATCATCTTTGCAATCTGATCGCCATAGCTGTAAGGAAGATCCATAACCCTTGCCACATCGCGGATAACACCCTTGGCAGCAAGAGTACCAAAAGTGATGATCTGAACAACCTTGTCTGCACCGTATTTTTCGGTTACGTAGTCGATAACGTCCTGCCTGCGCTCGTACTCGAAATCCACGTCAATATCGGGCATGGACACACGCTCAGGATTAAGGAACCTTTCAAAGAGAAGATCATACTTGATGGGATCGATGTTGGTTATGTGCATACAGTAGGAAACAATACTTCCTGCAGCTGAACCACGGCCCGGGCCAACCGCAATATCGTGCTCGCGACAATAGTTGATATAATCCCATACAATAAGGAAGTAATCCACATAACCCATGCGCTTGATGACGCCAAGCTCATAGTCAAGCTTCTCTTTTAGAGTGCCGTTGTCATCGGGATATCTCTCATGAAGTCCATCAAGACACAGCTTATTCAGGTAAGTCCAGGAATCGTATCCTTCGGGAACCTCGAAATGCGGGAGCTTTGTGACACCAAACTCAATCTCTACATGGCATCTGTCCGCAATTTTCTGCGTATTATCAAGAGCCTCTTTTGCATAAGGGAAAAGAGCTCTCATTTCCTCTTCACTTTTTACGTAGTACTGCCCGCCTTCATAGCGAAGTCTGTCCTCATCACCAACTTTTTTACCAGTCTGGATGCACAAAAGAAGATCATGAGCTTCCGCGTCGTCAGCATAAGTGTAGTGACAGTCGTTGGTTGCAACCAGCGGAATGTCAAGCTCATCTGAAAGAGCCAAAAGAGTATTGTTCACAGTTCTCTGTTCGGGAATACCGTGATCCTGCAGCTCTAAAAAGAAATTGCCATGACCGAATATTTTGTCCATGCGGATGGCAGCTTCTTTTGCCTTGGCGTTTTCTCTTTTTAATATATTGCGGGGAATCTCGCCGGCAAGACACGCGCTCAAGGCGATGATGCCCTCGTGGTATTTTTCCAAAAGCTCCATATCAACACGGGGCTTGTAGTAGTAACCTTCAGTAAATCCGCGGCTTACAATATGCGAGAGGTTGGCGTAGCCTACATTATTTTCAGCCAAAAGAACCAGGTGATAGTACCTGTCGTCAGTGGCTGAAGCTTCCTTATCAAAACGTGAAGAAGGAGCAACGTACACTTCGCAGCCGATAACAGGGTTGATGCCGGCCTCTTTGCAGGCTTTATAGAAATCGATCACACCGTACATTACTCCGTGATCGGTAATTGCGCCGGCGGTCATGCCAAGTTCTTTAAGCCTTTTAACATATTCTTTTATTTTGTTAGATCCGTCCAAAAGACTGTACTCAGTGTGGACGTGAAGATGCGTAAATGCCATGTTTTCCCTCAACTTTAATGATTATTAGAAGATTATAGCATCAATGGGATTAACATCCAATACCACAAGAAAGCAGACAATATGATAAAAAAATTAGTGAAAATGTTAAAAAAAATTGAAATAAGAAACGTTTCCGTTGCAGATTTAAATTAATTGCGCTAATATATTCTAGAAAAAATGTCATAAATTTATCAATAATTTTTGTGTTAAGGTATTGCATTATAGGAATCGAGGAAATCATATGGCAAAGCAGATAAAAACAATCGGCGTATTAACAAGTGGTGGTGACGCACCTGGAATGAATGCTGCGATCAGAGCAGTTGTTCGTAAGTCTTTAGCTAATGGTCTTAAGGTTAAGGGTATCAAAAAAGGATACATGGGTCTTCTCAATGAAGAAATCATTGATATGGACAGAAGAAGCGTATCCGATATCATCCAGCGAGGTGGTACAATCCTTGGAACAGCTCGTTGCATGGAGTTCACAACACCTGAGGGACAGGCTAAGGGAGCTGAGGTTTGCCGTAAGCATGGTATAGATGGAGTTATCGTTATCGGTGGTGATGGTTCTTACAGAGGTGCTCAGAAGCTTTCACAGCAGGGCATCAATACAGTAGGTATCCCAGGAACAATCGATCTTGATATTTCCTGCACAGATTATACAATCGGATTTGATACAGCTATCAATACAGCTATGGAAGCTATCGACAAGATCCGTGATACATCTTCATCACATGAAAGAGTTAGTATCGTAGAGGTTATGGGACGTCATGCTGGTTACATCGCTCTTTGGTGTTCAATCGCTAACGGTGCTGATGATATCCTTCTTCCAGAGAAATATGATTACAATGAGCAGCGCATCATTGATAACATCATTGATAACCGTAAGAAAGGTAAGACACACCACATCATTGTAAATGCCGAGGGTATCGGACATTCAACATCAATGGCTCGTAGAATTGAGGCTGCTACAGGTCTTGAGACAAGAGCTTCTATCCTTGGTTACATGCAGCGTGGTGGTAGCCCAACATGTAAGGACCGTGTATATGCTTCAATGATGGGATGCTATGCAGCAGATATCCTTGCAGCAGGCAAGACAAACAGAGTAGTAGGATATCGCAATGGCCAGTTCGTTGACTACGATATTGACGAAGCTCTTGCAATGAAAAAGAATATTAACGAGTACATGTACGAAATCGCACGTATTCTTTAATTACATATTTGATGAAAAAATGATTCAACGGCGGATTTTTTTATATCCGCCGTTTTTTTATTTAATAGGAAATTGCGCCTTGGCGGCGCAACCTTGAATTAAAGGCCCGGGCAAGACCGGGCCATGCAAAGCGGAGGTATGCTGAATAACCTGGTTATCAGTCTACCTCATCATAGAAATCATCATCTTCGTGCATGAAGTAATCCATATCAAGGATATCTTCATCGCTCATGTTACGGATTTCTTCCGCCGACATGCCCTCCGGCGGATTTTGGATGTATTTCTCTCTAAGCTTTGCAGCGAGTTCTTTTTCTGTCATGGCTTTCCCTCCTGTAGCATGATTTTAGCATGCTGCAGTGGACTTTAAAACATGGCTTGGACTATAGAAGCTATCTTGTCCAGGAGCTCGACACTTGGGACGGCACTTTCCCATTGCCTTTTCATATAAGTCTTCGAGAGAAACACGTTTATGAGCATAGTA
>JAEEGH010012897.1_pt1 | contig 18657 bp, 13 predicted proteins | sample 9134181 | NCBI WGS metagenome assembly JAEEGH01 (sample SAMN16246544, study PRJNA631951) | gut metagenome | biome: gut microbiome; feature: rumen; material: DP-attached | host: Bos | place: Iran: Karaj | collected 2018-10 | reverse complement strand
CGCCACGGACCGGGATGAACTCTTACGCAGCGTCAGCGGCCTCATCCGGGGCTTCCTTGTTGCAGCGCTCATCTCTGTCCTGATCGGTATCGCTATTTCGATCTTCCTTGCGCGGTCTCTGAATAAACTGAGCATTCAGGAACGGGAGCAGGAAAATCTGGAGCTGATGAAAAAGACGAATAAGGTGATCGTCCGTTCTCTTGCTTCCGCGATTGACGCGAAGGACCGTTACACCAGCGGTCATTCGCAGAGAGTGGCGGAATACGCGGTGGAGCTGGCGAAGAGAATGGGGATGTCCGCGGATGACCTCGAGATCGTCTACTACGCGGGGATCTTACACGACATCGGTAAGATCAGCGTTTCGGAAGAGGTGATCAATAAGCCCGGCAAGCTTACGGAAGATGAGTTTGACCAGATCCGGATCCACCCGGTCAGTGGCTACCATATCCTGCAGGGAATCTATGAAGATGTGCGGGTCGGCTACGGCGCCAAGTATCATCACGAACGCTATAACGGAACCGGCTATCCCAACGGGCTTGCAGGAAAAGACATTCCGAAGATCGCCCGCATCATTGCCGTGGCGGACGCTTATGACGCTATGGCCAGCGACCGGAGTTACCGTAAGGTGCTGCCGCAGGCAAAGGTCCGCGATGAGATCCTGAAGGGAAAAGGAACGCAGTTTGATCCCGAAATCGCGGATATCATGATCCGGATGATCGATGAAGATACAGCCTATAAAAATAAGCAGACCGAAGATGATGTCCAAAATATCCTTGCCGTCGATGATGACAAGGGCAGCCTCATCATCTTAGAACGCGCCCTGCGCGATATGAAGGGCGTTCGCGTGCTCTCCGCGCAGAACCGGGAAGATGCGCTGAAGATCCTTGAAAGCAACGATATCTCTCTTGTCATTCTGGACCTTTACATGCCGGATACGGACGGGTTCCGTTTACTCGAAGAGATCCGCGAGAAAAAGAGGATCCCGGCGATCCTTTTGACAGGAGACAAGACCATGGAAGTGATCAAAAAGATCCGTGAGCACGGCGTCGACGACTATATTACGAAGCCCCTAAGCGGCGCCATCACAAGAGAAACGGTGTACAGTATTCTTAGAAGGAAGCGGTATTCATGAAAAGGCATCTGTCCGAAGAACGGTTTGCGCGGATCAAAACTTATATAGACGAACATTATGAGGCACCGCAGGATAAAGCTCCCGTAGCTTACGAGGATGCGGAGGCAATGAGCCCTCAAAGCGCTAACACTTCGCACCCGATCATGCTGCGCGGCGCGAGAAGGGCGCTGGGAAGGAAGCCGATGAAGGCGTCTGTGCATCGCGCAAGGGAGGATGGCGCAGCGTTTATGGGCATGGCTTCGGCTGCCGCGGCCCCTGCCGATACGGCGGAAAAGAGGAGCCTTAAGGATGTGGTATCGCAGGTCTCGGAAACCTTTCAGGAGTCTTTATTCCGGCGGATCGATGAACGGGGGATGAAGGACCAGGAGGTATATAAAAGCGCGAATCTGGACAAGAAGCTCTTTTCCAAGATCCGGAAGAACAGGGACTATCACCCTTCCAAGAACACGGCGCTCGCGCTTTCCGTCGCGCTGCATCTTACGCTGGATGAAACAAAGGACCTCATCGGCCGCGCGGGCTATGCCTTTTCACCCAGCGAGAAGTTCGATCTCATCATCCGCTTTTATATCGAAGAACAGAATTACGACATCTTTGAGATCAATGAGGCTCTGTATGATTTTGAGCAGCCTCTTTTAGGGGGAAGTTAAACGGTTTTTCGGTAAAGGTGATGTTGTTTTTCTCCAGAAACTGCGGGAAGCCATGAATTTCTTCCGGCCTTAAGATGGCGTCGGGACTGTGCGCATCGCAGCCGTAGATAAAGTCGACGTTCATCTCGGACGCCAGGGAGAAAAACGCGCTGCAGGGGTAGTTGCGCCGGGTGAGATACCCGAGGGCGTTGACCTCCAGCGGAATGTTGAGTGAAATGGCTTCTTTGATCAGCCGCCCCATCTGCGCCCGATAGAGATCAGCATCACCGATAAAATGGATGAGGTCCGGATGCGCAAGGCAGGAGAATACGCCCGTTTTCATCCCTTCGATCGTCACATCCACATAATCCTTCAGGCGCTCTTCTTCCGTGGTCGGACTCCCGGCGTAGAACCCCGAGATCTCGTCCTTCACAAAATGCTGCCCCTGGATCAGATAGTCCAGAGGGTATTCCCGGATCCTTTTCATCATCTCATCGAAGAATGGCGGCATGTACTCCGCTTCATAACCGATGAGGATCTGAATGTCGTCTTTGTATTTATCCCGCAGCTTTGATAACGTTTCCGTATAATCCTCGATCTCCGACACGTCCATCCGTATCCCGGAGACGAAGCCTTTCGGATACGGAACGGGCACATGGTCAGAAAAACCGAGGACCGAAAAGCCCTTTCGGATCGCGGCTTCAATATAATCTTCTTCATAACCGCGCGCATGCTTGCAGCGGACGGTGTGGGTGTGGTAATTCTTCAAAATCTTAAATCTCCATCAGATCAACGCATCAAAGGACATCTTAGCACAGCGTAACTGTTTTCTCAACAAAGCACTTGCATAATTTAGGTTGAACCAATAGCGAAAACAATGTAGAATAAATTTGGCTATATATACGCTGAGATAAATAGAATTGAGGTAAGATACATTGAAAGGAAAGAAGATAATAAGCGCAATCCTTGCCTGCACGATGGCGGCTTTCATGATGGCTTGCGGCGGAGCGCAGAAGGCGGAGAACAGCGGAAACGTTTCAGGGTCCGAGTCTTCAGAAGCGGCTGTAGATATGAACGAAAACAATAAGGATGAAGCGGATGCCGAAGAAAGTCAAACGGATGACTTTCATATCGGCATCGTTACGGGGTCTTTCTCCCAGTCGGAGGATGACAGGCGCGGGGCCGAGGCGTTTCAGCAGAAGTACGGTGCGGATAAGGTGACGCTTGCAATCTACCCCGATAATTTTACGGAAGAAGAGGAAGCCACGATCCAGACGATGGTCAACCTGGCCGATGATCCTCTGATGAAGGCGATCATTGTCAACCAGGCGGTTGACGGGACAACGGAAGCGTTCCGGCGCATCAAGGAAAAACGGCCGGACATCTTATGCATCGCGGGGGAAGCGTATGAGGACTTTTCCGACATCAGCCCGGTGTCGGATCTTGTGGTGAACTGCGACTTTGTCGGCCGCGGATACCTTATGATCCGCTCCGCCCATGAACTGGGGTGCGACACCTTTGTGCATATTTCCTTTCCTCGTCATCTTTCGTATGAAACCGTGGAGCGGCGCGTGGCCGTTATGAAGGCGGCCTGCGAAGAATTCGGCATGACGTTTGCGATGGAGGAAGCGCCCGACCCGACAACCGATGTGGGCGTGCCCGGAGCACAGAGTTATATATTGGAGCACGGACCGGAATGGGTGGAAAAGTATGGGGAAAACACGGCGTTTTTCTGCACGAACGACGCGCATACGGAGCCGTTGATCAAGGTCCTTATGGAGCATGGCGGATACTTTATCGAGGCGGATCTTCCGTCTCCGCTGATGGGGTATCCGGGAGCGTTGGACCTTGACCTTTCCGAGGTGGCCGGAGATTTTGACGGGATCCTCGCGGAGGTGGAAGAGGCTGTTGTTAAAGGAGGCGGCGAGGGACGATTTGGGACCTGGAAATATTCATACGGGCTTACGGTTTCCGCAGGGCTTGCAGAGCATGCCAGGAACGTCATTTTAGGTGAGAGCGAGCTGACGAACATCAAGGATCTTGCCAAGGCGTACGGCGCGTTTTCTCCCGGTGCCGAATGGAGCGGAGCGCACTACACGGACGCCAATACAGGGGAGCGAATGAAAAATACGTTACTCATCTTCCAGGATACATACATCTTCGGCAATCCGGGGTATTACCTGGGTACGACGAAGATTGAGGTTCCCGAGGAATACTTTACGATCCAGTAAGTTTTCGGGGTAACAAAAAATGGCGAAACGGCAGAAGGCAAAGAAAGAAATGACAAGAGAACACAAAAAGATCAACACCGGCATCCCGCTGATACTGATCTCGGTCTTTGTGGTCGTGATGGTGGTTTATTCTTCGGTGTTGATGTATCGGGTTTCCGTGATGAATTCGAGCGACGTCTTCGAAGACAGGGTGAAGAACGTTTCGTCATTGATCGAAAACCACTTGAACACAGCGGAAAACGTGTTGCAGATCACCGCCGATTCGGTGCATCATATGCTGATCAGCGGCAGCACGCCCGCCCGCATTCATGAGTTTATTGTAGAGGAAACGGAGAATGTGACGGCGCAGTTCGGGGAACAGTATCACGGGATCTACGGCTATATCATGGGCAAATATATGGACGGCCTTGACTGGGTGCCGCCCGAGGACTACGATCCGAAAACGCGTGACTGGTATATTGTCGCGGAGGAAAAGGCGGGAGAGGTCGCTTTCGTGCCGCCCTATGTGGATGCGCAGACCGGGAATCTCATCATTTCCGTAAGCCGTATGTTGCCGGACCGGCAGAATATCCTTTCTCTGGATGTGCAGCTCACTGCCATTCAGGACATGATGAAGGAACTCTCGGTCAACGGAAAAGGCTATGGTTTTATCATCGATTCAGACGGCCTCTTTATAGCGCATAGCGATGAAAGCAAAAAGGGAACGTATCTTACGGAGGAGTCCGGCGGAGATGAGATCCTAAAAAAGATAGTAGACACCGGCGACGGTGAGTTCACGGAGTCTTATAACGGGGAAAAGGCAGCAGTGTTCGTCAATGACATCATGAACACATGGTATACGGTCATGGTGGTCAACGATGACGAGATTTATGAAGAGGTGAATAAACAGATCGTGGTGGGCGTGATCATCTGCGCCTGTATCTTCATCGCGATCGCTGTCTTTTATTTTGTCGCCCATAGAAACGAGAAGATCTATACGAAACGGATGGAAGATATGAAGCTGGAGGAGCAGAAGGCTTCCTATGACAGAAGGATCCTGGAGCTGGAGAAGGACGCCGCGAACGCCTCCAACAAGGCGAAGAGTGATTTTCTCGCCAATATGTCCCATGAGATCAGGACGCCGATGAACGCGATCATCGGGATGGATGAGATGATCCTCAGGACTTCGCCCGGCAATCCGATCAAAAAATATGCACTGAACATTCAGAGCGCCGGCAAGACGCTGCTTTCCATTATCAACGGGATCCTGGATTTTTCCAAGATCGAATCCGGGAAAATGGATCTGATCCCGGTGGAATATGGGTTTTCGTCTGTGATGAACGATATTGTCAACATGACGATGAAAAAAGCGGAGGACAAGGGGCTAAAATTTAACCTCTCCGTTTCGGAGGATATTCCCTCTATCTTGAAGGGAGACGAGATCAGGGTCCGCCAGGTCATGTTGAATCTGATCAACAACGCCATCAAATACACGCATGAAGGCAGTGTTTCGGTGGATGTGTCCTTTGACTGGCAAGAGCAGATGCTGCAGGTCAAGGTGGAGGATACGGGCATCGGGATCAGAGAGGAAGATATCAATAAGCTTTTCGGCTCCTTCCAGCGGCTGGAAGAGGATAAGAACCGGAATATCGAAGGAACCGGCCTGGGACTTAATATCGCGCTGCGGCTTGTCAAGATGATGGATGGGACCATCGATGTCAGCAGCGAATACGGAAAAGGAACCGCGTTCACCGCGAAGATGAAACAGGAGGTCGTCGATGCAACGCCGATCGGCGATTTTGCCCAAGATATTTCGTCCATGCAGGAGAAAGCAGATGAATACAGGCCGACCCTCGTTGCGCCGGCGGCTAAGGTTTTGATCGTTGACGATAACGAAATGAATCTGGAAGTAATTGATTCACTTCTGGAAGAAACAAAAATCCGCGTGACCACCGCGGGGTCCGGTCCGGAGTGCCTTAAGCTCCTCAAAGAAGGCTCCTATGACGTGGTCATGCTTGACCAGATGATGCCGGGAATGTCGGGCGTGCAGACGCTGGAAGAGATCAAAAAGCAAAAGCTTGCCGAGGGAACGCCCATTGTCGCGCTTACTGCCGACGCCATTGTGGGAGCCAGAGAAAATTATATCCGCGAAGGCTTTACGGATTACCTGAGTAAACCGGTCATGTATGACGCGCTGGAGGCGATCCTTCTGAAATATCTGGATCCGGCGCTGATCCAGAAGAAAGACGAGGAAACCGGGGAGGAAGAAGGTGAAAAACCGCTTGTGATCGGCGTGAGTGAGTCGTCGGACAAGCTGCGAAAATTAAAGACGCTGCTGGGCAGCAGTTATAAGAGCGTATTTGTTAAGGATACCGAGAGTGCAGTGAAATATCTGAACAAGAAGCAGAAAGAGGAGGGGCCAAAATGACAGATTTTCAGACAGTTGTAGACCATATGGGCGGTATGAGCTGCGTGGTTTCGGTAGAGCGGCTGGAGGATGGACGCACCGGAAAATTCAGGGTGGTTGCGGGCAATAAGGCCTATGTCGATTCTATCGAGCATCCCGCGCCTGGGGCGGAAATGCTGACAGACAAGTTTGTTCCGAATACCGAATATACGAATTACCTGACAAGGGACTTAAATTTTGAGGATTATTGTTTTAGGGCGGCGGTTGAGAAGAAGTGCCTTCATTCCTACGCGCATCCGGACCGGCTGCCGGTGTGGTTTAATATGACCTTCCTTCCGATGTTCCCGGACGAAGGGAATTTAAGCTATTGCCTCTATACCATGGAGATCAGCTTTGAGTCGAACTCGAAGCACATGTCTGATATTTCAGGCGATATCGCGGCCTCTGTTTTGGAGACGAGTATCAAGCTGCGGGGAACGTCTGATTTTAAGGCTGCAATGAAGGACGTGATCCAGGATATCAGGGATCTTTGTGACGCCGAGCATGTCTGCATTTTGCTTGTGGATGAAGTTGAGAAGGACTGCTCCGTTTTATGCGAGGCGTTTTCAAAGGACACGAAGCTGCTTCCGATGGAGCACTATGTGGATAAGGCGTTTTATGCGATCGCGGCTTCCTGGGAGGGAACGATCGCGGGCAGTAACTGTTTGATCGTGAAAAACGAGCAGGATATGGAGGTCGTCAGGGAACGGAACCCGGTGTGGCATGAATCTCTGACCGCGGCGGGCGCAAAAAGCATTGTGCTTTTCCCTCTGAAATCCGGGCATGAACTTCTGGGTTATATCTGGGCGATCAATTTCAACGCGGAAAAAGCGATCGAGATCAAGGATACGCTGGAGATCGCGACGTTCATCCTGGGATCCGAACTCGGTAATTATCTGCTTTTGAAGCGGCTGCAGTTCTTAAGCTCCCGGGATATGCTGCCCGGAGTGATGAACCGTAACGAAATGAATAATTTTGTGGATGGGATGCGTACGGATCAGTCCGGCCCGGCCGGCCCGGTCGGTGTGATCTTTGCCGACTTAAACGGCCTGAAGGAACGCAACGACACTGATGGGCACGCGGCCGGCGACGCGCTGCTGCGTGACGCGGCGAATGTTTTGCGGGAGATATTTGACGAGGAACACATCTACCGCGCCGGTGGCGATGAGTTCTCCGTGATCGTTCCGGAACTGAATGAGGATGATATCTTTCAGAAGATCGAAGAGATCCGGAAAGCCTCCGAAAAATATGACCGTGTTTCCTTTGCTCTCGGCGGAAGCGCGGTGGCGGATGCGCGGGATGTCCGTCTTGCCCTGCGGCAGGCGGATGAACGCATGTATGAGGACAAGCGAAGATATTACGAAACGCATAAGAAATACCGATGATTGTTTGCTCGAACCCTATGGGTGGAATAGTTTGGAAGAGCGTGATATAATAGATCATAATGGGCACAGGTGATTCCTATGGATGAAAATATTGAGAAGATTCCTGAAAACAGAAAAATGAAACTGGATTCTTTGTTCGAGGCACTGACGATCGTCGCGGAGGAGATCCCGGTATATCTTTGCGATATGCGTTACGATTATTCCAGATGGTCATGGGAGCTTGTGGAAGATTTTGATATGCCCGGAGAGTATATGTACCATGCAGGAGTAAGATGCATGGAACGTATCCATCCGGATGACAAAGATGTGTACGGGCGAAAACTGGCGGAGATCTTCAACGGGGATTCCATTACACACGATATCCAGTTCCGCGCCCGGAGAAAAGACGGACTTTACAATGTATGTACCTGCCGGGGGATGGTGATCATTGATGATGAGGGAAAGGCAGAGTACTTTGCGGGACTGATCCGAAATCACAGCAAACAGAGCCATATCGATGATCTGACCGGCATGAAAAACCAGTATGCCTTTTTCGAGGATATCAATGACCTGATCAGCATGGAGAAAAAAGCGAGGATCCTCGTGGTCGGGATCGGCCGGCTTACCGAGATCAACGAGTTATACGGCTATCGCTTCGGGAATCAGGTGATCCAGATGTTCGGGCGCTATATCATGGATAAGGCCGGCAAGCGCGGCGGTACCTATCGCCTTGACGGTTCGAAATTCGCGGTGATCGCGGAAACCCTGTCTGTGGAAGAGATCAAAAAGTTATATAAATCCTTCCGTGTTCATTTCCGGGAAGGCCTTGCCGTGGACAATACCTTTGTGGTGCTGGAACTGAATGCAGGCCTCCTTAGCCTTGAAGATTTTGACACGGACGAACCCACCATTTACGCCTGCCTGAACTTTGCCTATGATGAATCCAAGGTTTCGAGGCATGGTTCCCTTGTGGAATTCCATGACGCGTTAAATCATGATGACCGGCAGAAGATCGCGAAGCTCCATGTGATCCGTAATTCGATCACGCGGGGATATAAGGGGTTTTACCTTTTGTATCAGCCGGTCGTGGACGCGGATACGGAGCAGCTGATCGGAGCGGAAGCTCTGTTGCGCTGGAAAAATGAGGAATATGGCGTGGTTCCGCCGGACAGCTTTATCCCGGTTCTGGAAAAAGACCCGCAGTTTCCGGAGCTCGGCGCGTGGATCCTTCGGACGGCGATCGAGGGCGCGAAAAGAATGCGCGAGCTCGTTCCTGACTTCGTGATCAATGTAAACCTGTCCTATGCACAGCTAGAGCAGGCGAATTTCACCGATATGGTCTGGGATGTTCTGAAAGAATCGGATTATCCTGCGGACCACTTATGCCTTGAGATCACGGAACGCTGCCGCCTTCTGGATATGGATCTTCTGCGGAACGTGGTAGTCAACTTACGCGCAGGCGGGGTAAAGGTTGCTCTGGATGATTTCGGAACCGGATTCTCTTCGATCGGGCTCGTGAAGAATCTGCCCTTTGATACGATCAAGATCGACCGAAGCTTTGTTCAGAAGATCGAAGACGACGACAAGGAACGCCGCCTCGTCAATAATTTCACCGAAGCAGCGGGTACCTTCGGCGCGAAGGTATGTGTGGAAGGGATCGAGACCTCCGGCATGCGCGATATTCTCAGGAAATACGAGATCCAGAGCTTCCAGGGGTATTATTATTCGAAGCCGATCGAGCTTGAACAGCTGATAGAAAGTATAAAAAAAGACGATAAATTTTTTGCGCATCGTGCGTAACAGAAAGGAGTAACTATCATGGGAATGAATGGAGACGGACGGGATTATACCGATGCCGATTTCCGCGTGGTGGGAGAGGACGGAAGCCTGAAAAAGCCGAAACAGCCTCGCTGGAAACTGGTCCGTAATCTCGTGATCATTGGTGTGATCGTTGCAGCCGCGCTGAGTGGCTTTTATCGTGTGAACGAGCAGCAGAATGCCGTGGTGACGATGTTCGGCAAGGTGATCCGTACCGACACGGCGGGATTGTATTTCAAGATCCCCTGGCTGCAGCAGGTGGAGCTCGTGGATATCACGACCCACGGCACAGGCATTGGATATACGGTGGGCAACGACGGACAGAATATCGATGACACGGAAGAAGGCGTGATGATCACATCCGACTTTAACCTTCTGAACATCGATTTTTATCTGGAATACAAGGTGACGGATCCGGTGGCCTACCTCTACAACTCTGACGAACCGGAGGAGGTGCTGCAGAACATCGCCATGTCCAGCATCCGCTCGGTCGTTGCCAACTACGCGGTGGATGATGCCATGACCACATCCAAGGGACAGATCCAGGCGGATGTAAAGGAGGACATGATCCGCGAACTTACGGAGCACCCGATCGGCCTTTCCGTGGTCAATATCACGGTGCAGGATTCGCAGCCGCCGACGGAGGAGATCATCCAGGCGTTCAAGGCTGTGGAAACGGCAAAGCAGGGCGCCGATACGGCCAGAAACAACGCCCTTGCCTATCAGAACGAAAAGCTCCCCGCTGCCGAAGCGGACGCGGATAAGATCGTGCAGGATGCCGAAGCCCAGAAAGCCGCCCGTATTGCGGAAGCAGAAGGCCAGGTGGCGCGTCTCAACCAGGTGTATGAGCAGTATAAAAACTATCCTCTGATCACAAAGAAGAGAATGTTCTATGAAACAATGGAGGACATCCTTCCGGATCTGAAGGTGATCATCACCGACGGCGACACCGAAACGCTCTACCCCTTAGACAGCTTCTACGGGGATAATACTCTTACGGCGGAAGAGCCCGAGCAGAGCACGGCAACGCCCTACACGCCCTCATCATCCGTAACAACGGAAGAAACGGAGGAAGAGACGGATGAATAACATAAACAAGAAAAAAACCATCGGCGGTGTCATCGCCGCTATCGTGATCGTGGCAGCCCTGATCCTCTTAGGCTCCATGTTATATACCGTACGTTATAACGACATCGTGATCGTTAAGGAATTTGAAAAGATCGTGGACGTGAAGAATGAGCCTGGCCTCTATGTCAAAGCCCCCTTCATCCAGAGCGTACAGTCGATCTACGCGGGAAGACGGATCTATGACATCCCTGCCAGCGACGTGATCACGCGTGACAAAAAGTCCATGATTGCCGACGACTACGTGATCTGGCGCGTCATGGACGCGACGAAATACTACCAGACCCTGGGTGCTGTGTCCGCTAGAGCGGAAGAGCGTATCGATGCGGCCGTCTACAACGCCACAAAAAACACGATCTCCGCGATGACCCAGGACGAAGTTATCGCCGCCCGCGGGATCGAGCTGACCAACCTCATCACGGCCGAATCCAATACGGACATCATGTCTTATGGAATCGAGATCCTGACCGCCGAGATCAAGGCGCTGGACCTCCCTGACGACAATAAGAACGCCGTCTACGAGCGTATGATCTCCGAACGTAAGAACATCGCTGCCGGTTATACCGCACAGGGTAACGCGAACGCCAAGAAGATCCGTAACGAGACGGACAAGCAGGTGACGATCACGCTTGCCGAGGCGGAAAAGACCGCGGAGCAGACCATCGCCGAGGGCGAGGCGGAATACATGAAGATCCTCTCCTCTGCATACAACAACGAAGAAAAGGCAGATTTCTACAACTACATCCGCAGCCTGGATGCGCTGAAAGCGTCCCTGAAGGGCGACGACAAGACGATCATGCTGGATAAGGATTCGGAGCTGGCGAGGATCTTGTACGGGGTGTTTGAGTAACAAGTAAAAAAAAGAACCTGCGTGTGCAGGTTCTTTTTTTTGCTCAGGGCGGCGCAAGGAAATATTGCGGCTTGCGCCGAACGCCGTCCGCGCGCAAGTAGGAGGGGGAGCCCCCTCCTACTCGATTGTGAATTATGAAGGTACTTTGGTCAATTCCCGCTCGGGCGAACAGGCGACCAGCTTGTCCCGGGGGATGCGGATGAAGATGTTGACGAGCTCGGGATCGAGCTGCGAGCCGGAAACGTCCCGGATGACCTGGATCGCGTTTTCGTGCGTGCGTGCCGCGCGGTAGTTGCGGTTCGAGGTAAGGGAGGCGTAGGTGTCGGCTATGGAGATGATGCGGGAAGCAAAAGGAATATCTTTTGCTTTGAGCTGATAATATCCATAGCCGTCCAGGCGCTCGTGGTGGTACTCGATCCACGGGAAGATCTCGCGGAAGGAGACGAGTGGTTTTAAGATGTCCACAGAGTCTTTGGGGTGTTTTTTGAGGATCTCCCATTCTTCCCCATTCAGGGAGGAAGGCTTGTTCAGGATATCCGGTGGAACTCTGAGTTTACCCACATCATGCATCAGCGTGGCGAATTCCAGACTAACGCGGTTGATCCCGACTTTCTTTGTGGCCGGAAGATAGTCGTAGAGCAGCAGGGCTACGTTACGAACATAGCGGCTGTGCCCCGTTGCGTTGGGTCCCATATCATCCTCCACCCGGACAAGGGCTTCTGCGATGTTTAAACAGTTGCTCTTAACGGTGCCGATGAGCCGGAACATGAGCGTCAGCACGAGTGCGACGAAGACGCTGCCTCCGAAGAGGATGCCGGCGACAATGAGGTCCGGCTTTCCGATGACGGCCACGAGGATGTATCCGATCAGGAAAAAGATCAGAAGTATAAGCGAAAAGTATTTCCAGATCGTGTCCGTTTTAACGCCGGAAGAGAGCACATCAGCCGAGTCACGGATGAATAGCGCGAAACGAATGATGTTTGTTACCATGATGAGAACACCGCAGATGATCATTCCTAAGATCACGTATTCCATAATCTGATCACTCCTTTATTATTCTGACCGGATCAGTCGTCGGGATCCGAGTCCTGGTTTAATGCTGCCTCCTGCATTTCCTGAATGTCAGGGAACATGGATAGCATTGGTTTTATCTTCTTATTTCGCATTCGCCTGTCTACATAGTTCTTCGTACATCGCATGACTTGCGGCGCGAGAACGATCACGCCGACCAGGTTGGGCAGCATCATCAGACCGTTAAAGGTGTCGGAGATGTCCCATGCCAGCTGCGCTTCAACGACAGAGCCGGCCAATACGATGATGACGAAGATGATCCGGTAGACCAGGATCGATTTTGTGCCGAAGAGGTACTCAAAGGCCTTGCTGCCGTAATGGGACCAGCCGAGGACCGTTGAATAGGCGAAAAGCAGGATGGCGATCGCGATGAAGATCGCGCCGGCTTTTCCAAAGGTAAGCTCAAAGGCGTGGCTGACCAGCGCCGAGGAGTTCACGGCCTGTCCCTGCGCGGAAAGCTGGCCCGTCGCAAGGTCGATGTCCCCACTTGTGAGGATCGTCAGAGCGGTCAGTGTGCAGACGATGATCGTATCGGCAAAGACCTCGAAGATGCCCCACATACCCTGCCGTACCGGCTCCTTAACGTTGGAGCTGGAGTGGACCATGACAGAAGACCCAAGGCCGGCTTCATTCGAGAACACACCACGCTTCATACCCATCTTCATGGCAAGCGCGATACCGGATCCGACAATACCGCCAGCTACGCTCTTTGCGGCGAAAGCGCCTTTGAAGATCGAAACAAAGACAGCAGGAACGGTCGTGACGTGCATGCAGATGATGACGATCGCGCCGACGAAATAGAGGATGACCATAAAGGGCACGAGTTTTTCGGTAAAGCTTGCGATCCTTTTAATTCCGCCGATGGTCACCAGGCCGACGGCGAAGAACAGGAAGATCCCGACGGCGATCGGGGGGATGCCGAAGGAATGGTTGATGTTCGTGACCATGGAGTTGACCTGGCTCATGTTGCCGATCCCGAAGGAGGCAAGAAGGCAGAAGACCGAGAAGAGGATGGCTAAAACCGCGCCGAGGGTCTTGCAATGCTTCTTCGCGCCGAGACCGTCCCTGAGGTAATACATGGCGCCTCCGCTCCATTCACCGGCCGAATTTTTCCGGCGGTACAGGATGCCGAGCACGTTCTCGGAATAGTTGGTCATCATGCCGAAGAAGGCGATGACCCACATCCAGAACACCGCTCCGGGCCCGCCAACAGCGATAGCGCCGGCCACGCCGACAATGTTACCGGTTCCGACCGTGGCGGCAAGGGCCGTACAAAGTGACTGGAACTGCGAGATCGATTTGTCTTTGGTATGTGCTCTGACATGGCGGTCTTTGAAGATCGCGCCGATGGTATGTTTCAACCAGTAGCCGAAATGCGTCACCTGGAAGAACTTGGTCAGGATCGTCATCAGAACGCCGGTTACGCCCAGCAGAATAAGCGCGGGCCAGCCCCAGACAGCTTCGTTGATGACAGAATTGACGTTGGTGACGGCTTCAATGATCTGATTTCCCATTACTAACTCCTTAAAAAACCCTAAAATCCATTTAAGTTTACTCTTTTTTTGCTGATTTTGCAATAAACGGGTGGTTTTTTGCTCCAGTTTCTGATTGAGGTTATCGGGAGGGGCATGGTATAATATACTTGTTTTTACGTTGTTTTTCTGCCTGCGGACCGGATCGGGTTTCGCAAGCGTAATGGGAGGATATCGAATGGAAAAAGCAAAGGTTTATTTCACCGATTTTCGTGCGACCAACGGGATCAACATGCCGGACAAGCTGGCGAAGCTGATCCGCAGGGCAGGGATCGAAGAGATCCCGCTGGAGGGAAAGTTCTGCGCGATCAAGATGCATTTCGGGGAACTTGGAAATCTGGCGTTCCTACGCCCGAATTACGCGAAGGCAGTGGCGGATGTGCTGAAGGGAAAAGGCGGAATGCCGTTCCTTACCGACTGCAATACACTTTATCCCGGCAGCCGGAAAAATGCGTTGGAGCATTTGGACTGCGCGAACCTGAACGGATTTAATACAGTCACGACAGGCTGCCAGATCATCATCGGTGACGGCCTGCGCGGCACGGATGACATCGCGGTTCCTGTGCCGAACGGAGAATATATTAAGGAAGCGATGATCGGGCGCGCAATTATGGACGCGGACGTATTCATCAGCCTGAACCATTTCAAGGGACATGAGATGACGGGCTTCGGCGGTGCCATCAAGAACATCGGCATGGGCTGTGGGAGCCGCGCGGGCAAGATGCTGCAGCATAATGAAGGAAAGCCGAGAGTTGACGCCTCGTTGTGCCGGAGCTGCCGGCGCTGTGCGAAAGAGTGTGGGTCGGACGCGATCTCCTATGAATCCGGGAAGGCTGTGATCAACGAAGACCTGTGCAAGGGCTGCGGCCGCTGTATCGGTGCCTGTGCCTTCGACGCGATCGAAAACGTGAACGGAAACGCGACAGAACTCCTCTGCTTCAAGATGGCGGAATACGCCTACGCCGTCTGTGCGGGCAGGCCGCACTTCCACATCAGCCTCGTAGTGGACGTATCGCCGAACTGCGACTGCCACGGCGAGAACGATGTGCCGATCCTTCCAAACATCGGCATGTTCGCCTCCTTCGACCCCGTAGCTTTAGACCAGGCCTGCGCGGACGCCTGCCAGAAGGAGGCTCCCGTGAAGAACAGCCAGCTCTCCGACAACCTCGCGCGCCCCGACTGGCATTTCTACCACGACCACTGGAAAGACTCCAACCCGAACGTGCGCTGGGAAGAAACCCTGATCCAGGCCGAGAAGATCGGCCTCGGAACCCGCGAGTACGAATTAATTACGATGAAATAAGAGCGGAGTCAGCGCCGCCGCGTTTCGATGATGTGTCTCGCAAGCCGGCGTAGGACGTTGACAAACTGCACAAAAAAATCTTTCATTTGGACGACAAATGTGATATAATGTATATTGAAAAGAGGTCGAAACTATGAAAGAGATTATTTTTTCCCTTCTTCTGGTTGGTATCTTCCGCGGGGTCGAGCGCCTGGGCGTTCCATTCTATCAACCTCACAACAGGAAGATTGTATATCTGGAGGAATACAAAAAAAGGCTCAGAATGAAGCTTGCAGGAAATCAAATTTAATATTGTGAAACAAAAAGGCCTGTCAAGAGACGGGTCTTTCTTTATGGAAAGAAGCGCGTAAAAAATTTCTTCTTTTTTTTGTGGAAAAATGACAATGGTCTTAAAACACAAGATATAGTAAAATAATCTCCGTTGGGTCAATTTCTTGTAAAAATGGAGGAGTTAGTTTATGTCTGTTACGCCGATGGATGAAGTCATGGTAAGTGGAGCATGCAAAGGAGATGCAGAGAAGATCGTGAGTTGCCAGTGCAATATTGAAACAGCTCCGGAGCGATGTGAAAATGCGGAACAATGTTTGTATTATGCATATTACAGGTGCTCCCGAAGATTTCATCTGATGGAGGCGTCAAACGCATCATAAAACCGTGAGCGCAGTCGTAAGGGCTGCGCTTTCTTGTTGTGCGCAGCCCCGTGCAGGGAAATATTCCGGCTGAAGCCGGGCGCGCAGCGAGTAGGGGGATTTCATCACCCCTGCTCGATCTCAGGGAGATACAGAAGCACCCGCTGCATAGGCGTGAGAAAGAGTGAATACATCATATTATGAAGAAAATATTATTGATCGATGGACACAGCATATTAAACCGCGCATTTTTCGGTCTGCCGGACCTGACGAATTCGGAGGGGCTGCATACGAACGGGGTGTACGGCTTTTTGAATATCCTGCTGAAGGTGCTGGAGGAGGAAAAGCCGGATTACCTGACCGTTGCGTTTGACGTGCATGCGCCGACGTTCCGGCATAAGATGTACGCGGAATACAAGGGGACCCGTAAGCCGATGGCGCCGGAGCTGAAGGAACAGGTGCCGCTGCTGAAGGAGATGATCCATGCGATGGGGATCCTGACCGTGGAGAAAGAAGGGCTGGAGGCAGACGATATCCTCGGCACGATCTCGCATGAGTGCGAGGAAAAAGGCCTTTCCGTTTCCGTGGTGTCGGGGGACCGTGATCTTCTGCAGCTGGCGACGGAGAAGGTGATGATCCGGATCCCGAAGACGAAAAAGGGCCAGACCGAGGTGGAAAACTATCTGGCCGCGGATGTGAAGGAGAAATACGGGGTGACTCCGACCGAATTCATCGACATGAAGGCGCTGATGGGCGACGCTTCCGATAATATACCGGGCGTGCCGGGGATCGGGGAGAAGACCGCGTCCTCGATCATCCAGAAGTTCCACAGCATAGAAGAGGCACATGATCGGATCGATGAGGTGACGCCGCCGAGGGCCAGGCAGAATCTTGGAGAATTCTGGGATCAGGCGGTGCTCTCGAAGGAGCTGGCCACGATCGAAGTGCATGCCGAGGGGCTGCCGTTCTCTCTGGAAGAGGCTGAACTAAAGGATATCTTTACCGAGGAGGCTTACCTCTTATGCAAACGCCTGGAGTTCAGGAACCTGCTGAAGCATTTCTCTCTGGAGAAAAGCGCGCCGGCGGTCAGCGAGGATTTTTGGGAGATCGAAGAAGAAGAGGGCGCAGAGAAGCTCTTTGAATCCCTGGAAAAAGAAAATATAATCGGATTTAAATATTTACAGGAAGGCGGAAAGCTGCTAGGGCTTTCTCTGGCTTGGGGCGAAAATAACGAAGCGGCGTTCCTGCGTGTTGGAGGAAAATTAAAAGAAGATTATTTAATTGGAAAAGTGAAAAACGGAGCCACTTCGGGGCTGAAGCAGCAGCTGCGCTTTCTCGATCCGGCCGGGGCTTTGGGTTCTGCCTCCTCTGAAAACGGTTTGGAAGCATTCTTTGATGCGGAGCTCGCGGCATATCTTTTGAACCCTTTGAAGGGGGACTATCCCTATGAAGACCTCGCGAAGGACTATTGCGACAGGATGCTGCCCGGAAGGGAAGACCTTCTGAAGAAAAAGAAGTTATCGCAGGCGATGGCGGAGGATCCCGAGGCGTTTTTGCGGTATGCTTGTTATGAAGCCAGGGTGCCTCTCGATGCAAAGAAGGCGCTGGAGGATGGCCTCAAGGAGAAGGGCAGCATGAAGCTTTTCACAGAGATAGAGATGCCGCTCACCGTCGTACTCCATGACATGGAAGAAACGGGGATCCGTATGGACTGCGCAATTCTAAGAAAATATAGTGACGATTTAACTTCGAAAATTCAGGAAATTGAGAAGAAGATTTATGCAGAAGCCGGGGAGGAGTTCAATATCAACTCGCCGAAACAGCTCGGAGAGATCCTGTTCGGGAAAATGAACCTTCCTTATAGCAAGAAAACGAAGACAGGATATTCTACGGCTGCAGACGTACTGGAAAAACTGGCGCCGGAGTTCCCCTTTGTGGCGGATGTGTTATCCTACCGTGGCTTCGCCAAACTGAAATCGACCTATGCCGATGGCCTTCCGACCTTCGTGGCGGAGGACGGCCGGATCCATACGACCTTCCATCAGACCATTACCGCGACCGGGCGTCTGAGTTCGGCGGATCCGAACCTTCAGAACATCCCGATCCGAACCGACCTGGGCCGGCAGATCCGGAAGGCTTTTTTGCCGGAGGAGGGGTACTGCTTTTTGGACGCGGATTACTCGCAGATCGAGCTGCGTGTGCTGGCACACCTCTCAGGTGATGAAAACCTTATAAAAGCGTACAATTCTGCACAAGATATCCACGCCATGACGGCTTCCGAGGTGTTTCACGTACCGATCGACGAGGTAACTCCGTTGATGCGGCGGAACGCGAAAGCCGTGAATTTCGGGATCGTATACGGGATCAGCAGCTTCGGCCTCTCCGAAGACCTTTCGATCTCAAGGCAGGAGGCGAAGGAATATATCGACCGGTATTTTGAGATCTATCCGAAGATGCATGAATATCTGAAAGGCCTCGTGTCTGACGCCAAGCAAAAGGGCTATGTGACGACGCTTTACGGGCGGATCCGTCCGGTGCCGGAATTGTCCTA
>JAEEGH010012896.1_pt1 | contig 18658 bp, 14 predicted proteins | sample 9134181 | NCBI WGS metagenome assembly JAEEGH01 (sample SAMN16246544, study PRJNA631951) | gut metagenome | biome: gut microbiome; feature: rumen; material: DP-attached | host: Bos | place: Iran: Karaj | collected 2018-10 | reverse complement strand
ATAGTGTAAAGAACTCCTTTACTGTAATAATTTCGTAGCCAAAGATAAAAATTGTTAACAATCCGGTCAACTCGGAAAAAGGACTTTCAAACCCGCATAAGAAAGATGGAAGATTATTTTAAGCACGTCGCCCCGGGGGCAATCTAATCCAAGCCAAGAATCAGCCGAACCGCCGTAAGGGCCTGGTGCGCGGCACAAAGCATCACTCGCGGGGCTACCAGCCCGATTCCGTCGGCGACATCGCTCACCCCGTCGCCGCAGAGGTAAAATTTGTCCGTAATCTTGCGGGTACGGATGGTGTTCCCGCCTTCGAAGCCCGCCATCCCGGAAGCCGCCACCAAAAACTTTTCGGGCATCGTCTCGAGCACAGCATTCACGAGCATCGCCTTCGCCTCGGCATTGTCGAACGCCTCGCATACCACATCGGCATTTGCAAGAAGCGTCGCCACATTCTCGGCAGTCACCTTTTCGAAATGCGTTTCGTATTCCGTGTACGGGGCAATCTCTTTCAAGTTCGCAAGCAGAGCTTCGGGTTTCGGGAGCCCCACCTGACATGCCTTGTACTGCTGGCGATGCAAGTTCGTCACATCGACGCAGTCAAAATCCACGAGAACGAGTTTCCCTACACCGGCACGCGCCAAAGAAATCGCGATATTCGAGCCGAGCCCGCCCAGTCCGCATACAGCAACAGTCGCCGCCTGCAACTTGCGCACGGCTTCGACGCCTTGGCGCTTCTCGAGCGCAGCAAACATTTCTTCGCGAGTCGGCATGCAAGGTTCCATCACCCGCCACCTACAAAGTTCACGACCTCGATCACGTCGCCATCGGCGAGCAACGTCTCGGCATACTTTGCCTTCGGAACAATTTCTTCGTTCCGCTCCACGGCAATGCGCACGGTATTGTACCCCGCTTCCGCAAGGTATTCGGCAACGGTCTTCCCCGCCGCATCGACACTCTGTCCATTTATGGTAAGCATGGAGCAAATATAGAATTTGCACTTCGTTGTAGTTAGTCCTTGATGCAGCGGACGGAGGCTCCAAGGTCCTTAATGAAGTAATCCAGGTCGGCCAGATTACTTTCGTCCCATAAGCTTAAAGCGTGTGCACCAAATTCGTCGTCTTCTGTGGAACTCCAGAAAAGCGCACCAAAGCCATCGTTATAAAATTTCTCACCAGTACCACGCCAAATACCCGCAGGCAGCGCCGAAAAACCATAATCGTCCGTGCCGTTCACGCCTTGCCCACCATTACCCCAACCGGTAATGGATTTGAGAATTCCCCCCACAGTTTTAGCTTTTCCTAGAGCATTGATCAAGAAAGACCACTCCCCCGCCGTCGGCAGATGCCAGCCATTAGGGCAAACCTCTAATGCAGCAGCCCAAGTGTACAGGCGACCGGCCACGTTACAGTTGGCCGTATCGTTATCAACGCACCAACTGTTACCTTTCAGGCTGGGAGTTTTTGCGCTGTCGGCGTAATTGAGGTTTTCAGCCATCCAGGTCTGCACGCCAATTTTCACCGTCTTGTAAACCCTGCCATCGCGAGAATCCTTGATGCTATCGTAAGCGACGTTCGGATTCAATCGCTCAGCCTTTGGCACAGTCCAGCTCCAGTCCTCAATACCTACAGAATCTTTGGAATCCTGGACGCAGCGCACAGAAAAAGCAAGGCTCTTGTCATTACTGCTAAAAAAGCCATTCGCATCATTTGCACTCAGGTAAATATCGCCGCCTACCTTATAACCATTCTCCGAAGCCGTCCAAAAATAAGCACTTTCGCCAATATAACCGCCAACAATGTTCCTAAAACCAGCCGGCAACGCTGAAAAACCATAGAGGTCCGTGCCATTATTCTCCCACACGGTCTTCGCCTTGAGAACTTCCCCCGCGACATCACCTCCACCTACAGCATCAAATAGGTTTTGAAATTCATCAAACTTCGGCAAATGCCATCCATCGGGGCAAACACCTTGCACCCCCTTTCTGGGCAAATTACACTCCTTCCCGGAACCACATTCGCGTTCGGATTTTCCCACCGCAGCAGCCCAAGTGTACAACCGACCGTACTTTGCACAATATTCGGCAGAATCGTTAAAGCAGTAGCTATTCATTGTTCCAAAATTCAAGTTTTCCGCCATCCAGGTTTGCTTGCCGATAGTGACGATCTTGTAAATCCGGCCATCGCGATCATCCACTATAAGCCCCTGGACATAAACAGAATCGCTACTACTCGATGATTTCGGGACCACCGAACTGCTGCTGGAACGTCTACCTACAGAAGAGGATGACGACTTGACACGGGAAGAAGATGAAGTTAGAGAAGAAGAACTCTCCGACTTGACGCTCGAAAAAGCCTCATCCCCATAAATGTCGATTGGGCCAGGAGAACTACCGTTATCACAGGCAACAAAAAGGACCGATGCAATAATCCATACCAACGTAAAGCATTTCGCACCTACCATAAATTCACTCAATCGTTTCATTTTTCCCTCGCAGTCCAAAAAACTTTATTTAATATAGAAAAAAAAGTGGTTTAATCCTTGACACAACGGACGGAGGCGACGGAGAATATGTCAGCAATCCAATCAGCAGCAGTTTCAAAAAATAAAAGTGACGAGTTAAAACCTGGTGCATAAGTAGTGCGTGTATAGTGAGTGGCATAGCGGTCATAACCACTAGAACTCCACCAAAGTTGCCATCCCCCTCTCAATTTACGAACTGTCCCAGATACAGCAGGAAGAGCCGAAAAGCCATAGGCATCCGTGCCTTTCAAACCATAATCATCCCAACCGGTTGTTGATCTAAGTACCCCTAGCGAGTCAAGACCATCCCTGATTGTCGCCTTGTACAGTATTAACCATTCCGTTGAGTCCGGCAAGTGCCACCCCTTTGGGCATACTCCACGAATGCCCGATAGACAGTTGGTTCTATAATCGCAATTGACGGCCGTATTGCCGGGAATAATGCCCGCAGAGTCCACAGCGGCACTCCACATATAAAGGCGACCATATTTCTCGCAATACGCCCACGAAATGTCGGGACATTCGCAAGATTCCGGCGAATAGGGACATTCTATGTTTGTATCCAACACATCGTTGAAACAATAAGGAACGGAAGTGTAAAATTCCCAATCCATCTTCCAAAAATCAGTGTTTCCACTAAAACCCTTTTCAACTAAATTCCTGTACGAAACATGGATGGGACAGAAACTGCTGGAATCCATATCCATGGTACCTCCAGGGTAAGCATAGTTGAGGTTCTCGGCCATCCACCACTGTTCACCGATTTTTACGGTCTTGTAGGTCTGGCCGTCACGTTCGTCCGTCAGCGTACCATATTCGCAATGGTCTTCGGTTTCTGTCTTACAGGGGGGGACTCGCGGATCCTTTACGCATCGAATTGGAAGTCCATCGTAAGGATCGGCTCCGCCGGGGCCTCCATGCCAAATATAATAACGCGACATATAATACGCACCACTCTGTGAAAAGTCCAAAGACCAGTAGTCCGTGTGCAGTCCAAAAAAATGCACTCCATAATACCCATCTCCTCCTGTTACTATGCCCACAGGGAGTTCTCCAAAACCAAATTTGTCTGAACCGCCCAAACTATCGCAACCTGATGTATTTCTTTCATTTTTTGTATTGAGTTCTACACATGCTTCCTTTAACTCGTTGCTGATATTGGCAGACCTGAGCGAAGTTTCATTGGAATCAGTCGCAATAAGCAAGGTTTGCCAATCCCAACGAATCGGCAAATACCAGCCTTCAGGGCAAGCGCCTCGGATATAACGAGAATTTTCACCACATTCGCATGTCGCCCCGCTGCTCCTATTGTCGCCGCAATGGTTTGCTACGTTGCCGGGAATAATGCCTGCAGAATCCATAGCGGCACTCCACAAGTAATAGCGACCATATTTCTCGCAATACTCCAGTGAATTGTTGTAACAGAAACTGCTGGAGTCCAGCTCCTTGGTCTTTCCAAGGTAGGCATATTTGAGGTTCTCGGCCATCCATATCTCGGCTCCAATCCGCACGGTCTTGTAAACATGCCCATCGCGAAGGTCCGTCAAAGTATTGTTTTCCGCATCGTAAATGCTGCCTGCAGAAGCGCCTTTCCCTTTGCCCGACTTGCTCTTAGTAGACTCATTTTTTTTATCGCGGACCTTCCGAATGGAATCCGTCAATGTGGCGTCCACGGCCCAGTCAGCGCCATCGCAGGCGTAGGCTTTTTTCTCTTCTTTCACGTAGGCGGTCGTACTTCCGCGCGCATCGGTGCAGACCGGCAAATCATCGAAAGAAGATACAACCAGGTCAGACATTTCGGCAAGCTCAGAGTCCTTGAGCTCCGTGTCGCCATTGGAATCAGCATCAGCAGAGCCACCGCTATCGCATGCAGCAAACACAAGCAGCAGAGCAAACAGCCCACCAAAAAGAAACGAATTTTTCATCTATACTCCTAAACCAAAGCCTAAAGAACCATTAGCATTTTTTTGAAGCGGCCAACTCGCTTTCGTATTCTTCGGCGGTTGCATCGGGGCCATCCCACCAAAGTTTATTCGAATCGTCATAGAGCATCTTCGCCGTATTCGATTCCATAAAGTCCACAAGGACATCCTCTTGAGGCCTTTGCATATCTTTCGCAATTTTCTCTACGGCCATCATAGCGTTCAAATCCATAGAGAACAAAATTTTCTTGTCTTCCATAAATCAACTCAAAGCGACCGTTTCATATTCAACAAACTGGAGTTTCGAGAGAGCCTTATCGCTCCTGAAGCAATGCTGGTTTTGCAAGCGTTCCGGCAACAACAAACTGATGCAAATGTTATCGGCGCGTTCACTCCCTATGGGTCCATAAACGTTTCCCATATACGCCAAAATCGTAGCGTTTGTATCGTCATTGGCTATTTTTCCCGAAACAACATCATAGGCAGCCATCTGCTTACGGATTTCGTCAAAGACTCCGCTTCTCCTATGTGCGACAATGCAGTGAAGCCATTCAACACCAGCCGTTTCAAAGGAAAAAGTTTCAAGCCCTACAGTATCTGTTACCCTAAAAACAGATACATACGCAAATCGTTCGTCTATCGGTACTACGCCACGGTTCTTAGCTTTCGAAGCAGAAATTTTAGCAAAGCTCCGAGCTTGCTCTTTCGATGTCGTTAGGTAAAAACCTTGCCCAAAATCCTTAAACCGTGCACATTTTCCCAATTCGGGATTTTCTACAGCACAGTAACTTCCATGATAAAGAATTGCTCCGGCACTCAAGATATTCATACGCTAGCCCCTTTTATCTTAAGATAGGACTTCACGTCGTCAAAAACGGCTTCGTCACCTTCGACATGGAATATCCCGAAACCTTCGCGTATATACCTGAGAACGTCGAACTTCTTAAAAAGGCCCGCAGTTTCTTTCAACGACAAGTTTAACCGTTCCGAGGCCATTCTCAAAATCCGGATTTGCATGAAAAGAATCTGCTGCTGTTCGTTCATACCTGTAATTTATAAAAAAAAAATTTATAGCTCTTCCTTAATTTTTTATTTTTCGCCCTATGAGCGACTCGTCTAAAATTTCACGCCACATTGTCCGTTTTTGTACATCCCTGTTCGGTTTTTCCGTCCTGGTTTCTTGTGCCGGGAACCCGGCTCCCACCACCGAGCCCAACGCGCAACAAAGCAGCTCCAACGCTAGCAGCTACTACAGCGACGACTACACTGCCGACTTTGACGGTTCATCCCTCCCGGCAAGCGGGAACAGTTCCGCAGGCATTTCCCTCAAGAATGGGGTCATAGATGCACCGGGCTACCGCTTTGAGCCTCCTGCAGGGAACTGGTCCATCATCGGCGGCGAAGACGGCGCCCCCTACGAATTCTACAACGCCGAAACGGGCCGCCGCGCCGTGCTCGTAGAGGTGGAACTCCCCCAGGGCGAACCGATGCGCCTGATGGACCGCGCCCAGATGGAAATGCAGAGTTTTGAATCGAGCGGCAAGAAGGCGACGCTCGCCGAGACCTACCCCGAAGAGGCTTTCGGCGTCACGGGCGCATTCTTCGACGTGGCAGGCAAGCGCTACGAAACGCCCTACGAGGCGGTCGGGCTTGTCACGGGCTCCGGCGGCAAGGTCTACACGCTCACGCTCTCGGCCACCGACGTGACGCTGCCCGCAGGGGCGCTCAAGCAGGAATGGAAGGAATTTTTCGCCTCCTTCGCGATGAAGGAAACCACGCAGGAATCGGGCCCGGAGCTCTCCCCGGAAACCATCCGCGAACACAGCAGCGACGCCCTGGGCTACCGCTGGGAAGTCAAGGACAACTTCTGGCATATCTGGAACGGCGTCGCCCGCCAAAACGAGGACCCGGATCTGGTGCTCAGCAACAAGGACGAAGACATTTCCATGTTCGTGTACGGAGCCATGGTTCCCAGCGACGAGGTCAGCCAATCCGACATGTTCAAGGTGCTCCTCACCCGCCTCGGCGTCGACCCGAATGAACCGAGCATGGATGTCCGCCGAGTCAAGGTCGGCGACCGCTACGCCCAGGAATTCACGCTCACGCACGTGGTGAACAAGTTCGACTTCTACTACAAGGGCCGCTATTTCTACGACGACGGCCGCGGAATCCTCGTGGTCAGCTGGACGCAGGGCATCAACAAGAAAAAGTACGAAAAAATCATGGACAACGCCGTCGAGGGTCTCAAGGTCGGTGCAAAGCCGAGCCTCGCCAACGACAAGAAACAGGCGAAGTTCAACGCTGCCATCATGAGCCAGGTCGGCCTGTTACGCCTCGTGGAAAACCAGCCGCTCGTCGCGCTCAGCTATTTTGAACGCGCCAACAAGATGGACCCCGAAGAACCGCTGTACCTCATCAACTGCGGTTTCGTGTACCAGCTCAAGGAACTTTACGGGCCGGGCATCAGCTATTTCACGAGCCAGATGGATCTCGTGCGCAAGAACGGCAAGCTGCTTTCCATTCTGGGCGAAATGTACGAGGCGCTGTTCGACTACGGTCACGCCCGCGAATGCGCCGAAGGAGCGCTCCGCTACACGCCGAACAACCCGGAATACGTCATCAACCTGAGCGACGCACTTTGGGGACTCGGACAGCGCAACCAGTCGCTCATCGTGGTGCAGCGCCTGTACGACACGCAGCCCAGCAGCCGCCTGGGCGTCTACCTCGCCAAGACCTACATGGGCCTCGACCAGTACGCCGAAGCCGTCGACGTGCTCTACGGCGTGCGCGGACGCTTCGGCATGAGCGTGGACCTCGGTTCTACCCTCATGGACGCGCTCGTGTTCCTCGGCCGCTACGAGGAAGCCCGCGCCATCAGCGAAGAGACCATCGCCAAGGACCGCAACAACTACAAGACTTGGACTACCCAGGGCAAGATCCTCTTCTATAGCAGGAACTACCGCGAAGCCGAAAAGTCGCTCACCAAGGCGCTTTCGCTCAAGCCCGACAACGAAGACGCCAAGAGCTTCTTGAGCGCCACCAAGGCGTTCCTCGGCAAGGCCGACAACCGCACGCTGCAAAAGCCCATCACCCCGGTCGAGGAGCGCACGGCAAGCATCAAGAGCCTGCTCTCTCCCTCCGCGAAGAAGGCCGGGACCGAGGGCGACTTCCCCGCCGTCGTGCATTACCACAAAGAAGCGCTCAAGGCCGAGAAGGGTTCCAACTGGGTCCGCACCGACGAGATGCTCATGGAAATCCTCGACCTGCGCGGCACGGCCATCTACCGCGAGTTCACCTTCGACTTCTTGCCCGGTTTTGACCGCATCTACATCAACGCGCTCGAAGTCTACGACAGCAACTGGAACCTGAAGCAGAAAGTCGGCCTGAACGGGGCCTACATCACCTACGCCACAGAAATCGGCGGCGGAAACGAGAGCCAGACGGCGCACTTCCCGCTGCAGGAACTCGAACCGGGCGACTTTATCTACGTGCAGTTCAGCCGCACCAACATCGAGAACAAGGGCATGATTCCCTACACCGACTACGTGAGCAGTAGTGACGTGCCCGTAGGCAAGAGCATCTTCCGCATCTATGCCGACCCGAACCGCTTCGTGACCGAAGAATATGGCCCGCTCGAGAAGAAGACGTTCAAGGGCGGCGTGGAATGGAGCATCGAGAACCCGGTCATCGTGCGCAAGGAAATGTACATGCCGGTGTACCGCGATTTTGGCGCGGGCCTCATGCTCACCGGCAAGCAGGAATGGAAGAACGTAGGCGAAGATTACCAGAACCTCATCAAGCACCAGTTCAAGCAGGCCGTGAGCGTGCGCGAGAAGGCATTCGAGGTGCGCGGCAGCCGTATCGGCGACGAGGCCGTGAAGGCGATCGTCAACTTCGTGCGCCACGACATCCGCTATCGCGATGTCCGCTTCGGCGGTCACAGCCTTATCCCGCAGACCGCCGAAGTGACGCTCAAGGAGCGTCGTGGCGACTGCAAGGACATGGCACTGTTGCTCAAGGAAATGCTCGAGGCCATCGGGGTCAAGAGCCATCTCGTGGCCATTCACCTCACCGAAGAAGGGTTCGAACAGCTGCCGACCATCCAGCAGTTCAACCACATGATTCTCTACATCCCCAAGCAAGACAAGATTAGCGAACGCTGGATCGACGCGACCGACAAGACGGGCAACGACCGCCCCGTGCCGCTCGACATGGAAGGCAAGGTCGCGCTCATCATCGACGACGACAACAGCAAGGTCGTGACGACGCCTATCCTCGAAGACAACCAGGAACACCAGATTGCCATAGAGCACCGCCTCCACATCGGCACCGACGGAGCCTGCGAATTCCGCGATTCCGTCACGCTGCAGGGCAAGTTCGCATCGGCCATCCGCAACAAGTTCTTCAGCCACGACGTCAAGGAACAGGAAACCCTGCTCGAGGACTTCCTCGCGAGCGGAGTCCCCGACGTGAGCATCGGCAACGTAAGAATCGAGAACTTGAACGAGTTCAACAAGCCGCTGATCATCGTGAACACCTACGCCTCGAAGGGATATTTTGGCCAGGGCGGTTCCGAGCTCAAAGGCCGCTTCCCGAACGTGTGGGAACGTAGCCTGTTCAAGATCCCGAAGGTTTCCAAGCGCCACCACCCCATCCGCATGCCGCACGAGACGCAGTTCAGCTACACGCTCAAGGTCACCGCCCCGAGCGGCCACACCGTGACGATTACGCCGCCCAAGCCGTACCCGAAAACGCCGGACTACGTGAGCTTCGAAAAGGGTAAGGAATCCACCAGCGGGACAAGCGCCGGCACCTCCATCCGCTGGACGACATTCGCCCTGTACGCGGACCCCGCCGAGTACGAGAAAATCCGCGCCGAATGGAACTACCTGCTGAGCGAAACGAGCCCGATGATTGTGGTAAAGTAGGAAGTAGGAAGTAGACAGTAGGAAGTGGTTAGAGAGAGACGAAAGAAAAAGCTTGTCATTGCGAGGGGCGAAGCCCTGAAGCAATCTCCGCCAGTAACCTGTCACCACACAGCCATCTACCATGTCAATTCAAATTCATAATAAATTTACCTCGAACCTGGAGCCTGGAGCCTCGAGCCTACAATGAAATCCCTTATTCTATCCGACATTCATGGTTCTGCGATTGCCGCGAGGCAGGCGCTTTCCTTCTTTGAAAAGTTCCGCTGCGACCGCATCTTTTTGCTGGGCGACACGCTCTACCACGGCCCGCGCAACCCGCTCCCCGCAGGGCACGGCCCCATGGGAGTCGTCGAGGCGCTGGCTCCGTACAAGGAATGCATCACCGCCGTGCGCGGCAACTGCGACGCCGACGTGGACCTGATGATGCTCGATTTCCCTGTCGAGGACAGCTACACCGTCGTGGAAGACGCCAACGGGAATGGCGCATCTTGCCACCTCTTTTTGAGCCACGGGCACATCTACACGCCGGAATGTTTCCCCGCCGACGCGCTCCAGAGCCTCGCGCCGTACGCACTGGACCTCGAAAAAGAGAACCCGTACCCGAAAATCGACGCCTACCTGTACGGCCACACGCACATCTGGAAACTCGAGAAGAATTTCAAGGATGTCCTGCTGGTGAATCCGGGCTCCACGAGCCTCCCCAAGGGAGGCAACCCGCCTACCTTCGGGCTTTACGAGAGCGCAAGCGAAACCTCCCCCGCCCGCTTCAGCATCCACAGGCTTGACGATGGAAGGGAACTCAAGTCTATCGAGATTTAGGTTCGAGATGGCCGCGCCCTAGAGTTTACCCGGACTTGATCCGGGAGGCTCACCATGATTTTTTTATTTAAATTTTCAATATGGTTCTAAACGTCATTTGGCTAATCTTCTTCTTTGGCGCGTTTGTCGCGTGCATGGTGCAGTGGCTCGCCTTCGGCGATACCGGAATCTTCAACAAGGCCATCCTCGGCGCGTTCGACATGTCGAAGACCGCGTTCGAAATCGCCCTCGGCCTCACGGGCATTCTTTCCCTCTGGCTCGGCATCATGAAGATTGGCGAGAAGGCGGGAGCCGTCCAGATTCTCGCGAAAATCGTCTCCCCGCTGTTCAGCCGTCTGTTCCCTGAAATTCCGAAGAACCACCCGGTCGTGGGCACGATGCTCATGAACATCAGCGCGAACATGCTGGGTCTCGATAACGCGGCCACACCAATGGGCCTGCAAGCGATGAAACAGTTGCAGGAACTCAACCCGAACGAAGACAAGACGGTCGCGAGCAACTCGCAAATCATGTTCCTCGTGCTGAACGCGAGCGGACTTACGCTCATCCCGGTCAGCATCATGACGTACCGCGCACAGCTTGGAGCCGCAAACCCGAGCGACATTTTCCTCCCGCTCCTGCTTTCGACGTTCTTCAGCACCATGGCGGGCATCTTCGCACTCAGCTTTTTCCAGAAGGTCAAGCTCAAAGACCCGGTGACGGTCGCATGGCTCGGCGGGCTTTCGGCCTGCGTCATCGCCATCATGTTCTACTTCAGCCACCTCACCGCCGAAGCTATCGGCACCACGAGCCTCTTCATCAGCGGCATCGTGCTGTTCGGCATCATCGTCGCGTTCCTCGGGCTCGCGGTGTACAGGAAGGTGCAAGCCTACGAAGCTTTTGTCGAAGGCGCTAAGGACGGTTTCCATACCGCCGTAATGATTATCCCGAACCTCGTCGCCATCCTCGTGGGTGTCGCCGTATTCCGCGCGAGCGGCGCGATGGACTTGCTCATGAACGGGATTTCCTGGGTGCTTGGGCTGTTCGGTGTCGGTAACGACGTTGTCCCCGCGCTCCCCACCGCATTCATGAAACCTTTGAGCGGAAGCGGTGCCCGTGGCATGATGATCGATGCCATGAAGGCACTCGGCCCTGACAGTTTCGCCGGCCGCCTCAGTTGCATGTTCCAGGGAGCCGCCGATACGACGTTCTACATCATCGCGGTGTACTTCGGTTCCGTGGGCGTGAAAAAGACGCGCCACGCCGTCACCTGCGCACTCATCGCCGACGCCGTCGGCGTGATAGCCGCGATAGCGATAGCGTATTTGTTCTTCCCGCCGGTATAGTGATTAGAGACTAGGATCTAGGGGTTAGGATCTAGGGGCTAGAATCTAGAGAAAAATGTCACGGCTTCGCCGTCTGTTATTAACGCACGAAGTGCGTGATTCTTATGCACTAGCCTCTATTCTCTAGCCTCTAGCCTCTCACTACCTACATCGCTTGTGCTATCAGGAACCCGATGTATCCTACGTAAATGGCGAGGAAGGTCGTTCCTTCGAGGCGGTTGATGCGCCCAATTCGCAGTCCGTTCGCATCTAGGCGTTTCTTGCGCACCGGCAACCCGAACAATAGCAGCAGCACCGTCAGCACAGCCACCACAGGCAAGTCACGGCTGAACACCAGCGGGTCGACCGTGTGCATCGGGGAAATCGTCGACGCAATACCCACGACCGTAAGCGTGTTGAACAAGTTAGACCCGACAATATTGCCGAAAGCCAAATCGTTTTCGCCCTTGCGGGCAGCAGCAATGGAGCTAGCCAGTTCCGGCAGGGATGTTCCCACGGCCACGATGGTAAGACCGATCAAGAGGTCGCTCACGCCCAGTGCCTGCGCGATAGACACGGCACCCCAAACAAGGCACCTCGAACTCAGCACAAGCAAAGTGAGTCCGAGCAAAAGCCAAGCAACGGATTTCGGCAGCGAAGCCTTTCGAGACTCATCACCGTCATCGGCATCCATTTCCTGCGCCGAAGCCTTCTTTTTCGCACGAAGTTCGCTCCAGATATTAAAGCCCATGATTCCGGCAAAAAGCAGGAGCAGCACCACGCCGTCCATGCGACTGATGGAACCATCAGCAGCCTCAATGATGGCAACAACCGTCACCCCGATTAGAATCGGGACATCGCGCTTCAAGGCGTCGCGTTTGACGATGACCGGAGAAATCAGTGCCGTAATACCGAGAATAAGAGCGATATTTGCAATGTTGCTGCCGTAAGCGTTACCTAGGGCGAGTTCAGGCGCGTTTTCCATCGCCGACAAGGCCGAAACGACCATTTCCGGAGCAGAAGTCCCGAAGCCGACGATAACCATCCCGATAAGGAGCGTGCTCATTCCAAAGAAACGAGCCACGCCCACAGCGCCATCCACAAATTTATCCGCGCTCCAGACCAGGACGGCAAGGCCAAGAACAACAGCAACTATAGGAAGGAGCATCTATTACAGGTAGTAAGAAAAACCTATGAGGAATGCAGACGACGAGAGGTCGCTCAGCTTGATGACATCGTCGTTGAAGGAATCATACAGGTCGGAGAAGCCACCTTCAAAGCGGACATCCAAGGCAATGTGCTTGTTAGCCCAGTATTCGATGCCGAACACCAGGTCCCAGCCCATCTTTTTGCGATAGCCTTCGTCGAGCATGTCGATTCGTTCCGAATGCTTTCTTCCACCTTCTTGTGCAGTAGAAAGTTTGAACTTGTCATACACAGCGAAAGACGCCTGGAGACCCAGATCGAACATAAGGCCGGAATAAGGAGCCTTGAAAGAGAACAGCACCGGGACATCGATCTTGCGCTGTTTGAAATCCAGGTTGTAGACCGTCACGGTACGTGCATTGCGGTCGTCGTAGTGCAGCGTGCCGCTAGCCAAGCTCTGTTCGTAGAGGACACCGAGCTTCAAGGCCACCGTGTACTTGTTCAACGGCAAGACAGACGAAAGACCGACGCGCCAAGTGTAATCGCTAAAGGAGTTATCGTAATAGGCGTAATCGTTCAGGAAATACCCACCGAGGAAAGCCTGGGCACCAATGGCGAATCTCAGGGGAACAAGGCCGCGGAGTTCGTCAAGCGCGACCGTATCGTCGCTAGACCTTTCGGCTACATAGACCGTCTTGACAGGAACGGTTGTAGTGCGGTAGACAACTGCCGGCTGGAGCGTGTCGGGGTCAATACGGCGCTGCTGCGTAGGAGCGGGGGCAGCGGCCACGGGGGCCGGTTCTGCCGGAGCAGGAGCTTCGGCGACGGGAGCGGCAGCATCGGCGGCGCGGACGGCCATCGGGGCAACCGGTTCAACAGCGGGTTCTTCGGCCGGGGCGGCAGGGGCCTGCGCCTCGGGGGCAGGAGCAGCCGCGGGTGCGGCTTCGGCAGCGGGAGCTGCAGCAGGGGCTTGAGCCACGGGAGCAGCAGCATCGGCGGCGCGGACCGCGGTCGGTGCCGCCGGTTCAGCGGCAAAAGCGAGCGCGGATAAAGAAAGCATGGTTACAATGGACTTGATTTTTATGTTCATAATTCACTCCATTTTTATTACACATGATTATTATAGCAATTATCAAACAAAAAAAGCGACTCTGCACCGCTAAAACACGCCCTGAACACACTTTTATTCTAAATTTTCGATGTATGAAACTCAATATCATTTCTTCCGAATCCGCAAAGGCCCAAGAAAACAAGGCCTACGCTCTATTTTTTGTCAAGCAGTCCGTCCAATTTTCCAAGGTGCTTACCGAAGCCGGTAGCGCCCAAGTGGAATCCGTCCTCGAAGGCATGAAGGATGGCCCCTTCGAAGATCTCGAACTCCTGGAAATCGATGGGGACAACACCCTGTTTGTCGACGCCGCCAAGGAACGCGGGCTTTCTAACCTCGACCACCTGCGCATGGCTGCCTACCGCCTCGCCGGCCGCGCCATGAAAAAGCAGATTCCCTGCGTGAGTATATTCCTCGCCGATGCCGCCGACGAACAGTTCAAAGCCATCGTCCACGGTTTGCATTACGCGAACTACAAGTTCGACGCATACAAGAGCAAGCAAAAACCGAATTTCCAAGTCACCTATGAAATCATCGCTGGTGAACACGTCGCCGCATTCAAGAAAATCGCCGAAGAAGTCGCCGTCGAACAAAAAGCGGTGACCCTTGCGAAGAACCTCATCAACACTTGTGCCGCCGACCTCTACCCCGCCGAATTCGTCGAGAACGCAAAGACGATAGCCAAGTACACGCCGGGACTTTCCATCAAGGTGCGCGACATGAAGCAACTCGAAAAAGAAGGCTTCATGGGCCACGTGACCGTCGGCAAGGGTAGCTCCCGCGAACCTTACATGATTACGCTTGACTACAAGCCCGCCAAGCGCACATCCAAGGACCACCTCGTCATCGTCGGCAAGGGTCTCACGTTCGACACCGGCGGACTTTGTCTGAAACCGCCCAAATCCATGCCAGAGATGATTAGCGACATGAGCGGTGCAGCCACCGCACTTGCCGCTATCCAAGCCATTGCAACACTCAAACTCCCCATCCACGTGAGCGCTGTCTGCTGCCTTGCCGAAAACGCCATCGGCAACAAATCCGTATTGCCGGGAGACATTTTCAAGGCCAAGAACGGCAAGACCGTCATGGTCGACAACACAGACGCCGAAGGCCGCCTGGTTCTCTCCGACGGACTTGCCGAAGCGGGTGAAATCGGAGCAACGCACATCGTGGACCTCGCCACCCTCACGGGAGCCATGGTCCGCGCCCTCGGCTACGCCGTCGCCGGGTTCTTCAGCAACGACGATGACCTCGGACTCAAGGTCATCAACTGTGGCGAAGCCTGCTGCGAAAAGTTCTGGAGCATGCCGCTCGAAGAAGAATATGCCGACGCACTCAAAGACAAGTTTGCAGACCTCAAGAACACCGGAAGCGACGCAGGAGCCATCTCCGCAGCTCTCTTCTTGCAGGAATTCGTGCCCGAGAACACCGCCTGGGCCCATTGGGACATCGCGGGAACCGCCTTCGTCGACAAGAAGTGGAAATACACCGAGTACGGTGCAACCGGCTTCGGCGTGCAGACCTTGATTGAGCTTGCGCGCGAAATGAGTTCTGCGGAGTAAATTCCGGTTTCGTTACAAAAAAAAGAAAAGGGAACAGCCAAATGCTGTTCCCTAAAAAATTATCTCAAACTGGCAGGCAACCAATCATCTAGCAACATCGCCAAGTCAAAGCCCAAAACGACTTGCCCCTTGTTTTCAGAACCATCATCTTCACGATCAAGAGCAATTCTAAAAATCAAATAAGGCGATCTCGATGAAAACGAAATCTTTTCATAGGGATTTGATCCAGTACACGAATGTGCATACGAAGGATTACTTGGGTTAATACTATTTATATTACCATTTGTACTTTCATAAACATACAAATCAAAATCTTGCGGGACACGTCCCAAAGTTGCAATATCAGTACCACTACTCAGCCAAGAGATCGCAGCAGTATAAAGTTTAGCCTCATTCGCATTTGCTTGAGTCGTTTTTACGCTAAACCAAATTTCCGGTTTCCCATTTACAGTTCTAGTTTTAAGTTTGCTCATACTCCCATTCCAAAAACGAGAATAGTGCGAGTAACTATACTGATCTTCATCCGAATCATAATCAAAGACCAACGCCCTATAATGAGGAGCCTGACGGTTAGGATAAACCAAATCATATTGGCTAGAAGTCAGCAACAAAGCCTTAACCACTTCAGGATGCCAACGATAGAAAGAATTAATGGCCAACAAATCAGAAACCATCGAAGCCGTATATGCCGCAGCCATTTCAGTTCCGTCGTAATACGGCAAGAAATCACGCTTATAATATGGATTATCGGGCGATCTATACATCCTTTTTTTACCAGGGGTAAAATAAAAATGCGTAAAGTTGTAAACTTCGGGTTTATCAGCATTGTATGAAGGGTTATGGGTAGACGTATACCCCGTAATCCACTCGCTCGTCGGGTCAACAGCCCCCACAGTAATCGCATTGGCCGCATGAGCGACCGACGACATATACGACGTTCCATACGTACCGCCGGCATAATTTCCTGACGCCGCAATTTCTATCGTTCTATTTTCATAAATGTAATTGTCCAAATCCCGAGCATCGGAATAATAAGTAGACGAATACCCAGTAGGTTTATGAACACCTATGTAAACCTGCGGAATACGCGCTGCAGGAGACGTCGGAGAATCCTTTCCAACGTATATCACAGAACGCTTCGAGGTTTCATTAATGGTTTTATGCATTCTCGAGACAACCATTTCTTCTTCAGGCGACGGATTCATTAGGAAAGATGCCGTATACGGGATATAGGCAACATCTTTTGAATCCAGCATTGCCGGATAGGAGGTCCCGACAACGTAAACGCCCACGTTAGAAATTGACCCATAATCAGTCGATCTCGGATAATTGTTAAGCCAATTTACAGTCTTGCGTCCGGATTTATTCAAGACATTCGTCATCGGAACATACGTTATGTTCTGTCCATCCGGATAAGGCGAAGGTTGCACATTGTTGTTAAATGAATAGTTTGACGTAGTCAACGTATACGTATTCGAATTTAAATTCGTCGTATTTCCATAAGTAAGGGTTGACGACACATTTTGATCTTCATATACAGAAATGAAGGCGCTATTTAAAGAAGAGAGATAATCCGAGAACTCGCGGCGATGGTTATTCCACGGTTGTCTCAAGTGGCAGAACCATTCACCACCGTCATTAGAACCGTTGGTGAAATACTTCTTTAAGTAATAGGTCTTGGCTCCATTAGGATCCACGTCATTATCAAAATAACTTGTCTGATGGACGCCCTCAATTGCAGAAACATTGCTTGGCATGCCAGTCCTCTGTAAAGCACGAACACCAGGAGGCGTACTTTCCTTCTGCGGTTCGTTTTTTTTGAGTTTTGTATAATCAATGTCCTTGTAGACCATCGGGGAGTTCATTTCACTCCCGCGGCGACCAAGAAGGTCGTAATGATTAACCGCGGCGTTGGCGCCTATGCAGCCAACAACCAAGATAGTAAATATATCTCTCATATCTTCTCTTTCCTTTATTTGTAACACACAAACTATGCATTACTTTATTCAATATAGAATCATGGTAATAAAAATTTAATATTTATTTCTTTCATTTTACTTACAACTTTTAAATTTCGATAATTTGTTCTTTTTCCCATTTCTGCACTTTTTCGCCTCCGAATTTGATTTTGGCTTTGTCCTTATCCACCATTTTTATTAATTTTCAGTCAAATCTGCCCGAAAAAAGGCTCCAAATTATGATTTGGGCATTTTTTTTCTATTTTTGGGCTGTATGAAGAACGTTGATACGATTGCCGTTTTGGACTTTGGCGGGCAGTACGCCCACCTGATTGCTAACCGCGTGCGCCGTTTGGGCGTGTTTACCGAAATTCACTCCCCCGCCGCCCCCGTCAGCGAACTGGAAGGCGTGAAGGGTATCATCTACAGTGGCGGCCCATCCAGCGTGTACGCGGCCGACGCCCCGGAATACAATCCCGAAATTTTGAACCTCCCGGTGCCGAAGCTCGGCATCTGCTACGGTCACCAGCTCATCGCCCAGCAACTGGGCGGTCACGTGGAACCGGGCAAGGTCAAGGAATACGGCATCGCCGACCTGATTGTGGGCGACGAAAAGTGCCCGCTCTTGAAGGGCCTCCCGAAGGCTAGCCCCATGTGGATGAGCCACGGTGACCAGGTGACGAAGCTCCCCGAGGGCTACAAGATTGTGGCCAGCACCAAGGACTGCGAAATTGCCGCCGTCGCCTTCGATAGCGACAAGCCCGAACGCCAGATTTTTGGCATCCAGTTCCACCCCGAAGTCACGCACAGCAAGTTCGGCATGAAGTTGCTCGAGAACTTCGTGGACTTCACGGGCGCAAAGAAGACCTGGAACATGAAGAGCTACCTGCCGCTCATCACGCAGCGCATCAAGGACCAGGTCAAGGACCGCAAGGTCTTCTTGCTCGTCTCCGGCGGTGTGGACTCCACCGTGGCATTCGTGCTCCTGAACCGCGTACTCGGGCCGGAAAAGGTTTTGGGCCTGCACGTGGACAACGGCATGATGCGCCTCGGCGAATCCCAGAAGATTATGGACTTCCTCACGAAGGAAGGCATGAACAACCTGAAGGTCCGCGACGCTAGCGAACACTTCCTCGCGAAACTCAAGGGCGTAACTGCGCCTGAAACCAAGCGCGGCATCATCGGTAAGGAATTCCTGACGGTGAAGGACGAGGAAATGACGAAGCTCAACCTCGATCCGAACCAGTGGATGATGGCGCAAGGCACCATCTACCCCGACACCATCGAAAGCGGCGGCACCAAGAACGCCGACAAGATCAAGACGCACCACAACCGCGTGCAAGAAGTCTTGGACCTCATGGAAAAGGGCCTCGTGCTCGAACCGCTCGCCG
>JAEEGH010012893.1_pt1 | contig 18663 bp, 6 predicted proteins | sample 9134181 | NCBI WGS metagenome assembly JAEEGH01 (sample SAMN16246544, study PRJNA631951) | gut metagenome | biome: gut microbiome; feature: rumen; material: DP-attached | host: Bos | place: Iran: Karaj | collected 2018-10 | reverse complement strand
GCGGCAGACGTCGCCGACGGAGATGTCGGCCCCGTTCACCGCCGCCATGCCGCGGAGGGCGTTCATCAGCCCGCCTTCCAGGACCGTGGCGCCGGCCCGGACGATGCCGTCTTCCACCAGTTCCCGGATGACTTCGTACCCGTCGATGAAGTAGTCGGCGTCGCCGATGTCTGGGGCGGTGCTCCGTTTCTCACCCGTCGCGGCGGCCAGCAGGGAGCCGCCCAGGCGGTAGTCGCAGGTGTCCAGGGGAATGTAGATCAGCCAGTCCGATGCCTCGGGCTGAATGGTGGCCGGGCAGCGGCGGCGCCGGGAGATGCGCGGGTTCGTCGTTCGGAACGGAAGCTCCCGGATGATGCTTTCTTCCTCGTCCGGCGCATCTTCCTCCGCGGTGGTCGTCGCTTTGAAACTGACGTTGCAGGCGCCGCCGCCGACTTTCACTTCGCTGAGCCGGATGCCCAGATGGTCGATGTATTCGGCCGCGGCCTCGACGGAGGCGTAGAAAGCGGCCTGGTTGCCGATGGCGCCGTCGTTCCAGCGCCACTCGGCCTTCAGGGTGAGGTCGCCGAGGCGGAAGTGGCCGCCCATCCAGACGGCGTCCAGCAGGGCTTTCGCGATGCGGGCGCGCGTCACCTGGCCGGCAAAAGGCAGGGGGAACGGCGGGCGGGGGAGATTGGCGACGGCGTCGGCGTACTGGTCGATGTCCTCGTCGCGGAAGTCGAAGGGGGTGGGAGCGATGTCCACGGTCTCGTCCGCCACGCTGCCGGAGGGCGTCGGGGCGGGCAGGGCCCCCGGAAGCGTGCATTCCTGCAGCAGTCCGGCGGGTGTCAGGGCCTGCGGGAGGCCGTCGATGATGTAGGCGTCGTAAAGGTTGGGCGCTTTTTCAGCCATGCTTCCGTTTTTATTTGTCTTCAAAAATAGGTATTTTTGTGATGAAATCAAAACCTGCGCTTGCTTATGGAGTTTTCGGAGTCCGCCTACACGCGGCTGCTTGAGGAGATTTTCCGGCGGTTTCCGTCGGTGCAGAAGACGGATTTCGCCACGGCCTACAAGCCGGGACTGGCGGGGATGGAGGCGTTCTGCGAAGCCTTGGGCCATCCCGAACGGGCTTTCCGGAGCATCCACGTGGCCGGAACCAACGGCAAAGGCTCCGTCTCGAGCCTCCTCGCATCGGCCCTGGCGTCCGTCGGTCTCCGCACCGGTCTGTACACGTCTCCGCATCTGGTGGATTTCCGGGAACGCGCGCGGATTGTTTCGGTTTCGGGAAGGCGGGGGGCTTCCTCCGCGTCGCTTCGCGACCCTATCCGGGCAAATGCTCCGGAAGCCCCCCGCCTTCCCGAAACACCGTATGAATTGATTCCCAAGGAGTACGTTTTCGACTTTCTGGTGCAGTGGAAACCCTATTTCATTGAGCACGGCCTCTCTTTCTTCGAGATTACCACCGGCCTCGCTTTCAAGTGGTTCGCGGATGCCGGCGTGGACGCCGCCGTCATCGAAACGGGCCTCGGCGGCCGGCTGGACTCCACGAATGTCCTGACGCCCGAACTGTCCCTGGTCACGACCATCGGCCTGGACCACTGCGCGCTGCTCGGAAATACGCTGGAGGCCATCGCGGGGGAGAAGGCCGGCATCTTCAAGCCCGGTGTTCCCGCGCTCGTGGGCGAAAGCGGGCCCGAGACGGATCCGGTCTTCGACGACAAGGCCTGGATGACCTGCCCCCTGACCTATGCCGACAAGGTCCGCCCCTCCCTGTGGCACCGGCGGCAGGAGGTCCTCAAGAAGATGGACCTGCAGGCCGATGTGCAGGAAAAGAACCTCCGCACCGTCCTCGCCGCCATTGACATTTTGAAAGAAATCCCGGGCTTCAAGGCCCTGGCGGACACGGAAAGCGTTCTGGACGGCATCACCTGCGCCGCCCGCCGGACCGGCTTCCGCGGCCGCTGGGAGCGGCTCTCCGACCTGCCCTTCGTCATCTGTGACATCGGCCACAACCCGCAGGCGCTGGCGTACAATTTCAATCAGCTCCGGCGCTATGTGGAGGAAGGCCGCTGCAGCTCTCTCATCATCGTCTACGGCATCATGGCAGACAAGGACCTGGACGGCATCCTCCCGCTGATGCCCGCCGACGCCACCTATATCTTCACGGCGCCGCAGACGGACCGCGCCCTCCCCGCCGGCGAGCTCCTGAAACGCTATACGGCCTTTCAGGGCGGAAAGCCCTCGCTTCGCGCCTATTCGGCCGACACCGTCCGCCAGGCCGTACAGATGGCTTTACAGCTCGCCCAGACCCTGTCGCAGCAGACCAACCGCTCCGCCTCCGCCGCGAAGCCCGTCCCGCCGCTCGTGTTCATCGGCGGCTCCGCTTTCGTCGTCGCCGAGGCCCTGCCGCTGTTCCGCTGATTGGTACGGATGTTGATGCTATTCCGCCCGTAGAGTAGAATAAAATAGATTATGTTCCGATATGTCCGGGCAGCCCTCGCGGCCGCCGCCCTTTTATTGATTTCCCCCGTTATGAACGCCCAATCCGCTCCCGACAAGGACGGCCACGTGCTGACCGCCCTGTGGAAACAGTTTGACGAGGCCTCCAAGGCCGACCGCCCCCAGAAGGAGGCGGAGATTCTCTCGAAAATCAAGGCCGAGGCGCAGAAACAGCGTCTCGCCGCCGATTTTTACGACGCCGCCGTAAAATATGTGGAGTCGGTGCAGCGCCGTGACTGGAAAAAGCGGGAGGAGCTTCGGACGAACCTGAAGAATGAAGTGGACGCTTTCGCCGATCCGATGGTCACTTACCTGTGGATGGGCGATTATGGCAATGCCTCCTCGGACGAGCGCTGGGCTTTCGTGCGTGACCGGGCTGACGCCTTCCGCGCCGGGCACAATCCGGCGCTGTACCGGGGCATCGGCGGCCTCATGGGCGGCGCGATGAAGGACTTTGTCGCGTCGGATTATGAGTATGTGCTGTGGAATCTCCTCGGCGCCCGCCGCTATGACGATCCGGAAAAGGACGAGATTTACCGGACTTTGAAGGCCGAAGTGGCCGGCAAGTATCCCGGTGAAGGGTATCTGGCCTTTTACATCGCGAACCGGGCTGGCGAAAAAGACGCCCGCCGGAAGGCGCTGGAGGCCGTGGCGGAGAAGTATGCGGGCAAGGCGGTCGCCTTCTGGCCGCGCCAGGAACTGCTTCGGATGGATTTCACTGACTTGAATGAGAAGAATGCCGGACAGGCCGCCTATCAGGCGCTTTATCACGAGTGCCTGGGTTATGAGAAGCAGCGCGGCGCCCTGAAGGGTGACGAAGCGAAGATCGCCAAGGGCTGCGAGGGCGTGAAAGGGCTGGTGAACACCCTGACGTCCAAGGGCGTGCAAGTGCGGCTCATTGACAACAAGGCCTGTGTGACGTTCCGTAACCTGGACAAAGCAACGCTGACCCTCCGGGAGGACAAGAAGACGGTCAAGACCTGGAACCTCACCAATCCCGACCGCAGTTTCTATGTCTATGACACCGTGAAGGTGGATCTTCCGAAGCTGGGTGACGGCGCCTACACGCTGGAGGTCGTGAACGGAAAAATGAACGACCTGGCGTATTACAACCAGCACACCCTTTCGCTGGCGGTCCGCCGGGAATCGGCCGGCTATGCCGCCTATGTGACGGACTATCTCACCGGAAAACCCCTTGACAAGGTGAAGCTCACCCTGTGGAAATCGGACAAGGAAGTCTTCTCCGAGACCGTCCGCATAGACGGCTTCACGCAGCTGCCGAAGAAGTTCCAGGAGACCGTCCGGAACAATAAGAACGTTTATTACGCCCTGACGGCCGAAACCGGTTCCGGAACGGACCTGCGGGCGAGCCGGCGGGTGAGCGTCCGTTCCTATTATGATGACGGTGACAATGAAGACCGTTCGGACGGCGTCTACTGCAACCTCTACAAGGATCGCGGCGCCTACAATCCCGGCGATGTCCTCCAGTTCAAGGCGGTCGTGTATGAAGGGAATCTCGTGGACCGTGTTTCCGTGGTCCCGGACAAGACCCTGGAGGTGGTCCTGTATAACGAAGAGGACAAGGAGATCGACCGGTTGAAGCTGAAGACCAATGCTTTCGGATCGGCCTCCGGTTCTTTCACCCTGCCCAAGGGCGAGCGCAACGGGTACTTCCATATCGTAGTGAAATCCGGCAGGAAGGACCTGGCGTACGATTCCTTCCGCGTGGACGAGTTCGTCCTTCCCACCTTCACCCTCACCTTCGACCCCAACGACAAACTGTATCTGGTCGGTGACGAGGTCGTGATCAAAGGTAAGGTCAGGAGCTATTCCGGCCACAGCCTGACCGGCGCCAACCTGGCCGTCAAGGTGGATCATTGGGGGAACGTCGTATTGGAAAAGGACATCACCCCTGAGGCCGACGGCACCTTCTCCTTCGTCTTCCCGGCGGCGGAAACGGGTTGGTTCAATGCCGAAGTCACCGTGACCGACGCCACCGGCGAGATGCAGGAATTCTCCGCCGGCGTGTATGTCAGCGACCACATTACCGTCTCCCTGTCCATGGAGAATGGCGCCGAGGGCGAGTTCGTGCCGATGGAGGAGAAGAATGTCTATATGCCCGGCCGGTATGTCGGCCGCTGGCGTCCGTCTCCGTCCAAGTATATCGCCACCGGTGAAACGGCCCGCGTGAAGATGCAGGTGAACAACAGCGACGGCAACCAGATCGACGTTCCCCTCCAGTATGAACTGATGGCGGAGGACAGCACTGTCGTCCGCTCCGGGAAGGCCGCTTCCGGTGAGGTCGTGGACATTGACCTGAAGGGACTGCCCGACGGGCTTTATTCCCTTGTCGGAAAGGCTTCCGAGCGGGATGCCAAGGACGAGGCGAAGTGCTGGATCCTGAAGATCGACCCGTCGGGGAAGGTCCTGGACGCTCCGGTGCGCCGCGTCTTCCTGACCGGACCCGCAGATGTGCCCGTGGGCGAGAAGATCCGTCTGACGATGGGTACGGCCGACGGTGCCGAGTACGCAATCGTCACCCTGTTCGGCAAGGGCCGGAAGGTGCTGGAGACCCGGAAAGTGGTCCTCAAGGGTGTCCGGGCGAAGGAAGGCTCGCTTACGACTGTCGAGTTTGACTACAAACCCGAATATCCCGATGCTGTCCGCCTGCAGGTATTCTATTTCAAGCGGGGCGAAGCGATTACCTTTGACAAGGAGTACTCCCGCACGCGCACCCGGCTGGCGCTGCCGCTGAAGTTCGAGTCTTTCACGGACAAGGCCTTCCCGGGCACGACCTATACTTTCACGCTTAAGACCGATCCGGGCGTCGAGGCCCTGGCGGCGGTGTATGACCAGAGCATTGACGCCATCGCCGGCAACTATTGGCCGGTGGTCACCCTGCGGGAGTTCAGCGTTCCGTATGTGAATGTCGAGTCCGCCTGCGGCCGGGTGAGCGGAGACGATCCGTATGGTGATGACTTGGTTTTGGACGAGGTGGCCGTTGTCGGTTATGGCGCGCGGAGCAGGATGAGCATGCGGTCTATGAACGCAATGGTCGCGGAGGAAGCGGCCATGGATGCGGAGGCGCCGATGATGATGCAGAAATCCGCGGGCGCATTGGCCGATCTGGAGTATGGTTTCGCTCCGGCCCCTGGTTCCGATGCCGGCGCCGACGTCCAGGTTCGTTCCAAGTTCGAGAACGCATTGACCTTCCAGCCGCATCTGCTTTCCGACGCCTCCGGCAACCTGTCGTTCACGTTCAACACTTCCGACAAGCTTTCCACCTATTACGTGGCCCTATACGCCCACGACAAGGGGATGCGCAACGCGTATCTCCGCGAGGAGATGGTGGTCAGCGTGCCGGTGAAGGTGGCGGTCGTGGAGCCGCAGTTCCTCTATATGGGCGATACTTACGAGGTGGCCGCCAGCGTTTCTTCGAATTCCGACAAGCCGGTCAGCGGCTGGCTGTACCTCTACACTTATCCGTCCGCGGAGTATGAAGGCGTGGAACCGATGGGCGTCCAGCGTGTCGCCGTCACCGTCCCGGCCGGCGGCACGGAGACGCACCGCTTCCCGGTCCGCGTTCCGGCCGTCGAAACGATCGGCTTCAAGGTCGTCTTCGCCGCCGATGAGTTCTCCGACGCCGTCTTTCTCCCGGTTCCGGTCAAGAAGCCCGTCCAGACGCTCACCGAAGCCCATTCCGCCGTCCTTCGCGCCGGTATGAGCCGTGAAACGCTTCTGGCCGAACTCCGCTCCCGTTTCGTCAATGTCCCCGCCTCCGAGGCCGCATTGACCGAAACCACCCTTCTGGACCTCGTCCGCGCCGCCATCCCCGCCAAAGCGGATCCGGACGGCAATGATGTCCTCTCTATTTCCGAGGCCTACTACGTACGCTTGCTGGCCGAGAAGATTTCTCCGCTCGCTTCGCTCGGTCGAAATGACGGGGAGCCGGCCATAACGAGCGCTGGTTCTTCTGTCATTCCGAGCGAAGCGAAGGAATCTCTTCTCTCCAAGGTCCTCGCCTGCCGTAACGCCGACGGCGGCTTCGGCTGGTTCGAAGGAATGGACTCTTCGCCGGTCATCACGGCGGTCCTGCTTTCGCGCTTCGCGAAGCTGCGTGACCACGGATTCGAAGTGCCGGATCTGACGTCTTCCGTCAAGTTCCTGGACAACAATCACTTTGCGACGGAACTCCCGTATTGGCGCGGCTATCTGTCCGATGCGCAGTACATGTTCGTGCGCTCCCTCTACCCGACGGTTCCGTTCGAGGCGAAGCCGGTGACGAAGGAGGGCAAGAAGCGCTTCTCTGACTTCCAGAAGTACGCGAAGGAGTATCTCGTTCCTTCCGCGAAGGACGGCCGCGGCCTGCAGGGCCAGATCATGGCCAAGGCCCGCCGCGTCCAGACGCTGCTCAACCTCTCCGCCACTTCCGAAGGAGTCGCCTTGGCGAAGGCCTGGGGTGTGAAGGTCGCCGCGAAGTCCCGGATGGAGGCCTCTTTGAAGGCCGATATCACCTCGCTGAAGGAATATGCCGTGGAGCACCGCGACGGCGGCTGGTACTATCCCAATGCCGTGATGCCTTGGCGCGGCCTCCTCGAGACCGAGGCCGATGCGCATGCCCTTCTGTGCAACTTGATGCAGCCTTATGCACCGCAGATCTCCGACGGCATCCGCCTCTGGCTGATGCTTCAGAAGGAAACCCAGAAATGGGATGAAAGCCCGGCCTTCGTGGACGCCATCACCGCCATCCTGGACGGTTCCGACGAGGTCCTGTCGACCTCCATCCTGTCGTACTCCGCTACTTATGACAAGCCCTTCGCCGACATCAAAGCCGCCGGCAACGGCTTCACCATCGCCCGCAAGTTCTTCCGGGAGAAGACTGTGGAGAAACGCTTCGACGACCGCACCACCGACAAGAATGACCAGGTTACCGTCCGCGAGGAAATCGCTCCCGGCACCCCGGTCGCGGTGGGTGACAAGATTATCGCCGAGTACCGGATCTGGAACCAGGAGAACCGCAGCTTCGTGAAGGTCGACGCCTTCCGCGAGGCCGCCCTCCGCCCGGTGCAGCAGCTTTCCGGCCCTTCCCGCTGGGGCTGGTTCAACCTCCGCCGCCTCACCTTCACCCCGCAGGGCTACCGCAACGTGAAGGCCGACCGCACGGAATACTACTTCGACTCCTTCCCGGAGGAGAACACCACCCTCACCGAGGAATTCTTCGTCACCCAGGCCGGCACCTTCACCGCGCCCGTCCTCACCGTCGAATCCCTCTACGCCCCCCACTACCGCGCCAACGGCGCCTTCCACGGCGTCCTCTCCGTCGAGTAGCCGCTTCTTGCCCCTGACGCGCTGTTACTCAGTAACTGGCGCTTAACTCGTTGCCCCTCAGCGAATTAATTGGTGCTGCCCTGTGATCTGACTCACAGGGCAGTACCCGTTATAACGTTAAGTATCAGACGAATAGGCGCCACCTATTTCACCGTGAAGGAGACGGAAAGGGAGGTGCCGTCGGGGTCGACGACGGTGACGGTGTGGTGGCCGGGGGAGGGGGAGAGCTTCATCTGGTGGAGAATGCGGGTTTCGCCCAGGTAGGTGTCGTCCAGATGCCAATACAAAGTGGCGTCGGGGTCGCGATGGACGACTTGGAAGACGGCGCCGCCGGGGCTGCCGTCCAGCTGGCGGGGCAGCGTGAGGATGCTGCCGGATTCGGGGTAGAGGAATTCCATCCGTTTTTCGGCCCGCGCGACAGGGCGGACTTGATATTCGGGATGATATGCTTTGTAGTACCACTCCATGGCGGGCGGGAGGCGGAACGTGCCGTCCGGATGGTATGGACACACGGCGCTTTCCTGCGCCCGTTCGGGCAGCAGGATGCGGTCGTAGGACGGGCAGTCCTGGCTCCGCAGCATGCCGGATTCCCGGCATACGTCCAGCCAGACGCCGCCGTCCAGCGGCTCCTCGAACCAGTCGGCCGAAGGTGGCAGGAGGTTCAGCAGGTCGAAGAGAACGGGGCCGGCCGTAGCGGCGCCGGTCATGCCGGCGACGCCGTGCCCGTCAGCGTTGCCGCACCACACCCCCACCGCATAATCCGGCGTGACGCCCACGGCCCAGGCGTCGCGGGAACCGTAGCTGGTGCCGGTCTTCCAGGCCGCCTTGCGGACGGACCGGATGAGCTTCCAGTCGATTTCATCAGGCCGGTTGACTTCCTTCAAAGCCTCGAACGTGTACCAGAGGGCAAGACGGTCGCGGAAAGGAGAATCCGTCGACAGTCCGTCATAACTCCGGACCATCCCGGCATAGGCGCGTGTGATGTCCTCCAGCGTCCCCTCGCCACCGCCCAGGATTAAGGAGAGTCCATAGTGGGAGGCGTCTTTGGTCAGGGTGGAGAGACCCGCTTCCCGCAGGATTTCCAGGAACCGTGGTGCCCCGTAGGCGCGCAGCAGATGCACGGCCGGCACGTTCAACGACCGGGCCAGGGCCTCGGCGGCGGGAACCGCCCCGTGGAACTGAAGGTCATAATTCTGCGGCGTGAAGCCGTTGAGGTTCACCGGCGTGTCCTGGAGGAGCGTCCGGGGCAGGATGGTCCCGTCCTGCAGGGCGGCGCAGTACAGGAACGGCTTCAGGATGCTGCCGGTGCTGCGCGGGGCCGCGGCGATGTCCACTTCGGACCCGGACCGCGCACGCAAGGGGGAGGCGTTGCCCACATAGGCGATGGTCTCTCCGCTCCGGATGTCCAGGATGACCGCCGACAGGTCCGCAATCCCGTTCATCGCCAGTTCGTCCGACCAGCGCGTGGTCGCGTCCTCCACCTGCCGCTGGAGCGGAAGGTCGATGTCGACGCGGGTTTCTTCACCGTGCGGCTGTCGTTCGACGAGGTGCCTCGCCAGGTTCGGCAGGGGATAGGGCGCGTCCGGCAACGGTTCGGACAGGGCGCTTTCCAGGGTGGATGTGTCGATATAGCCGCGTTTGTGCAGCCGTTCCAGCAGACGGTTCCGCTTGGCCAGAAGCTGCTCCCGGCCCTTGCCCGGGTGGATGGACGCCGGGGCGTTGGGGAGGACGGCCAGCGTGGCGGATTCCGCCCAGGACAATTCTCCCGCCGGGCGCCCGAAATAACGCCAGGCGGCCGCTTCCAGCCCCACGACATTGCCCCCGAACGGGGCGTGAGAGGCATACATCGCCAGAATCTCATCCTTGGAGCAGCGGAACTCCAGCCGGGTGGCGAGGACGGCCTCCACGGCTTTCTGCCGGAGGGTCCGCTCCCGGTTCCGGGAGAGGCGGATGACCTGCATCGTCAGGGTGCTGCCGCCGCTCACCACATGCCCTGCCCGGAGATTGCTCACGACGGCCCGTCCGAGCGCGGGGATATCCACGCCCGGATGCCAGCGGAAATGCCGGTCCTCAAACTGGATCAGCGCCGTGGCGCAGCGGTAGGGGACGGTGTCACAGGGCGGAAAACGCCACTGCTGGTCGTCCGCGATGCGGGCGCCCAGCAGTTCGCCGTTCCGGTCGGTGACGACCGTGGCATAGGACGTGCCTTTGAAAAGGTCCCTCGGCAGGCAGCAGAGCCAGCCTGCCAGAAGGACCTCGAATACGATCAGAAATACGGCCTTGCGGCGGCTCATCGGGTGACGGAGGTCGTCTTGGACTCCGTGTTGGCGGCCACCTGCGGGTTGTACATCGCCGAGCAGGTGATGGCCGGCAGCGTGTAAGAGCCTTCGTAGGCGGCGCGGAGCTTCAGGTTGAAGGTCCGCGACGCTCCGTGCGGCAGGTCGAAGAACCAGTCGCAGCGGTCGTCGCGGATGTCGCGGAAGTCCGCCGACCCCTCGCCGGCGTCACCCGCCCGCAGCCGGTCGTTGAGAATCTCCCAGCCGGACGGAATGCGCTCGCTGAGGGCCAGGGAGCGGTGGTCGGCCGTCGTCGGGTTGGTCACCTTGATCACCGCCGTGAACTCCGTGCCCTGCGGGATGGTGGTCGCCTTCAGCTCCTTGCCGGAAGCGTCCTTGTAAGTGACGGAGATCTGCAGGCCGTTGGCCTCGGCAGGAACCGTCACGCCCGCGGGAACACGGGCGACCTGCGTGAACGTCATGTACAGCCTGTCATCCCCCGTATTCTTCACCGTAACACGGCCGGTAACCGGCTGCGAATAGACGGACTTCGCCGAGACGACATCCTGTTCGCCGACCTTGGCCTTGATGGTCTGGGTGCCGACCTTGGCATGGAGGCGGTCCATGCCCATGGCGGCGAAGGCGGCCTCCTGCGTGGAGTAGTTCCCCTTGTTGATGCTCTCGGCCACTTCCAAGGCGGCCGGGAGAGCCTGGGCGAGGTTGTCGGAGAGGGCGAGGACCTGGAGGACGACGGCCTTGTCGCGGAGGCCGGAGCCGAATGTGAAGTCGGCACCGCCGTATTCACCGGTGGCCGGGCCGCCCTTCGCCACGATCTCCTTCGCGAGATTGACCTTGCCGCTCACCGCATAGGCCGCGGCAAGCATCCATTCGGCGCGGGTGTCCAGCTGGCCGGATTCCTTGAGGCGGTTCATCGCCGCCTGGGCCGGAGAACCGGCGACGGCCATGGTGTACAGCCGGTAGCACTCGTCAAGCTGGCTGAAGGCCGCGTTCCCGGCCAGGCGGTAGGCCTGGCTCAGGTTGGTCTGGAAGCGCTTCCAGCGACCGATTACGTCGGGCTGGACCTCGAAACCGGCTGCGGACGCCTCGGCGAGGAACTGGCCGGCCATGGAACTGGCCCAGGTGTCGGAGACATTGCCGCCGTTCCAGTAGGAGAAGCCGCCGTCGCTGCGCTGGCGGGCGTACAGCTGGTGGATCAGGCCCGGAATGAGGCTCTTCGCCTCCTCGGAATCCGCCTCGGAAAGCTGCGGCAGCAGGTGCAGCAGAGTCAGGCCGCGGGCGGAGATCTGCTCGGTGCAGTTGTACGGATAGTTCTTCATGAACCGGAACAGGCCGGCCGCGTCGACAGCGGGGAATCCCGCCAGTTCCAGCGTAGCGCCTTCCCCGGCGTCGAAGGAGGTGGATTCTCCGGCCGCCAGTTTCTCCTGGCGGACCGTCACGGTCTCCGGGTTCGGATTGACAATCTGAATGTCCACGGTCTCGGACGCCTTGCGGGAAGCGCCGGCGGCCGTCACGGTGACCTTGGCGGATCCTTCACCCGTCGTGCGGAGGGCGAAGCGCACCACCGTGTCACCGGGCTTGTCGAAGTGAGCCGCCGCAGTGGAAGCACCTTCCACCTGGAGCGGGCCTTCCACCTTCACGGTCACCTGCGCGTCCTTGACCTGGTCGTCCAGGGCGAACACATTGACCGGAAGGACCACTTTCTCGCCGTCGGCGATCTGCCGGGGCAGGCTGGTCAGGACCATCAGCGGGGACTTCACGGTTACAGTCTTGGCGGCATTGCCATAGGCCCCGTCATGGCCGGCGACCACCATCACACGCAGGCTGCCCACGTACATCGGGAGCTTGATCTCATGCTTGGCGGTTCCCTTCTTCAGGGTGAAGGGTCCGAGGAATTGGACCACGGGGTTGAACCGGTTGTCCTTGCGGGCCGCGCGGATGTTCTCCTGGTCGCCGCCCACGGAGAACAGCGGGGAGAACCGGCCGGCGTAGGCGCCGACCACCTGGTCGAACAGGTCCCAGGTCTTGACGCCCAGGGCCTCGGTCTTGTACATGGCCTCCCACGGGGACGGCGTCTTGAAGGCGGTCAGGTCCAGCAGACCTTCGTCCACGACCGCGAGGGTGTAGGTCATCGGCTTGCCGGATTTCTCGGACACCTGGATGGTGAACTTCTCCTCCGGGGCCACGGTGTCGGCCACCTTGACGACCGGCTCCAGATGCGAGGCCGGATTCTCCACGGCCAGCCGCTTCACGCCGTACAGGCGCAGCGGAAGGTCGTTCTCCGTATTACGGTACGGCTGGACCAGCGTGATGTGCACATAGAAGTTCGGAGCCATCTCCGGCGTGACGGTGAAGGAGTAAGGCGTGTCCTTGGACGCGTCCGTGGACACCCACTCCCGGGCGATGACGCCGGCGCCGTTCTCCAGGCTCACGAGCGCCTGCCCGCCCTTGGCGGCAGGGACATAGACCGTGGCCTTTTCACCGGCCTTGTAGCTGTCCTTGTCGGCGGCGAAGGTGAGGATGGTCTCCGCATTCGGATCCTCCCGTCCGGCGCGGCCGCGGTAGGCGGGCCAGTCGATGACGACGGTCTTGCCGGCGAGGTGGCCGCCGGCCACGTCGCGCACGACCACGAGGTAGCGGCCCCAGTCGTCCTCGGCGGCGCGGAGGTTGAAGGTGGCGTCCTGCGTGCCGGACGTGAGGGTGCCGGAAGCGACGGGCTTGGCCTCGTTTCCGTTCACATAGCCGGCCAGGTCATACGGACTGCTCTCCCACCACCAGCTCCAGTTCAGCTTGAACACGCGGTATTCCAGCTGCCGGCCCGCCAGGCGGTTGCCGGCGGCGTCGACCACGGCGACACGGACGGTGTTGTCCTTGTCCGTCTCCAGGTCGCCCTCGGTGGGGAATTTCACACCGACATAAGCCGGGAACGGGGAATAGGGCACCGTCTGCGTGGTGAAGCTCTCGTCGCCGCCGCTTTCCAGGACGGAGGTGACGATGAAGGCCGACAGCAGGCCGGGAGCGTCCTTGGCGGCCGGCAGGTCGAAGGCAGTTTCCGCGGTGCCTTCACCGGAGAGTGTGGTTTCGAAGAGCGGATGCTCGCTGGTCTCGAAGGTGGAGGCCGGGTTGCGGAAGACATATCCGTCGAAGCCCTTGAAGGAGGCGGGCCCCTTGCTCAGGGTCATCGTCGCCTTGGCCTTGAGGCCGGAGGCCGGGACGCCCGTGAGCCAGGAGGAGGTCACTTGGGCCGATGTCCGGGTGCCGCCCTGGAGGCAGTCACCGGGCAGTTCCAGCGCCACCTTGAGCCGGTTGGGCTTGACAGTCTCCACGTGGAGGCTCTTGTGGAAGGCGGAGCCGCCCACCTTGACGTAGGCGTTCCACCAGCCGGTCGGATCCTCGGAGGAGGTGGCGATCGGGAAGGTGTAGAAGCCGTCCTGGCCGGTGGAGACCATCCGGGTGTAGAACTGGCCTTCCGGGGTGTAGAGCTCCAGGGTGGCGGGATGCCCTTCCGGCAGGCGCTCCATCTTGTCGGCGAGAATCATCGTCACATGGAGGGTGTCGCCCGGGCGCCAGACGCCGCGTTCGCCGTAGATGAAGCCCTTGAGACCCTTGGAGACGGTCTGGCCGCCCACATCGAAGCGGCTCATGGACTTTTCGTATCCGTCGGCGAGACGGAGGTAGCCCGTGGTCTTGCCTTTTCGGGCGAGGAGGACGAACGGCTTGCGGGACACGCTGATTTCGGCGAGACCCTTGCCGTCGGTCCTGGCCGCGCCCACGCGCTGAAGCTGGAAGTCATAGGCCTCGAGTTCCACGCCGGCCTCGGGCTTGGCGCTGCCGAGGTCCGTCGCGGCCGCCCAGAGGGTGTTGCCGTCGGCATACTGGGCGAGGAGGCCCAGGTTGGAGGCCAGGAGGTTCACGGCCGGGAAGCGGTCGGAGTCCATATAGTAGGAAGGCGTCTCCGGATTGTTCCGGTCCTCCCATTCATAGAGATCCCAGTCCATGAAGTTGTCCCACCAGTAGCTGCGCTGGACGTCCCATGCGGCCGCCTCCTCGTCGGAGGGCTGTCCGCTCTGGACCGGCAGCATGGTCGGCGCCGGCTTCCCGCCGTACAGGGAATAGTCCTGGCGGAAGGAGAGCTGGATGCGGTAGATGGCGCCCGGCTCCTGGCGGAAGAGGCCGGACAGGTCGATGCTGAAGTCGTTCCAGGCGTGCAGGTCGCGCCCGCCGTCTTCCGTCAGCGGAATCTGGCGGGTGTACACCAGCCGGCCGGCGCGACGGAGCTCGGACGTTTCATCCAGCTCATTCTCCTGCAGGAACAGGAGGACGTTGTTCTCATAAATCTTGATGATCCTGAGGTCCACGGCCGACAAGTTCACGGCGCGGAAGGGGAGGATGAGGTCGCTGTCGTCGGGAAGGATGGTTCCGTCGAGGGGGATGGTGACGGCCGGGGCCGGGTCGGCGGCCGGGAAATCCGCGTGGAAATCTTCGGCGAGGGCCTGCCCGTCGGCGCTCTGGACGCCGCGGTGGACAGTCAGGGCGAGGTCGTCCTGTGCGCCGCCTTCGAAGAAGATCCGGGCGCAGTTGTCCTTGATGTCGATGGCCTGCCGGACGGTGCCGGCCAGTTCGATGAGGCCTTCCCGGGAAGCCGTCGCCGCGAGCGGCTCGCTGAAGCGGACTTCCACGCAGGGGTTGCCGTCCCGGACGACCTTCGTGTCGATGACTTTGAAGGAGCCGGCGGCCGGGATGACGGCCTTCAGCGGCTGAACGTCGCGGAAATCATTGACCTTCAGGGAGATTTTTACAGGCGTGTCCGTCGTGGACCGGGCGATGGGCGCGGTTTCGAACTTGTACGACGTTCCTTCACCGCTGAGGGTGAAGGCCGTCGCCGGCTCCACGGTGAGGACGATGTCCTCCTTCGGCACCGGGACGCTCAGGCGGATGGAACCCGAGAGCGAAGCGCCGCCCTGGATGGTGATGCCGTCCAGCGAGAGGGACGCCGTCTTGGGAGCCGCCTGGACGCGGAAGGGGAAGTCCTGGCATTCTTTTTCCTTGACCTGGAGCACCTTGCCTACATGGAAGGTCCCCTGGTACACGATCCCGGCCTTCCAGCTGTCGGGAACGAATTCCACCACGGTCGGGCTCAGCCAGCGCTCCGAGCCGGCGAGGGCCGGCTTGAAGGAGAACAGGCCGTCGGTCTGGTTCTCCATGGGAACCGGAGCGGCCAGTTCGATGCGGAGGGCCGTCCCTTCGGGAACGACGCCGCCGGTGTAGGCTTTGACATAGCTGGCGAAAGCCGGGTCGAGGGTTTCCGCCCCTTTGGGGGCGCATGCCGCCGCGAGGAGGGCGGTCAGGGCCGCGACGGCCCATAGACGAAATCGACGCATATCGGTTCAGGTTGGTTTATACATACAAAGATAAACAAAAATTGTTATCTTTGCGAGATGACTGTTACTAACAAACCTATGCCTCAATCCAATGGATTCAACATTTCCGGCATCCAGCAGGTCGGAGTCGGTACGGAAAACTTCAGGAAATCATGGAATTGGTTCATCCGGATGTTCGGAACGGATGTGAAGATTCTGGAAGATGACACCGTGGCGGAGCGGATGCTGCCCTACACGGGCAACCAGCCGCAGAAGCGCCACGCCTGCATCGCCGTGAACCTGCAGGGCGGCGGCGGATTCGAAATCTGGCAGTATTCGGAGCGGAAGCCGCAGCCGGTGTCGTTCGACATCGCCGTGGGCGACCTCGGCGTCTTCGCCGCGAAACTCAACTGCCGGGACATCCCCGCCTGCCATAAAGCGCTGAAGTCCAAATGGGACGCCGTCTCCGACGTGTCCGCCCTTCCGGACGGAACCCCCTGCTTCTATGTCCAGGACCTTTACGGCAACTGCTTCCAGCTGGTTCAGACGGATTTCGTGTACATCGACGAAGGAAAACTGACCGGCGGCATGGCCGGCACCGTCGTGGGCGTGACCGACATGGAGAAGTCCGTCGCATTCTACCGGGAAATTCTGGGCTACGACACCGTGAAGTACGACGAAACCGGCGTTTTCAGTGACTGGACCCTCTTGCCGGGAGCCGGCGAAAAATACCGCCGCGTGCTTCTCGCCCCTTCCAAACCCCGTCAGGGAGCCTTCTCCGGCCTGATGGGCCCGGACTGCATCGAACTGGTGCAGGCCCTGGACCGCACCCCGCGGAAGATTTATGAAGGCCGATACTGGGGGGATCCCGGATTCATCCAGATTTGCTATGACGTCACCGGAATGCGGGCGCTGGAGAAATTCTGCGCGGAGAAGGGCCATCCCTTCACCGTGGACAGCTGTCCCGGCGGCATCACCTTCGACATGGGCGACGCCTCCGGCCATTTCACCTATATCGAAGATCCGGACGGCACCCTGATCGAGTTCGTGGAGACGCACAAGGTCCCCGTGATGAAGAAGCTGGGCTGGTACATCGACATGAAAAAGCGCGACCCGCGGAAGCCGCTTCCCAAATTCCTGTTCCGCGCGATGGGGCTCGTGTCCCGTGAAAAAGAGAAACTTTAAACCACATCATTGATATGCAGACTGACATTTTCGAAAAGATACGCCGTTCCACCGGCGGTCCCATCGGCCAGTATCGCGAGCAGGCCGACGGTTACTTCGCATTCCCGAAACTGGAGGGCGAGCTCGGCCCGCACATGCGCTTCGCCGGCAAGGAAGTCCTGTGCTGGAGCCTGAACAACTACCTGGGCCTGGCGAACCATCCCGAGATCCGCAAGGTCGACGCCGAGGCGGCCGCCCGCTGGGGCATGGCCTATCCGATGGGCAGCCGGATGATGACCGGCCAGACGGCCCTCCACGAGAAGTTCGAGCGGATGCTCGCCGACTTCGAGAAGAAGGAGGCCGCCTTCCTGTTCAACTTCGGCTACCAGGGCATCCTGTCCACCATCGACTCCCTGGTGAGCCGGCACGACGTCATCGTCTATGACGCCGAATGCCACGCCTGCCTGCTGGACGGCATCCGCCTCCACATCGGCGACAAGTTCAAGTTCCGCCACAACGACGCGAAGGACTGCGACCGCGTCCTCGCCCGTGCCACCAAGGCGGCCGAGGAGAGCGGCGGCGGCATCCTCGTGATCACCGAGGGCGTGTTCGGCATGACCGGCGCGCTGGGCATCCTGGACCAGATCGTGGCTTTGAAGCAGAAGTACAATTTCCGCTTCATGATTGACGACGCCCACGGTTTCGGCGTCATGGGCCCGCACGGACGCGGCACCTCCGAGCACTTCGGCGTGATGGACGGAGTCGACCTCTATATCGGCGCCTACGCGAAATCGATGGCCACCATCGGCGGCTTCGTGGCTTCCGACAAGGACATCATCGACTATCTGCGGTACAACATGCGTTCCCAGATTTACGCGAAATCCCTCCCGATGCCCATCGTGGAAGGCTGCATCAAGCGTCTGGAAATCATCGACAGCCCCGAGGGTGACGAGCGCCGCGCGCACCTGTGGAAGGTCACGCGCCGCCTGCAGGAAGGGTTCCGTGAGCTGGGCTACGACATCGGCCCGGCCGAAGCCTGCGTGACCCCGGTCCACATGAAGGCCGGCCTGGAGCAGGCGACGAACATCGTCGTGGACCTCCGGCAGAACTACCGCATCTTCTGCTCGGTGGTCATCTATCCGGTCATTCCGCTGGGCATGGTCATCTTCCGCATCATCCCGACGGCGGCCCATTCGATGGAGGACGTCGAATATACCCTGGCGGCCTTCAAGGATATCAAGGAAAGGCTGGACCGCGGCGAATACGACAAGCCCATTCCGGACATTTCCCTGTACAAGTAGATGGAGACAGTCTGGATTACAGGCGGTTCCTCCGGAATCGGAGAAGCCTGCGCCTATCGTTGGGCGGAGGGGGGCGCGCGCCTCGTGCTCACCGCCCCCACCGCGGACGAAATGGAGCCGGTGGCTGCCCGGTGCCGGGAGAAAGGAGCCCCCGACGTGGTCATCCTTCCCTATGACCTCAGCCGTCCGGACGGCATCCCGGACCTGGTCAAAGCGGCCTGGGAGGCTTTCGGAAGCCTCGACACCGTCTATCTGAACGCCGGCATCAGCCAGCGTACATCCGTGGAGGACACGTCCATGGAAATGCTCCGGACGCTGATGGAAATCGACTATTTCGCCCCGGCCGGCATCGCGAAGGAGCTCCTGCCCCGGATGGTGGCGCAGGGTGGCGGCCATATCGGCGTCACGACGTCCATCGCGGGCCGTTTCGGCTTCCGGCTCCGGTGCGGATACTGTTCCGCCAAGGCCGCCCTGTACGGCTTCTTCGAGACCGTGCAGGCGGAAAACTATGACAAAGGCATCCGGGTGACGATCGTCTGCCCGGGCCGTGTCCGGACGAACATCTCTCTCCGCGCCCTGGACAAGGGCGGGAAGCCCCACGGCAAGATGGATCCCGGCCAGGCCGGCGGCATCACTGTCGATAAGGCCGCCCGAATCATCGTCAAAGCCATCCGCAAGGGCCGTCGCGAAGTGCTCGTCGGCAGCAAGGAATTGCTGATGGTGGATGTCAAGCGCTTCTTC
>JAEEGH010012892.1_pt1 | contig 18664 bp, 22 predicted proteins | sample 9134181 | NCBI WGS metagenome assembly JAEEGH01 (sample SAMN16246544, study PRJNA631951) | gut metagenome | biome: gut microbiome; feature: rumen; material: DP-attached | host: Bos | place: Iran: Karaj | collected 2018-10 | reverse complement strand
ATTCTCATAAGCATCTGCAAGGCTTTCAGCAACTTCACCAGCATTGACGGTTTCTTTCGCAAGGTCTGTAATCTCGTCATAGACAATGTTGTAAAGAGTATCGAACTCAACCCTGTGCTGAGTACAATGATTCTTTCCATGACGATTGTAGGTTACACAAGCGTAAATATCTTGTGGATGCTTGGCATTAGTCTTACGAATCGTAAGAGCCTTACCACATTCACCACACTTGATAAGACCTGCAAAGAGTGAGGTTGTGCCATCTCCACGGCTACACTTTCTTGACTCAATTTTCTCTTGAACAATGTCAAAAGAGTCTTGGTCTACGATTGGTTCATGCATGTTTTCAACAATAATCCAATCATCTGGTTTCTTCTCGTTAATTACTCCGACCTTGAACTTGTAGTTCTTCTTCTGTGATGCGATAGCACCATAGTAGACGGGATTGATTAACATATCGCCAATTACCGTGTCATCCCAAACATATTTGCCGTTCTCTGGGTCTTGTATCTCCCACTTTGTAAAGTGATTACGGATGCCACGCTGTCTGTTCCACCACGTAGGGCAAGGCACTTTGTTATCTTCAAGTCTGCGCTTGATAAATGCTGTTCCGTGCCCTTCAAGTGCCCAATCAAATATCTTCTTCACAAAAGGAGCTGTTTCCTCGTCAATGATAAGGTGTGTAGCATCCTCTGGGTCTTTCAGATATCCGAATGGTGCAACGCATCCGGTAAACCTCCCCTTCTGAGCTTGGTTCATATAAGCGGAATGCACTTTCTTGGAAATATCCTTGGAATACTGTGCATTGAAAAGAGCCTTGAATGGTGCAATCTCATCATCATACATGGTATCAATGTTATCGTTGATAGCCACATAACGGCACTCATGCTTTGGGAACCATATCTCACGAAGGTTTTCAGTAAAGAGATTATCTCTTCCCAGACGGCTATAATCCTTGGTAACAACCACGTTGATTTTCTTGTTCTCAACGTCCTTTAGCATACGCTGAAGGTCTGGCCTGTTTGACGTTGTACCAGAGTAGCCATCATCAATATAGACTTCCTCTACTGCCCATCCTCTCGCTTGGCAGAACTCCTCTATCATCTCACGCTGATGACCGATACTCTGACTCTCACCATCTCGGATATCTTCATCCTCTTTGGAAAGTCGGCAGTACACGCCCACTCTGTAAGTCGGTGCAAGAAGTTCTTCCATCTGTAAGTTTGTCATTCTCATACTCAATCACCCGCATAATCCAGATAGACTCGGGGTCGTTTTGTCCTGAGTATTACCTAGATTATATTCCTTTCTTTTGATATTTTCTATATCGTCATTGAGTCGTTTTCTGACCTTGTAAGCGACAGCCTCGTTGAATACTTCCTTTGCCGTTCTAGTGCCATCATAGAATCGAACAATCTTGATGTTGGTTTTTGCCATTCAATCCCCCTCTCTTGAAAAAGAAAAAAGCACAATTACCTCTCTGGATAACTGTGCTTTCTTGTTGATTGTCTTTCGTGTTTCGGTTCCTTGGCTTTGACCTCGGTAGCTTTTTCTCGTGCCTCATTCCACTCGTTGTACTTAAGAGTTTCTGCATAAGCAAGCTCACTTACTTCAACACCAAGAGCTTTTTCTATCTCACCTCTCCTAGCAACAAGCTTGTCAATCTCAGCTCTCCACTGCTTTGGTGTGATAGGCTCACCCTCTGGGATTACATTCCTAAGAGCTTTAACTGCATTTGGGTATTCTTGAAGCATGGCTTTGTTGTCCTTATCAAACACAAGCCTTGCAAGTCCTTTCAAAGAATCGCTCTGCTTCTTGATATCCCTATAAGGCTCAAATCTTTCCCATGCCTCTATCTTGTCATACAAAAGGTTCTGACGGTCTATGCCCGTGTCAAACTCATCTATAAGACCATTGTAAGTTGCCTCATGGTTGTCCTTGAACTCATCAAGTTTCTTGAAATCGGAAATCTCTCTTTTCTCCACAAAACGCATCATGTTATCTGGATTCTGTAAGAGTTCTCTGTTCCTAACTTTTCTGAGGTAAGTGCCATTATAAACAGGCAACTGTAATCTGCCATGTCGCTTAACAACATCCTTGATCATGTTGATAACCTCATTGCTGACATTAACAGCTTTCTGCTTAAATGCCTCAATGGTAGCAGAAGTAGTATTGATGAAATCGAGAAGTCCTCTCATCTCAATTACCTTGCGGTTATAATCACCACGCTCGGTATGGATGCCTTTCTTCTCCAACGCATTGGCTTTACTTCCAAGGTGGATAGTAGGCTCAATGTTAAGACCTAGTTCCTTAAAAGACCTATGCTCCCACTTCGTTTCAATGTGCAGAGCTTCGTTGGTCTGATTGATAAGATTGGTAAGATTCTCTCTCCAGATTCTTCCGTACTTCTTATCATCCCAATCGGTAGTCTTTTCAGTAGTGCATTTATAGTTCTTGCCCTTACGGATTTTATTTCCGTTCTCATCAAGGATATAGACCTTCCTCTGCTTGGGCATCCATTTACCATTTTCATCAATAGCTCTCAATGTGAGCATGAGATGAAAATGAAGATTACGTTGCCCAAGGGCGTTAACAGAATCATGAATTGCCCAATCCGCACACATACCTTTTGAAACAAAGTTTTCGTGAACATACTTCCTAACGACTTCCTCTGCAACTTCATAGGTCCACTCGTTTGGAAGAGAAGCCTTCATCAGTCTACAAAGCTGTGCGTTCTTTGCCTTCTCTGCCATCTCAACAGAGCTCCAAAGAGTTTCCCTATCAATGTAGGTGCTAGGTGCATTCTCTGGCAGATTAATTTCGCAATGAACAAGGTCTTCGTTAGACTTGTCTGGATGATACCATTTACCATCGTACTCGTTGTATAAATCCTCACGACTCATGTAGGATGCCTTATCAACGGCTGACCCTCCACTACTCCGCTTAACGATGGTAAAACGTGTGCTCAGATGTTTCATCATCTCACCCCCTTTCGGATGGGCACACGCAAAAACCTCAGATCAGGATAGCCACGTCCTATTGTGGATATCCTTTTCTGAGGTTGCACAAAGGGGTAGGAGCGTCTTTTGCTCCGAAGGGGAAGTGTAGGTTCCCCTTTTGCCCACGCACTATGTGGGCAATGCCGTCTGCAAGACCCCTCGGAGAGCGCACATACCACTCGGAGAGTGGTATATCTGTGCGCACCCAACAAGTTGGGTGAATGAGAAGTGGTAGAAGTAGTCGGTACTCGCGCCGTCATGAAATCACCTCGCTTTCTTCAATAATTGGTTTCGGATTCTTAGCCCTCGCCTTAATGTCAGAAATAACTTTCTTACACTCAGCAGTTGCCAAAGCTGTCTTGAGGATTTCGTTCATTTCCCCTTCCTCGAAGGAGTAGCACTCTGGGAAGTACTTATGGACTACACCACCCATCATGTACTTGTGTGCGTTCTCCTGCTTTCTACGCTCTGCATTGGCTTTCTTCTTCTCGTTGGCAAGTCTGTTCTTGGCTTGCTCAACTGCCCTCTGTGCCTGCTCGACACCCTTAGTTGTTGTTACTTCTGTGTTAATCATTACTATGTCCTCCTAAAAAAATAATAAAAAAAGGAACCGATTTCTCGATTCCTAATTTCCGTATCCGTGTGTAGTTGTTGCATGATTTAAGGCGTAAACTTTGCAGCTAACATTTCACACAATTTTGAAATAGATTGTATTCTACCATATCCAGAATAATAAAGATTCTGAACATCACTATCCCACTCCATAACACCAAGGTTATGTTCAACTAGCCTTGAACTGTATGCTAACATTCTGCGGATATACGTCACATCTGGTTCATTTGATAGTAAATCTACTAACCTTGGACTCTCTCCACCATTAACATTTATCAAAAGTCCATACTGAGCATTCGACACTATGCAGTACCCTATGAGCTGTGAAAGCTGAGCTAACCCAACGTTTTCAAGCAACTTCACTTCAAGGATAAGCAATTCAAAGTCTACTCCATCTGTAATTAGTGCAAAAATATCTAAAGATAAAGGTGGTGTACTGTTAGCAAAATCTATTATCGATTTAGTTGTTATGCCATTCTCCGAAATTATCTCGGCTAAACCCTTCTTTAACTCTCCTGTTTTACAATAAACTTTAAGCGGATTCTTTGACGCTTTGAAGTTACTCTCTATTTGGCTCTTAATAAAATCCATTATCTCTGGATAATATGAAACCTCATTTCTTTTGGCCATCATATCACCTCAAATCTGCTTCGGTAATAGGCCGTATTATCATCTTATACTTATTTGCAGGGTCAAACGAGATTAGTTTCTTATACACAGCTTCATTAAGAGGTCCCACCATTGCAGATGCCTTATTATCAGTTACAATAAGTGGCGTTAACAGTTCTGGTGCTTCAATGATAACTGATTCTTTAGGATTATTCTTTAGAGCCTCCTCTATCAAATCATCTCTACTTCCTCTTACTCTTTTACCATTCAGCTTGCCCGTTTTGCTAGCAATAACAAATGCAATTGCATCAATCATAATATTCAACGGATACCCTTTTCTTCGGTCTGCTGAAAATGAATAAGATGAGCCATTAAATATCAGCGTTTCATTACCATTTTCTATAGCTCTAACTATCTCTGCCACTGTAATATTATACTTGGTATATGTCCTTGCCCTTAATAGCGGATCACCAAGAATAATACCTGCAACTTCAGTAGCCTCACCCTTATGTAAAACAGTAAAAGGTGAGATAAATCTTTCAGCATAAGCAAGCAGTCTATCCAACTGTGAATATGGTGCATGTGGACAACCTAAAGCAGCACAGATTTGTTTGTGATGAATAAAATGTCCTCCACGGATTTCATCTGGTAAGTCTTTATGGTTTTCATCAATGTGAACGGCAGTTACACCGTTCAGTGTAATAGCCTTCTCTTCACATCGCTCTGCAATATTTGTTTTACTCTGTTTTGCGCGATTTTCCTTTGACGCTACAGCTTTGCTCTTGAATCCCAATGCGCCAAACTTTGAAAAGGCATCAAGTGTAACTCTTAGCTTATTGCCTTTTTTCCATTGTGTATAATATGCGTCATTTCCGCTTTGCATATTGGGCTGTTGCCAAAGAATCTGATCTGGCAAGCACCCTAGCGAGTAGAGTAAATTACATAGCTGACTTACAAACTTAAATGCAAATCCATTGATTTCAAATGAAATGATGGACACATCATCACTAAACCTTCTCTGAGATGGAGCCATACTTCCAATTGTATCAGCCACACCTGCAACAAAACGTCTTTTCAAATTATCATCAACTAACGCAGGAACAAGCCTTGATATATCAGCAGTTTTCCTTATCTCAACAGCGGGGGTAATTCCATAACTCTTCAAATCTGCAATTAAAGCAGTCAGGTCACCAATGCATACTATTCTCCACTCTGGCTTAGTAACAAAGGTGACAGTCAAACCATACTCCGATTTCATAACTGGCGAAACTGCTCTTATGATATCATTAGCAATTTCCCCAGCTCTACTAGGATTCTTAGCAACATCTCCCCATTGCTTATATGGTAATTTGATTGAAAAGCTATCTTTTGCAGCTCCAAAACTTCCGCCCCCAACAACAAGCCCCATAATATACGCTTTGTCAGTATTCATCATTTTGATGTACCTCCAATATTAGAAAAACTGCTCCATTATAGCATTAGCAATAACCTCTGCTAAATGTACGGGAACTGCATTCCCTATAACCTTATACATTGCGGTAATATTCTTAAGTCCTTCGTCAATGAAAATGTAATCATCGGGAAACGATTGAATTCTAGCAATCTCACGAATAGTATATCGTCTGTTTTGCGTCGGGTGAACAATTCCACAGTTTTCTGGCTGTGCCGATGCTGTGATGGTTCCATTAATTTCATCTCTCGAAAATCGTCTGTAGAAATTAGGAGAATGATATCGAACCATGTCATCCCTTATTCTCTTAAATCTATCAGAAAGATTTTCATAAGGGATACTCTTCCAAGATCCCCCTTCTGGTATCTGTTCTATCATTCTTGCAGCTTGTGGTGATAAAGGCCAATCGACTTGATTAGGCACATCCGCAGGAATATCAAGTATATTTCTCAATGTCAGATGTGTTTTATCCTGGATTTTTTCAGGGAATACAAATGCTCTACCATATTCTCTATCTACCGCGACCAGAATCATTCTTTCTCTGTTCTGAGGTACTCCATAATCACTAGCATTCACAACTTGATAATTAACGATATATCCAGATTTCTCTAAATCCTCTTTTATTACTTCAATAAGCCTTTTTCCACTCTGATGCTTTGATGATAACAAGCCCTTTACATTTTCAAAAAGCACCACTCTAGGATGTTTTTCCTCAATAATTCTCAGACACTCTAGATACAACTCCCCACGGGAATCATAAACACCTTTTCTGTTTCCTGCATTTGAAAATGGCTGGCAAGGAAATCCCGCTGTAAGTATATCGCAATCTGGGATCTCCTCTACAGGAACTTCTCTAATATCCCTTCCGTCTATCTCTCCCAAATTAAGCCGAAATACTGCTTGAGCGTCCTTGTCAAAATCATTTGCCCATACTCTATCGAATCCAGCTAATTCAAATCCTTTATCCAAGCCCCCGCAACCCGAGAACAGTGATACTAAATTAGGCATTTACAGTCTCCTCTCCAATAACCTTTTTTCTTTTGTCGTCTGGCTTAGAAGCATCAACCGGAATTGCCCAATTCCCGCCAAACTTGAATGCCCCCTCGATACGGTCTTGAGAGCATAGAATCTCAACACGTCTAGGGGTAATATTCCATTTTTTGGCTGCTTGATAAGTTGTCATTAATTCCATTGCGTTCCTCCAAATCTCACCAAATTATTATATTCGTTCTGGCGAACAACAGCAAGATTTATTTGGAATTATTCAAGGCTTTCATGCGGTCTTGCTTAGCCCTTCTCTGTTCATCAGATATCCTTCTCGGCTTACGATAACTAACGTACTGTTTGGGCATGGAATAGGTCTTGTCGATATCTGTTTCAGCTATGCACTTATAAACCTCTGGGAACTCAGTAACTAACGTATCAAGTTTCTTCATGGTAGCCTTATCTCTTGTAAAGACTACGGCATCACGTTCAGCAACATTGAAGTTGATGACCGTTTCTTGTTCATACTTGGTTAATCTGCTCAGCTTTCTCACCTCGATTCTGTTTTTCGGAACTCATGAATTCCGCTCTTGAGAACACACTACAAGCACTCTATCGCTCTCAGAAATCCTCTCCTTGTCTGGCTTTCTGTGGTTCTCTCTGTCTGCCCTCTTGGTCTAGTCAGTAGTCTACGGCACGAACAGAACCGAACAGAAAAGATAGGATGGGATAAGATGAGATAAGATAGAATAGTTAATAGGGTATATCTTTCTTCTCTTTTTCTTTGGTTCTTTCTTTTTCTCTTCTTTCTAGGGGAAGAAGGAAGGAAAGGAAAGAGAAGGAAGGGGAAGGGAAGAGAAGGAGAACCACCCCTCGTTAATTACCGCAACAATGCAAAATAAAAAAGCGTCAATGAAAGAATCTCCATTAACACTTTTTTAAAATCCGTTCTCACGATAATTACTGTATGAACTTTTCAAAAATAGCTATAATTCTACGCCACTTCTACCGCTATCTGGATTATGCTTGTCCTTTCGTATTTATTGTTCCATCAAACTGGGTATAACATGCTTCATTCCCTGGCTCTTTGCACCGGGATTATCATTGCCGTATCCTTCCATGAGGTTGATTGCTCCCCAAATTCCAAGACCTGCACCAAGTGCTACAACGAGTGTCTGAAGTACGCCTACTGCGCTATTAAAAAATGCCATAATTCTTAAAACCAAAAACGCAGATGATTGTTATTTTGTCGTTTTTTGTTTGCAGACTCCAAATATAAAAAGAGCTGCTTCTTTGCCGAAACAACTCTTTCTAACTGCGTTTTTGGTTATCCTCCTTATAATGTGTGATTTATTTGGAGCCTGCTATTTCAATATTCAGTTGTCTTTCCATGAGCCCGTCGACTGACTCAGGGATATGCGCGCATGTTTATCTGCCCTCACAGCTCTTTGGCCTGGTTTTGGGCATAAGAAAAAGCCCATGCTGAAATGCCTTTTATTGACACCTCAGTGGGCTTTATTCTTCATCAAGTTCGATGACTTCATATTCATCATCTGGGTTCAATATTAAGTTGTGATCAAGGAACTTCTCTATATCAAACCAGTTCCTTTTATCTGCATCCGCTGTAAGTGAATAATTAGGATGCTGTGTCAGATCATATTTATCTGACAAAAATGGTCTCACACCACGGACCTGCACTATACATTTGCTTCCGTCCATGACTGCCAGCTCATCAATGCTCATAAGGTCATGACCGAGCTTCTGATAATTCATATTGTAACTCTGTGACGTACCCCTGGATTCTCCGGTGTTGTACATGTCAATTGTTTCCTTACCCAGGATGGTGTTGAGTTCCTTCAGGGTTGTCTGTTCAGAGCCTCCAAGGAAAATCTGACTATCGCAATTGCCTGTGATCGTGTCAGCGTTATCCTTGTAAATAGCCTTAAGCTGTGATTTTGCCTGTAGTACAAGTGCAGCTGAAATCTCACGGCTACGTATGGTTGCCATTAGCTTTTCCAGATTCGGTATCTGTCCGATATTGGCTGCTTCATCAATAAGGCATCTAACATGAACCGGAAGTCTGCCACCATATACATCATCTGCCTTTTCACAGAGCAGATTAAAAAGCTGAGTGTAAACCATTGAGATCAGGAAATTAAAGGTTGCATCTGTATCTGACATAATGAGAAACAGTGCTGTTTTCTTATCTCCCAAGGTATCCAGCTCAAGCTCGTCGTAGGCTGTGATCTCTCTCAGCTCCTTAATATCAAAGGGCGAAAGTCTTGCACCACAACTCACGAGTATAGATTTTGCGGTTTTGCCGGCACTTAATTTATATTTGGCATATTGTCTTACTGCAAAGTGATCAGGATCTCTTTCTGCCAGTTCCTCAAACATAAGGTCAACCGGATTCTTAAATTCCTCATCATCTTCCCTAACCTCCATTGCATTCAGCATTTCAAGAAGAGTTGAAAAGTTCTGTTCCTCTTCCGGAGCTTCATAATGGATATAGCCTATAAGCGCCGAATACAGCAGTTTTTCTGCTTTCTCCCAAAATTCATCACCTGCCTTACCTTCACCTTTGGTGTTGGCTATCAAGGTAGTTACAAGCTTTAGGATGTCCTTTTCATCATGCACATAGGCGAATGGATTGTAATGCATCGACTTCTTAAAGTTGATGGTATTAAAGATCTTCATCCTGTATCCATTCTTTACAAGTGCGTTACCCACTTCATTTACCACAGTGCCTTTCGGATCAGTAACAACATAACTTGAATGCATCTGCAAAATATTCGGTTTAATAAAAAACCTCGTCTTACCTGATCCAGAACCACCTACGACAAGCACATTTTTGTTTCTTGCATATTTTGGATTTGTGGGTCTACTGTTCATCGTAAGCCTCTCAGTTTGCGACAGAATCACATTATTTTGGAAATTCGGATCGATGTAAGGCTCTATGTCTTCCCTTTTGCCCCAACGGGCTGACCCGTATTCTCTATTGTGACGAAAATTTTTTGCATTCTTTCCCTTTAGATAAACTGCTAGTCTCAGTGCCGCGCCTATACCAATTCCCACAAGTAGATCTATAGGATTCAGACTCGGCAAAGGATTTGAAAATGCTGTTCCAAAGCATCCATCCAGCACCAGGCTCTGTACCTTTTCTGAGGCATTTGTACCTGATGCAATACGGAATGCTTCACCGATATTTGTAGCGATTGCTCCCACAACAACATAAGGAATGTTGAGGATAAGGAGCTTTTTGGTTTTATTATTCATCGTTCCGGCTCCTTTATCTTTTCCTTTGCTTTGTGAGGCAGGTTTGCCACAAGTTCCTTGAACTTCTTAAGCTTCTGTAAGATACTTGGACGATCCTTTTCCATGGATTTCTTACGTTTGGTTTGCTTAGCCGCATATTCCTTCAGAACCGAGGTTATAGCATCCGCATCCTTTGCCTTGAAAAACACAGTGTATTTTGGCGGATCTACTGTTTTGTCCTTTGTAATGGCAAAGTCTACACCATATTTATTGGCAATACGTTTGAAATCTCTGATGCCGGAATCACCTATCTCCATACTGGAAACACCCTGTCCTTGACCTACAAGCTGCTTAACAGTCTGCTTCCCCTTTATGGGAGTATTCTTCGCAGCTTTTCTTTTGACTTTATCTTTCTCAAGCTGTTCCAGATAAGCTTTTACATATTTATAGATGCCCCTAACTGACAATTTTGTTGTTTGCCAAGCCAGGTTTACTGTTTTTTTGGATACCTCCTCCTCCAATGAATCACTTCCTTTCTGTCATCATTGTATTATTCACCACATTCCAAAACTCCCTCCAGTGTTGTAGGTATCACCTTGGAACGCTTTGCTACGGAAATATCTGCACGAACGTCATCGTTTATCTTTTTACCGCATACCACCAGAAATCTGGCACGTTTTAAAAGGTCCTCAGACATCTCTCTGCGCTTCTTTTCTCCATCAGGATCATCCTCTGAAATAATCCCGCTAAATGCTAGTACCGGGCAAAGAGGAAGATATCCTGCTTTTACCAACTCGCTGCAATACTTTCTTGCCTGATCTTCCGCATCCACGCGGTTCTTGCTCCATGCTGCTGTAACATAAGCTCTCGGTATTGTTCTACTCATCTCATCCTCCTTAGTTTGTCTTAAAAGCGGTGTAACAATGCTCATCAACAGTAATGACTGTCCTCCGACTTTCCATCTCCTTTGAGGCAGCCTTATAATCCTCATCATGCAGAAGTTCAATGCCATATTCAGTCAACTTAAAAACTATCATTGCTCCTCTGATATACTCATTTTCCTGAAGTTTAACGGTTCTACCTTTATAGAAAAAAGCCACAAAAGGCGTTCCGCTTATTAATGCGCAGTCCATATGTCCGGAAAGACAATCCAAAACATCCATGACCTTCAAAAGATCTGCTTTTCTTGCCTGCATGTTTGGACCTATGATCAGAGCTCCTATTCCATCCAGGTTGATTGTTCCAATCTCAAAAAGCTTTCCGGTGCTTTCAAAATCAGGGTTAATCCCTATACAAAATGCTTCCAACTTCTATCCCTCCTTAATCCACACAAAGCGCACTGTAGCGCTCACCATCTACTATCAGGTCTGCACAATAATCTGAAAGGGTCTCTTTGACCCATTCGACATCGCCTTCTCCCAATCTGGAATAAGCTCCCGTACCATCATTGGAAATCTCTACCAGCAAGAAACTACCTATCAGGTATTTGCAGTCATCCACTTCAATCAGTTTTGATTTGTCATAATAGATCATGAAGTCCTTAACAATAAGAAGCCCCAGTCTATCGTCCTTACCAAGCTCATCAGTGTATGCATCAAACTGTTTTTCTGAGATAAACCTATGCTCTGCATTTGTTCCGATGACTACATACTTTCCTGATGTAGCCACCATAGTATCTACCTTTCCTACAATTCCATCCTTTGTAGGATCTAATGTTATTGAGATAATATCTCCCATTTTTCTTTTCCTCCGTTAAATACGTCCCTCAGCCATGTCATTGTTGACCATAGCCTGGTAATAACTGTTTATAGTAAGTGGTGCATTATAAATAGCAGCCAAGAGATATTGCTTGATGTTTCTGACTTTTACTGGATTATGCTGCATACAGTCCATGACATACTCAATATGAGATGAATTAAGCTTCAAAAACTGCGACTTCACTATGCCGACAGGCTTATCATCACCAGCAATGCGGATAGTTTTCCTCTTGGAGCAGATTACATCCAGCATCATATCCATAATTGCTTCAAGTGTTTCCTTTTCAAATGGATACCTCTCGTAAAGAATTTCCATACTAAGCTGTTCCATCAGATATTCACGATATGCGTTTCTCTCATCCATATCCTTATCCATATCGTTATCCACATTATTCCCTGATAAGATAGGATTGTTATTACTAATATCAGTATTATTAATCTCAGTATTATTAGAGGATGATTCACATACTTCTAGAGGTATGTCAGACATACTACCCTGAGTATGTTTCTCATACTTCTTGGAATATGAACCACATACCACTATGAAGTTCTTCACATAAATCCTGGTGGGTTTACCCTGGCCCTGCTTTACTCTCTCAATCAGACCTATTCTTTCAAGCTCATCGAGAAGTTTGCAGGATTTCTGATGACATCTGCCAATGGATTTCTCGATACTGGAAATAGTCATGTAGACATAGATTCTGCCCTGCTCATCAATCCATTTGTTTCTGGCTGATAAAGATACCCGGTCCAAAAGTATCCCGTAGAGGATCTTGGCATCTGAGGACAGGCATCTGAATCTATCATCTGTAAAAAACACTTTCGGAGTTCGGTAAAAGCTGTAACTCTCTGACTGCTCGTTGTAAAAGTAGTCAAATTTCATAGCTTTATGCCTCCTGTGGAGTCACCCTTTTTACAGCTCTGTGTTCTGCCATTATTTTTGCCATACAAGGCCAGTAAAACGCTCTGCCATAGCCATATGGGCACTCATTCTTACAATTCTTTGGATGAGCAACCGGCTCCTTCTGACCGATTACTGATCTTGTGACTGTTTTTGGTGCTCCACCCATTCCGTTTACGACTGTTTTTGACATATTCTTATCCTTTCCGGGCATAAGAAAAGCGCCAAACCGGAGATTTACTCTCAGCCTGACGCTTTTAGCCCACCAGCTATTGTTTATTTTTTGTTGAAATCTGAAGGATCAGATTGCCTCTCCGCCCTTCGATTTAGCTGCCTTTTCAACAGCTTCCTTCTTTGGCGCTTTAGCAACCTCTTCCTTTTTTGCTTTCAGTTCACCGATCACGGAGCCTTTCTCTTCCTTATCGATGTCCTGGCCTTCACGCTCTGCCTGACGTGCCACGAACTTTTCACCAAGCTCAAAGATCTTAGCTTGTGAATCGTAGTGGTAAACGTTGTCTGTAAGCTTATCAGCAGGAGCAACCTGAGTTGCATTTACTTCCTTTACCATATTCTCAAGATCTGAAAGTCCCATCTTTCCATTGTCAGGAACAATGAGAATTTCATGGATGCTCGAAGGTAAGATGTAGAAGTCACCACCAGCTCTTTCGGCAGCCTGATCCATGAAGTCCTGATAAGCAAGAACTCCGGCACCGTGAACCTTATCAGGTACAGATGCTACAAAGATCTGTTCATCCTCAGGTCTTACAGGATAGAGCCCCATCATTTCAGCCTGTTCAACTCCCATCATCTCAGCAAGAACTTCGCCCATGCCTTTGATTTCGGCAGGCTTGATACGAGGCGCATTCTCAAGCGCATCAGCGTGAAGCTGCTCAGGTGTAACTCCCATGTTCTCAATCATCTGATTAGTAGCAAGAATTGAAGCTCTGCCCTCATCATCAGAATTAAGAACAAATCTGTAAACAACAGCCATGTCTTCCATGTTCTGATGTGGTACATTTTCTAGCATCTCCTTATTTGTTTCAGCAGATACAACCTCCATGACCAGCTTATCTTTCATCTGGTCATAATCAGTAAGAGAAGCAACGTCGATCTGAGGCTGATTGATGAAGCCATCTGAGATAGCCTTCACAGCCTTGTCTACAACATCATCATAGGAGATACCGTCCTGTGTTGCTCCGTAGAACTTGTCGATCCCGATGTTCACTCCGATGTTGCTGCCCTCAGGCTTAACCGTCATAGCCTCATAGCTCTCATTGAGCTTGTTTACTGTGTTTACAGTGATGTCAACTTCAGTTCCCTGCTCGTAAAGCTTTTCCTTTACATCTTCAACGAACTGCTCTTTGAAATTTTCATAATCCATAAGTGTGTTTTTCCTTTCTGTTTGCGATTGGCCTTGGATCGTCATCCGCTGGCTGGTTACAGGCATAAGAAAAGCGCCAGACCTATGACTTATTAAATCTAGGCTGACGCTTAAAATACCTTTATTCTTTTGCAAAAGAAAATGGGCTTTGCAACCGGTGCTGTGTTCCGTTCGCTTGACCCATTGTAAATATAACACGTCCAAAATCCATTGAAAAGATGCACCAATGGGGAACTTTTAGGGCACAGATGGGGAAATTATGGGGCACTGATAGGCAAAGGTTTATCTCGATAGCATAAATGTGGCTAAAGAGTTCCTTCCAGCATCTAATAATGATGAAACAACAGCTGCCAATATAACTACAAGATATCCCATCGCAAGTATAATTCCGAATAATACAGCTGCAAGCCAGGACTTAGTGAAAAGTGCAAGAAGGATACAGATGCCAACAAGTTTCATCGGAAGGCCTGCTACATTCTCATAAACGCTTGCTACTATCGTGATTATCAGGCTTAATAAGCTCATTACAATTATCATTGGAAGAATTATCGGTGCCAATAGGATTTTTACTAATACTCTACTCATATCAGATCCTCCCTTCGCGTTTTTCATTTGCTACCTTATAGGCAATCAAACGAAGTACATAGTCAGGCATCTGTCTACGTCCAAGCTCCCACTCCTGCATAGTTCTATAAGGAACTCCAAGCCACTTGGCAAATTCTGTACGATTCATACCTGACTGTTCCCTGATTACTTTAAACATGTAAGCTGTCTTACGACGCTCAGCGTCTTTGTCATCCTTGTCAGTTCTTTCAACTTCAATCTGGATGCCTTCTACATCATAAATATCTTTCTTCATAGGCTACCTCCATCAATGTAGTCAATGCGTGTATTTATCTACCCTCATTTTAATGTAGTCATTGCGTGCATGTCAATGCAAAAAATAAAGCTGACTGCCATAATCGACAATCAGCTTCTTTTACGGGATCTCTATCATAAAAATGTATCTCCCTTTTTACAAAAGTGTTTCTATATGCACAAACTTGAATTTCTATTTGTGTTGCCATGTCATTACATAATCCTTTTCTCCGGTAGCCTCATCTAAGCCACTATGCTGAATCTCAAATCCTTCTCTCTTATAAAAAGATATTGCCCGTGCGTTCTTTTGGTATACGTTCAAGTGCAACTTATTCCTTTTATCCTTTGCATAATTCAGCAGAATTTTACCTATACCCTGCGATTGCATTTCACCAGAAACAAAAATACCCTCAACATATTCATCATTTAACCCTATAAAACCCTGTATTTCTGTATCATACTCATACACATAAACCTCTGCTAGTAACAACGCTTCTTTTACTGATTGGAAATTGCTTTTCCAGTATTCGGCGGGGATAAAATTATGTGCCTTCATATTTGTATCCAACCATATATTTGCAACTTTATTTATATCATCCCTTTGAAATTCTCTAATCATAACGGTGACTCTCCATAAACTTGAATTTAAATTATAACGGTCTTTGCAAATACACCATATCTACCAACTGTATTCCACTCTCATAGATTGGGTGGTCATAATTATCTATGAAGAAATTTGATATGATATGCGAACGGACAAAACCACACTTTTCATAAAATGGTATTGTCAGTGGACTATCGCCTGTTCCCACTTGCAGAATGGCATATTGCTCTCTGTAATTATTAACAATAAACTCAATTAAGGCTCTTGCATAACCTTTCCCTTGATATTCTGGAACTGTCGCAATGTTCTTGATTTCAAGTATGTCATTTTCTTTATCGGTTATGACACACTCACACTTGACTCCATTATCATCAAGTACATACATCTTGCCGTTATCAAGATAACGGTCAACCATATCTTCCTGCTCATCTGCTAATAGGAGCAAATCAAGATATTGTTTTTTATTTTCTTTAACTTCAATAATTTTCATCAATCGCACCTACAAATTCAAAGTTATCGGGCTCTTTCTCTTGTAAAAGACCCCTACAAACTGCGATTTGTCATCGACAATAAAACTTTTACGTGAACAATCGGTGTAAGCCCAAACAAAAAAACAGACTTCATATATCCAAAATCTGTCCTTTTGTTTGGGCTTCAGACCGATTTTCATCCAGTTGAACTAAGTCGCGTCCGGATGGCTGTGGAATTTCAATCTGCCACCCTCTAAACAAATCTTATCACTACAACTTTGTTTTGACATCCTTAATTCCTGAATATCTGTCTTAATCCCACGACAAATAAGCCTTCGAAAAAAGGCTTGGTTAGCAGTATAAGATTCACTTCTTCAACAAAGCATATATCTTCCGTCCATGCGAAAAGTGATGAGAGGTTCACCACATTTGGAACATTTGCAAATGTCGTGGTTATAAAGAATCTTGATCTTTTCAGCAGTCGTCTTACCTCTGAGCTTGGAAAGATACTGCTCACATCCAAGAAGATTCCTGCATAGAATCATTTTCTGCGCCTTACATCTACAGGCAAGTAACCCATAGTATCGTATTCTCACAAATCCTTTAGGAAGTATGTGTAGCAGAAAGCGAGACACAAATTTTTCTCCTGAGATAGTCATAGATCTGTACTTACCATCTGTGCGATAATCCTTTGCTGCAAAGGTTACATTCTCAGAATCCATGCTTAGAATACGTCTGTTGCTTATGGCAATTCTGTGAGTATATTTTCCCAGGTATTTAAAGACTTCTTGTGCCCCTTTAAACGTCCGCTTGGAATATACAACCCAATCCATAGCGTAAAGCTTATCTAGAAGACTCTTAAACTCATAGATATTTCTCAACTTTTCTGCACTTCCTGTGTAGGCAAGTTCATCAGATTCATGAAGTTTTTTCAGTTCTGCCAGATAATGTTTCTTGAAAACTGCAGACATGACTTTTACCGGTAGGAAAAATTTATCACCTTTGTCTTTCCAATGGTTTTTGTCATCAAGTCCACCACCCAGAACTATCGTATGAATATGTGGATGATAATTAAGCTTGGATCCCCATGTGTGTAGAATGCAGATATACCCTATCTTCGCCCCAAAATGTTTAGCATCATTGGAAAGCTCAGCCAAAGTCTTATTGGCTGCATGGTAGAGTGCATCATAAAGAAGCTTCTGATTGGCATAGATCAAGGGATACAGAAGCCCTGGCACAGTAAAAACAGTATGGAAATATGGCGCATCCAGTACATCTTCGCGCCTTAAGTCGATCCACTCATCAACTTCCATTGCCTGACACATGGGGCAGTGCCTGTTCTTGCAGGAGTTGTAATGTATAAACTTTGAATGACAGGATTTGCACTCGCTTACATGCGCACCCATTTCAGCAGTGCGACAGGATCTTATACACTGTATTGCCCGGAATTGCTCATCTGAAAATGATCTGTCAGCAATCATAGGAAGAAACTGCTCCAATACATCTTGTATAGTGATTTCATCCATTATCTTTCTCCTTAGACGAATCCGGTTTTGGTTTATTAGACTCTTCTAACGGAAGATCAAATGGACTGGTTACTCCCATTATTCTTTTATTAGTTACATGAACATAAACCGCAGTAGAAGTTGGAGATCTATGCCCAAGCATTGTCTGCACACATTCTCTGGAAACATCGTTTTCGATAAGGTGAGTAGCAAAGGAATGCCTCAGTGTATGTGGATGCACATCAATTCCTGCTTCCTGTCCTACTTTCTTTAACATTATTTCCACCCCGCCTGTAGCAAGCGGTCTATGCGGTCTTCTCGATGATACAAATAAAGTAGCTCTGTCTTCCGGACACTCATGCCAGTACTGTTTTAAAAGCGTAAGGGCTCGGTCAGAAAGGACTGTCCAGTGATCCCCACGATTTTTACCATTTCTTACATGCACTTGCATAGTAGACATATGAATGTCTCCTGGTGCCAGTCTTACAATCTCTCCAACCCTTAATCCTGATGAATACATCAATGCAATGATTGCTTTATTTCTGGTGGTCTTGGCTGTATCAACAAGTATTTCAATTTCCGACCGTGTAAGTACTTTAGGCAATGTCCATTCCAACTTCATCCGTGGAACAATGTCATAATTCCATGGTCTATGCAAAACACGCTTATAGAAAAAAGTAAGGGCAGCGTTTTTATTATTACAATACCAAGCTGATTTACCAGAAGCCTTTAATTCAAGAATGTAGCTCCTGGCATCATACAGCGTTAAATCCTCAACAGGCTTATCTGCCCATTCAAGATATTTATCTATATGATATTCATAGATTTTACATGTCTTGGCCGACAAATTTCTTATAAAGCACTCTTCCTTCAAGCGCTCCAATAATTCTTTATTCATAGAAAATCCTCCATATATATGTTGTCTTTTGGCACATCAAACAACACTATGGAGGAGGTCTGCACACATATAGCTTGTGTGGATATCTAGAAAATGATACTCTCATCATAGCAGTAGTTAAATTGTTAGTTGTTATTGTTGGTTTTTGGCGAGATTAACAATAACATGTAACTATCAATCTATCTACTGCCTTTTGAATAAAACAAAACGCTGCGCCACAGCCTTGGCAGGCCGTCGCGCAGCGACTTAGTTCAACTGAAAGTTAATCTATTCAGAAATACTTAAATTTTTTCTTTGTAGCAACTGTTTATAATTATACCTATATCTACCATCCTGTTCAATATTATGTGCATAAAACAAGGGCGTTTTCACGCCCCTGCC